>Ga0187864_10004277_pt1 | contig 11245 bp, 7 predicted proteins | sample June2016WEW_11_4_FD_132985 | JGI IMG/M metagenome (GOLD analysis project Ga0187864, IMG submission 132985) | Peatland microbial communities from SPRUCE experiment site at the Marcell Experimental Forest, Minnesota, USA - June2016WEW_11_40 | ecosystem: Environmental > Terrestrial > Soil >... | reverse complement strand
GGGATTGTACGCGCAACCGTTCGGGTCCGAAATGACCTTGATGACGCCACGTGTGGGCACCCTGCCGGTCAGGGTGTTAGACGTGAGGTTTAGATTCACGGATTCGGAGAGCAGACCGTCTGCTGTAATTTCGCAGCTGCAGCACTCCTGCAGCTCCTGGCTGTCATCGAACACGTAGATGTCCGCCCAAAGATTTCCTCCGCACGCGGCGCCAATACATTCGCCTGTACCTGTGCTCTGGTCGCCATCGTTGATGATACGCACGGTTGCATCCGGAGCGCCAGTGGTATGTGCATTGGAATAGTAGGTGACGAAATAGACGCTGCTGTCACCTTGAGCGAAGGCAGTCCCCCCCAACATCAGGGTAATTGCCAGTAGTGGAAACAGCAACAATCCGAGCTTTTTCATTTTTGTATCCTCCTGGTTTTTTTTAGCGCCTGGGGCTGGGGGGAGGGTCAACTTTAGGCGCACTGAAAGTTTAGCCTTCGGTGAGTTCTTTACAAGTACCCACGTGGCTTAGCTATATGGAGTAGTCTCATGGAGTAGTTCCACAACCGGGCACATACGGCAGAGCAACTTTGGGGAGGTGGGGTGAGCCTGAACCATCGGGCTAGTAACTCGGCTCCGTGTACCCGCCGTGTACCTCAGTTTTGCGTTTGCAGCCCCGCGCGGGCAACGTTTCTCTTGTGGGGATGACCGGAACCATCAAACTAGAGAGAACAACGGGCGAAAATAAATTGCGCACCAAATTGCGCACCAAGATGGGCACAATGGGGCATAATTGGGCTTACTTTGCCGGTCACTGTGCCCGTAAGTTATTGCAACTAAAGAAAACAAAGAACTTAGAAAAGTGGGCTGACGGATTTTTGAGTCCCGTGCGTCTGCCAGTTTCGCCATCCGGGCAAATTGAGATTAACTCATTCTATACACAGTATTTCACGTCAGGGACAGGGCATGCTTCTGTCTGTGAACGCTGCGAAAACGCAGCGTTTCCACTCTACTGTCGTAGATTCCATTCACGAGGGTAGCCCACGGATTGAGTCTCGGCCCGTGCGGGCCAAAACAAGTGATCTTGGTCACAGAAAGCGGAAGTCGCTTGGCAGAACATTGAGAGTGCGGCCTCGGGCGCTCAGAAAGTGCCAAGGGTTTCGTGCGCGCTGCGCCGATCCGCTGCGTGGAGATGCAAGGAGTACGATGTGCGTCTTAAGCCGACCAGGGTGCGCTGGCTTTCGCAAATTATCTTCTTCTCACTGTTCCTGTTCCTTCTGCTACGCACGGAGTTCCGCGGATCGCTGCACGCCGGCGGGAGTGAGATCCGGCTTCCCTATCCGGTGCAGTTGTTTTTCCAACTCGATCCGCTGGTGATGCTGTCGAATGCGCTCTCCAGCCGCGCCCTGTACCACGGCCTGTTGTGGAGTCTGGTCATTCTGATTCCGACGATGTTTCTCGGACGTTTCTTCTGTGGATGGATTTGTCCTCTGGGCTCAATTCACCACCTCTTCAGCAGCCTGAGATCCGAGCGCAAACGTGGAAAACAACTGATTGACTCGAACCGGTACAAGCGCTGGCAGACGACGAAGTACTACCTTTTAGCGGCGGCCTTGATCGCCGCCGTACTGGGCACAGGGGTCGTCGGATGGCTGGATCCTTTCTCGTTGCTGGTGCGCTCACTCGGCCTCTCCATTTTGCCCGGAACGAACTATGCCCTGAACGTCGTGCTGCGCGCGATGGAACACAGCAGATTTGCACCGGTGCAGATGACGGGCAGTGGGTTGCATTTCATTTTCGGAGGGCTGCTGCTCAGTTTCAAACAGCCGTACTTTCGGCAAGGTGTTTGGCTCGGCCTCGTCTTCATCTTTCTTCTGGCGCTGAATTTTCGCGTGACCCGTTTCTGGTGTCGGGCACTTTGCCCACTGGGCGCTCTGCTCGGCATCGTATCCCGCTGGTCAATTCTTGGACTGGTCAAGACCCCGGAGCGCTGCGAGGACTGCAATCGCTGCCTGATGCGCTGCCAGGGCGGCGATGATCCGATCGGCGGAGTTCCGTGGCGTCAACCGGAGTGTCATCTCTGTCTGAACTGTATTGATGAGTGTCCGGAGCACGGCTTGCAGTTCAAGTTTTTCCCCGCCCAAAGGTCCATTGGTGTGAAGTCCATTGGTGTGAACCTGCAGAGACGCAAGGTACTCACCGGATTGGCGGCGGGGGCAGTCGTGGTCCCCCTATTGCGAAGCACGCCCGGATTCGCAGTCGAGCGCCAGGAGCGGTTGCTGCGTCCTCCAGGCGCGCTGGACGAAGAGTACTTCCTGTCGCGCTGCATACGGTGCGGTGAGTGCATGAAGGTCTGCCCAAACAACGCGCTGCAGCCCGCGTTCACAGAGGCGGGGTTGGAAGGTCTCTGGACGCCGGTCATGGTGCCGCGGATTGGCTACTGCGAGAGCAGTTGCGTGCTGTGCTCGCAGGTTTGTCCTACCGGTGCAATCTGGGAGATCACGGCGAAAGAAAAGGGCTGGGAGGCGCGGGTCCCGAGCGACGCCAAGCCCATCAGTCTGGGCACGGCGTTCCTAGATCGCGGGCGATGTTTGCCTTGGGCTATGGCAACACCGTGCATTGTCTGCGAGGAGTGGTGTCCGACATCGCCCAAGGCCGTCTATTTGCAACCAGCGGAAGTCGCGGATGCAGAGGGCCATCTGCAGCAGGTAAAACAACCGTTTGTCGATCCTCATGGCTGCGTGGGCTGTGGGGCGTGCGAATACGCCTGCCCGGTTCAGGATCGCCCGGCAGTTTACGTGACCAGCATCGGCGAGAGCCGATCGCGAAAGAACCAGATTCTGCTGAACCGGGGCAAGGAGAGGCCGAGGTGAAAGCCCGCGGAGTGCTGCTGGTCATGCTTGGTCTCGCACTGCTCCTGAACACCGGTTGCAAACGTCAATCGGGGGCCGGGGGATCATTTTTTCCTGCGTCAGATCAGGTTGCGGGCTGGGCGAGGACTGGAGATATACGGACCTTCGAGGCTGCCGACCTGTGGAAGTACATCGACGGCGAGGCGGAACGGTACTTGAAGGCTGGGGTGCAGAGAGTGTCTACGGCTGACTACAAGTTCCAGAACAAGGTCGACGCGGTAGTAGACATCTACACCATGGGGAACGCGGAGGGCGCCGAGAAGGTTTTCCAATCGGAGCCGGCTGTCGATGGGAAACCGATTCAACTGGGAGACGCCGCGGGCTTGTCCAGCCAGAGCCTGGTCTTCCGCAAGGGAGCTTGCTTGGTGCGAATCGTTGCCTTTGAGGGATCGGCGGAAACACAGCAGGCACTTCTGCAACTGGGGCGCGGCATCGACCTGCGCCTGGCCAGGTGACGATTTGCCAGAGGTGTTGTTCGTCACTGAAAAGTTATACGGATTGCGATATAGGTAGTTTAAGGCAGCTGGTCGTGGGTTCACTGGAGAACCCTTATGAGCGCAATTCGCAGCGCGGATCGACGGGATTTTCTTAAGAAGTGCCTCACTGGCGCTGTGGTTCTAGGTGCCAGCGGCAAGATGGGACTGCTCGCCGCAGCAGAACAACAACAACAACAACAAGGAGCGGTGCTCGCGAAATCCAGGGTTGTGATCGCGCGCGATGCCATGCTGCGCGGCGTGGGTACCACGGTGGATTCGCGCCGGATGCTGAGCCTTCTGGATCGCGCCATGCAGGCTCTTTTCGACCGCGATAATCCGATGGAGACGTGGACGAAGCTGGTCCGCCCGGGTGAGACGGTTGGACTGAAAGTGAATGTGCTTGGAGGACGCGGATTGTCCAGCAACCTTCAGCTCATCGAAGCCATTTGCGAGCGGTTGCAGGAGGCCGGAATCAAGGCGAACGATATCGTGGTCTGGGACCGCGGCACCGACGAACTGGAACACGTTGGATTCCATGTGTCGACCGGCGGAAACCGGGTGCAATGCTTCGGCACCGATCGAGTCGATTACGAACAAGAGCTGGCCATGCATGGCAGTGTTGGCAGCCGGTTGTCGAAGATTCTGACACAACGCTGCAACGTCCTGATCAATGTCCCGGTGCTGAAAGACCATGACGGCGCCGGCGTAACCATCGCCCTGAAAAACATGTATGGCGTCATTCATAACCCGAACAAGTACCACCCCAACGGCTGCAATCCGTACATCGCAGACTTGAATATGCTGCCGGAAATCAGAACCAAGATGCGCTTGACCATCTGCGATGCGACCACGGCCTGCTTCGAAGGCGGACCCGGATACAAACCGGAATACAGTTGGAAGAACAATGCCCTGATGGTTTCGCAGGATCCCGTCGCGCTTGATTACACGGGCTGGCAAATCATCGAGCGCAAACGAGCCGAAAAAGGATTGAAGACGCTGGAAGGCGATAGCAGAGCACCCCACTACATCGCGACCGCCGCCGATGCACAGCATCGACTGGGCACGAATGATCCCAGGAGCATCGCGGTTGTCGAGGTGTAGGGGGTGCGCGATTGAGGGTTCAACATGTCGCGTGAACTCGATGCGCAAAAAGGCGAGAGTCTCGTTATCCGCGGTGAGCAGAGCCCGTTCTCGTGCCCGCTCGATCGCCGTTCGTTCTTGAAGTGCGCTCTGGCGTCAGGAGCAGCTTTAGGCGTCTGCGAATTTGCCCAGCCCCTCGTCGCGATCCCCTCGTGGGCTGGTCCGCAGAAGCAGGATGATTCGCGATTCACCGTCGAAGCAAAGTTCTACCAGAAACTTCCAAACAACAAGAAGATCAAGTGCAAGCTGTGTCCGCGCGAATGCACGGTGGGAGATCGGGAACGCGGTTATTGTGGCGTGCGGGAGAATCGCGGAGGAACCTACTACACGCTGGTGCACTCGCGGGTGTGCGCCGCGCACATCGATCCCATCGAGAAGAAGCCGCTGTTCCACTACCTGCCGGGGACGCTCGCTTTCTCGTTGGCCACGGCCGGCTGCAACGTCAACTGCAAATTTTGCCAGAACTGGGACATCTCCCAGGTGCGTCCGGAGCAGGTTCCTGCCGACTACGCGCCCCCGAAATTGGTTGCCGAGCTGGCCAAACAGCGCGACTGTCCGACCATTGCCTACACCTACAGTGAGCCGGTGATCTTCAGCGAGTACCTGATGGATGCAGCCGACGCCGGGCACGAAGCCGGCATCCGCAGCGTGGTCGTGTCGAATGGCTACATGCAAGAGGAGGCGCTGAAGACGGCGTACGGAAAGATGGACGCGGTCAAGATCGATCTGAAAGCGTTCACGGAGTCTTACTATAAGGATGTAGTCGTTGGCGAGTTGAAGCCGGTGTTGGACTCGCTGGTCACCTTGCGGAAGATGAACAAGTGGACCGAGATCGTTTACCTCGTGGTGCCGGCGATGAACGACAGCGATGCCGAATTTCGCGGACTGGCACGCTGGGTCAAGACAAACCTGGGCGTGGATGTGCCGATCCATTTTACGCAATTTCATCCGGAATACCTGTTGAAGAACCTGCCCATAACGCCGGTGCCCACCCTGGAGCGTGCCAAGGCGATTGCCGACGCCGAGGGGCTGCACTACGTGTACATCGGCAATGTGCCGGGACATCCTGCACAAAATACTTATTGCCCGAAGTGCCGCCGCATGTTGGTGGAGCGTGTAGGGTTCACGGCGAGCCAGATGCTGATCCGCAAGGGCAGTTGCCCATTCTGCGGGCAGCCGATCCCTGGTGTTTGGCACGCATGAAAGCGCGAGAGGAGTTTTCGCATATGAATATCAAGATGCGCTCCAAAATCTATTGGCTGGCGGCTCTACTCATCGCGATCCTGGCGATTGCGGCATTGCAACACGTGCGTGCTGCCGATCCTCAGAACGTAAGGCAAGAGAATGTGAGACAAGCCGCTGTCGCCGGTGGCTTCTATCCGGCCGATCCCAAGACACTTTCGGCGATGATCGATGACATGTTGGCGCATGCCACTCCGCCGCCGATCAACGACCCGATCCTGGCCGTGGTTGCACCTCACGCCGGTTATCAGTACTCTGGCCCCGTCGCTGCCTACACTTACGCGGCGCTGAAGGGGCGCAAATTTTCGCGAGTGGTCGTAATTGCGCCGTCGCACTACGAAGCCTTTGATTTCACTTCCGTCTATGAGGGCGACGCCTACGCGACGCCTCTGGGGACAGTCCCGGTAGACAAAGCGTTTGCAAAACAGCTCGTGCAGATGAGTCCAACCATCAAATTCTCCAGCCGGGGACATACTCCCAACCGGGAGGGCGCTGAGCATGCGCTTGAGGTGGAGTTGCCGTGGTTGCAACGGGTGCTGGGTGATTTCCAGTTGGTACCGGTCGTCATGGGAGACCAGAGTTATGAAAGCAGCCGTGCGCTGGGTGTGGCTCTGGCGAAGCTGATCCAGGGCAAAGATAACGACACGCTGATCGTGGCCAGTTCCGATCTGTCGCACTATCACCCCTACGACGAAGCGGTGAAGATCGACCATAAAACGCTGAATGCACTGCAGGCGTGGGACTACTTCAGCATGTCGCGCAACTTCGAGGCGCGGATCTGGGAAGCCTGTGGCGGCGCGCCCATCGTGGCCGCAATGATTGCCGCCGAGCGCATGGGAGCGAACCAAGCCCTGGTGCTCAAGTACGCCAATTCAGGCGACATCACAGGCGATCACTCGCGCGTGGTCGGATACAGCGCGGACGTCTTTTTGAAAACTCAAGGCGGAAAGACGCTGGAACCGCGATTCTCACTGAATGGCCACGAGAAAGACGAACTGCTCGCTCTGGCTCGCAAGTCGGTGGAGTACGCGGTGCGGGAGAAAAAGGCGTATGAACCAACCGCGAGCGCAAGCGAAGTGCTGAATCAGGAGCGCGGTGCGTTCGTGACCCTGCGCAAATCGGGAGAACTGCGGGGGTGCATCGGCTATACCTCTGCGGAAAAGCCTCTCTACATGACGGTGCGGGACACGGCTACGCTGGCCGCTCTGCGCGATCCCCGATTTCAGCCGGTGGCTGCCTCAGAATTGCCGCAAATCGATTATGAAGTTTCGGTGCTGTCGCCCCTTCGGCGGGTGCTGGACATTCGGCAGATCAAGGTTGGCCAGCACGGTTTGCTGATGAAGAACGGCACTTACGAGGGCCTGTTGCTTCCGCAGGTGCCGGTGGAAGAAAAATGGGATCGACAGAGGTTCCTGGAAGAAACCTGCGCCAAAGCGGGTATGCGCTCTGGCTGCTGGAAGGATGAGAACACGGACATCTTCATGTTTACAGCGGTGGTATTCGGCGAGAACCGGCCGCAAGCGCTTACACCCGAGACATCTTTGCCTCCAGGCTTACCCGCGCGGCTAGGAGAACCGGCGCCAGGTTTACCGCCGCACTGAGCCATGCGGTTTTCCAAAAACCAAACACTGGGATGAGATAACTGCTGAACAAAAGCGCGCCCACGCATCCGCCCAGCAGATCGATGGCATAGAGTGTGCCCAGTCTTGATCGACCGCTGCGGTCATTGTTATTGTCATAAAAGTAGATCTCCGTCGCGATAGGAAACTGATAGCCCCCCAGCATTCCGCAGAGAGCAGCCAAAGCAGGGAAGACAAACTGCGCCGCCAGCCAGGTTGCCGCCGTCCCAGAAATCTTCGACAGCAGGCTAACCACAAATATCAGCGCAGGACCAGAAAGGGCGAGCAGGAACTGGGTCGTTGCCATGGTGCGGTTGGGGAGACTGTCGCTGGAACGAATGCGGCGGATGCCCAGCCAACTTCCAAAGGCAATGCCTGCCATGCACATGGCGATGAGGATCGCAAGCTGGTGGTAAACGTAACCGTAGACGGACTGGAATGCGAGCAGCAGGAAAATCTGCAGAGTCATCAGTGTGAATCCGGTCGCAGCGATGCAGCACGCCGCGGCAGAACGGGCGCGTTTCTCGCGAGAGGGCACAAACTCCAGAAGGACCGCCACAAACAATAAGATAACCAGGACCGCATCGATGACCCCGGTGAACGCGATATGCGCTGCGGCCCGGAACCAGCGGGAATAGCCCAGCTTGAACTGCGTGCTCCATAGCACAACGTCGAAGTAATAGGCGATCGGCTCGAAATCGCGATTGACGGGCGTCGAGGTCAGCGGCCGCAGTCGCTCTTGAACCTGCTCCATGCGATCGGGCATCATGCGGAAGGGGATGAAGTATTCCCGAACGTACTGCGTCTTCAGATTCCGCTCCTGCAATCTTGCCATCAGCGTTCGGGGATCGTCCGTCAGAACATCGGGTCGCGTAGCGGCGAAGAAGTGGATGGTTTCGCCGGGGACGGCGACAACGTAAGGGAAGACTTTCCGCAGGGTGTGGTGAATGCAGCGCAGGAATTCCGCCAGATCGGGGCTGATGTAATCCTCCGACGATCGCAGTTGCAAGGCGAGCAGTCCGCCTGACGCGAGGTGATCGCGAGCGGAACGAAAGAACTCGGCCGTGTAGAACCGGTTCAACTGCGCGGTCTGCGGGTCGGGCACATTAAGGATAATCACGTCGAATGTGTCGCCAGCGGTTTTGAGAAAGTACCGGCCATCCGCGTAGTGCACGTGCACCCGAGGATCCGAGACAATAGAAGCGGACTGCACGGGGAAAAATTGCCGCGCCATGTCGATGAGCGCGGGATCCAGCTCAACATAGTCGATCCGCTCGACGGTGGGATGCTTCAGCGCTTGGGCGATGCTGCCGTTCACGCCGCCGCCGATCATTAGAAGCTGCCTCGGCGCCGGGTGCTCCAGCAGCGCGTAGTGAACCGCCTCTTCGGCGGCGTTCTCGTCCGGCGCGCTGGCAAGAATCACACCGTTGTCATAAATGCTGCGGATATTGCCGGTTTCCATATTGCCCGTTTCCGCATTACCGGTCTCAATGACCGCCAGGTTGCCATAAATCGAGTCGCGCGATCCCACCAGGCGGAATCCTCGCCACAGGCGCGCCTGCGCGGACCTGTCCAACGACGGTGCAACATATATAAGGAGAACGACCGCGGAAAGCGCGGCTGCCGCAGTCAGAGCCCCAAGCTGCTTGCGGCTCGTCCGGAACAGCAAGACTGCTGCCATACACAGGTTCAGCAGGGCGACGACGGTCGCGATCTGAAAGGACTCAAGAAAGCGCACCAACACAATGCTGGCCAGAATCCCTCCGAAGCCGGAACCAGCGGCCTCCAGTAAGTAAGCCGAGCTGGCAGCGACGCGAGCGGAGACGACGCATTCCTGTTCGTACATCCGGGTCGCAACCACGAAAAGCGAGCCTGCGACAACGCAAAACAGGCTCAGACATGCCAGGGATGTAAGCAGCATCGGCACCGGACCAACCAGTTCGCCCGGCACTGTCTGAAAAAAAGATCTGGAGGCGCGCAATGCCCAGATCGTCGGCAGCAGGCTGACGCCGAGCAGGCATTCGAGCGCGGCGACCGCCCGGCGAGCGTCGTTTCCGCCCAGCGCAAAACGGCTGCTAAGGCTGCTGCCAGCGGCGGTCCAGAAGAGCCAGGTGGCTAGCATAATTCCCAGCGAAATCTCGTTGCCGTTGAAGACGACAATGAGCTCCCGCATGAGAACGATCTGGCCGATGACGGCGCTGAATCCGATCAGCGTCAGAACCGCCCTTATGGCCGACGTCGGTTGTTTCGCACACGGCATCGTGATGGACTGCATAGCTGCTGCCACCAGAACGAGATTAGAATTTAGTTGTCGCGCAAAAGCAAAGAGGTCAAAACAATATGCCGTCGCCCGAGAGCGCCATACTCAACCGTCGTGAAGCGTTAATCAAACTGCTCCGCCTTGGAGGAGTCGCTGCCGGAACCGCAGGCCTCGGATTCTGGCTGAGCGAGCACAGCCAGCGCCCCGAGCCAGAGCTGGCCCTCAATTTGAAGCGCAGTCACGCGGTGGCCGCTGATGCGGCTTTGCCCGAGATGGCGGTCATCCAGGGAGATGATCCCGAACAGCTGGCGCGGACTGCCATCGAAGAACTGGGCGGCATTCATCGCTTCATCTCCCGCGCCGACATCGTGTTGGTGAAGCCGAACATCGGCTGGGACCGCACTCCAGAACAGGCGGCCAACACGAATCCAAAAATCGTCGAAGAGATCGTCCGGCAGTGCTGGAGCGCAGGGGCGAAACGGGTCATCGTGACGGACGTGAGCTGTAACGACCCGCGCCGGTGTTTTCAGAGGTCGGGCATTGCCGAGGCAGCGCGGCGCGAAAGCGCCGAAGTGATCCTGCCCGATCCCGCCAGATTCAAAGATGTAGACCTGCAGGGAGAGGTTTTGCGGGACTGGCCGGTTTTCGATCCCTTCCTGAATGCCGACAAGATCATCAACGTCCCAATCGCCAAACACCACAGCCTGACCGGCACGACTCTGGGGATGAAGAACTGGTACGGCATCCTGGGTGGACCACGCCAGCAGTTGCACCAGAAGATCAACGAAAGCGTGGTGGACCTCGCTGATTTCATTCGTCCGACTCTTACCATCATCGATTGCTATCGCGTGCTCATCCGGAACGGCCCCACGGGAGGCAACCTTGACGATGTCCTGCTCAAAAAGACGCTGGTGGCCGGAACCGATCCGGTGGCGCTCGACGCTTATGTGGCAAAGGCCTACTGGAATTTGGAAGTTGCCTCTCTGCCCTATTTGAAAATGGCGTCCCAGCGCGGTTTGGGAACCTACGAGTTCGGGAAGATCCGCACCCGCGTAAGAAGCAGTGCATGAGAAGCCACACCGACTCCGCAGTAGCTCCGGCATCTTCCCCCCTCGAACCGTAGCATCCGCCGGAGAACTTCATCGAATTATCCCTGTCCGTTTGTTTTGTGAATCCGGGAAGAAATTATAGAACGCGAAATGCAACGCGCAAGCCGTTTTCAGATTCCTCAGCTTCTTCGAGAAAGCATTCGTCAGGCGGCGATCAGCAGCAACGCTCAGCAGTGCGACAGCGCCGGATACGTGCTGGCGAAGCACGGAGCCGTGCCTGCCTCACTGCGGCTTCAATACACAGAACCGCACGCGGGTCGGAGAAGGGCTACGATCGCCAGTTCCCAACAAATTCATTCCTGTCATGCTGAACGGGTGAAGCCGCATGTTAGGCTTCTGCGGAGCCTACGGAGACGCTAAGGTGATTGGCCGGGTTTTTAAAGCATTTCAATATCGCGATTTCCGCCTGATGTGGTTTGGCGCCTGCACCTCCAGCATCGGCACCTGGATGCAAATCGTGGCGCAGGGCTGGCTGGTCTACCGGCTCAGCCACTCCGCG
>Ga0187864_10004275_pt1 | contig 11247 bp, 9 predicted proteins | sample June2016WEW_11_4_FD_132985 | JGI IMG/M metagenome (GOLD analysis project Ga0187864, IMG submission 132985) | Peatland microbial communities from SPRUCE experiment site at the Marcell Experimental Forest, Minnesota, USA - June2016WEW_11_40 | ecosystem: Environmental > Terrestrial > Soil >... | reverse complement strand
AGGCGCGAATGGATGAGTTGTCCTTCCCAATGCTTCGACGGGTGGAGCTTGGCCGGGCCCTGGCCTCCCAGCCCAGACTGCTGCTTCTCGACGAACCCTCAGCCGGAGCCGATGGTTCGGAAACAAAGTTGCTTGTCGGCCTCATCACGCATAAGCTCCCCGAGATGATCCGCTTGCTCTTCGAAAAAGGCCTTTACCGGTATCCGACCCTGGCGATCGGGCTGGTGACGCACGACCGAGTGCTGCTCGAAGGTATAGCGGCTGGCTGCTGTCAAGAACCGGTCGCCCATTGTTTTGAACGCGGGCAATTGAAAACAACCTGCCGGTTGCGGCATTGGCTCAATTCCACCAAGGCGCCATGACCCTGAAAGGCCCAACCCAGCCGGCGCACCTGGTCCTTGAGGATGTTCATTGTAGTCCTCCAGCACGGCCGGCATTGCGCGGAGTGAGCTTGGCCGTCCCGCGCGGCGACTTTTTCGCCATCACGGGCGCCAACGGCAGCGGGAAGGGCACCTTCTGCCGGTGCTTGGCGCGCATCAACAAGGAAAGTCAAGGGCGTATCCTGCTGGATGGCCGGCCACTTCTGCACCAGACTCAAGACTTGCCGGCTCTCGGTGTAATGGTGGTTCTTCAAGGCACCAGAGTTTTCCCCGAGATGAGCGTGTTGGACAATTTGCTGTGCGCCCCGGCGACGTGGCGCAACGGGGACAGACAGAAGAAGCTCGACTCAGTACTTGGGCTTTTCCCGCATCTTAAGGGCCGCCTGCGGCAAGCCGCTGGAACGCTTTCCGGCGGAGAACAACAAATGGTCGCGATTGGCCGCGCCTTGATGGTGGACCCTTCGTTGCTCGTCCTGGAAGAACCATCGCTGGGCCTGGCCGCGCAAACAGCGACTGATGTCTATGCAGCCTTGGCCCGAATCTCGCGCGAGGGCAAGACCGTCATCGTGACGGAGGAAACGCTCGTGGTTCCCTCCGCCTTTGTGAGCACCGCGTGCTGCATGACGCAGGGGAGGATTACCGGAATCGGCCGACCGCCGGCCGCTTCCGATCACGCCACGCCACGGCAAACCGTAATTTCACAATGACGTACCAAAGCCTGCTGAAAGACACGCGCAAACGCCGCGGGACAATTTGGAACGTCCAAGACGTCCTGAAACACTACCCGTTCGGCGTGCCCCATGCGCCTTGGAATAGAGGCGCGGATGTGAGCGAGGAGGAATGGCTGGACGAATTCGTTTACCAGGGATTTGCTGAACACGGCGTCAAGTTCCTCAACGCGCTGCATGGGAGATTCGCCGTCGCCTTTGTGGATGGTCTCCGTGGCCGGTTGTTCCTGGCGCGCGATTGGATAGGTGAACAACCATTCCATTACATTGCCACGTTGAACGCATTCATCGTTGGAAATACGGTCGGTGACCTTAAGGCGGCGGCCGGCTCCGATTACGCCTATTCCTACGTGCGAGCATTTCCCCAGGCGCATTATCAACTAATCGATCTCAGGGAAGCGCGGCCTACGGCTGTTTCAAGCACGATTCGGCTGTCGCCGCCCCGACTCTACTTCGATTTTGTGGAGGCAGTCGAAAACGCTCGAAACAGCAATACAAGCGCCACCTTGGAGACGGGGTGCAATCTGATTCGCGGCAGGCTGCACGCTTCTGTCAGCGACCGCATCCGCATCCACAAAGGCAGGCCTCTTTTCCTGTTGCTTTCAGGCGGCCTGGACAGCTTCTCGGTTGCTCTCGCCCTGAAAAAAGTGGGCGCTCCTTTCGAGGCCGTTACCCTCTCTGTGAAAGGCGGTGGCGGTGACGTGGCGACGGCAAAGCAGTTTGCAAGGTCCCTGCACCTCAAGCATCACGTCCTTTCGGTGCAGCCGGAAGAGGTTGCGAAAGCATTTGAGGAAGCGATTCAGATCTCGGAATGCTACCATCTGTTCAACATTTATTGCGCTGTCGGGATGCACTTGATGGGCAAGCTAATGAAGCGGCGGGGATTTGAGGTGGCCTTCTGCGGCGAGGCAGTGAACGAAGCAGTGGGCGATTACCACGACTGGACCATGCGGGACCCGCGAACCCGATGTGACATCCTCCTGCAAAAGATCAACTCGGAACGCCTGGAGAGGGTCGAGGAACGCATCGCTTACACGTGGGGCAAGAGCGCGGACGCAGGCCTTTACAACAAACAGCTCGGAACCGGATTGGCCAAGCATGCCGGGTCGCGGATGTATAAGCCATTTCACCATAATGGCCTTGAGCTCGAGGCCCCGTATTACGATCGTGAGTTGCTTCAACACATGATTTCCATCCCGCCTGAGCTTCTGAGGCAAGTCGGCGGCAAACCTGGCCTATTTCTGCGCGTTTTCCGTCGGGACCTAGAGGAACTTGGCGTTGCACAGGGCTTGATCCTGAACTGTAGGAAAGTGCGCTTGCAGGATGCCTCAGAAGGTGGAGAAGGAGGCATCACCCCCATCCTCCACGCAAAGGGAATGGATCAGAAACGAGCGATTGCAATTTTCAACCGAGCATTCGACTCGCACTTACATTCGGCGTTGGAGACTCGCAGACTTGTTTGCACAGCGTCAGCCTAACGGACACGCAATGCCTACGAAAGAACACGAGGACCTGACCGACCCCTACGCGCGATTGGGCGAGAGGGTGAGGCGGAGGATCTTGCCTTACACCTTAGGCAACCCCACCCCCGATAGGTTAATGGCCATCCTCAAGGCAGCGGTCCGAGCACTGGATCAGATTCCACAAAGTCCACTCAAGGATGTCGTTTACGTCGTGTTGAACCACCCGCCCCTCATGTCAGCTACCAATGACAGCGAAAGACATTTCGTCGCCGCCATCAATGGAACCAATGTGGCCCCACAGACCGTGCAGTATTTACAAGAACTCACTAGAACTCGCGAAACAACTGAAGCGCCAACCGGTTGTAAGGTGTGGTTATTTCATGCGGACGGGCTCTCTGCACTCGAGGATGCAGTTCAGCGCTTTTGGAGCAAGACCTGGGGCCAATACCTAGCAATCACTCATGACGGCGTGAAGCAAAACAAATATACGTGGAACCAATTGCTCCTGAAGGACGCCGCCCACCCTTTTCCGCTTGGATTGTATTGGAAAGAACATCGCGCTGCGGATATCGCGGCGCCCTATTTTCGGCTTACTCCGGCACTGGCGGCAGACATTGGCCTGCCTAATCCGGATTCCCCAGAGTGGCTACCGTCCCTTTTGAGGGATGTGGATTTGAGCCCCCCTGCATTGAATTGCTACTACGACAGCTTGGACCCCCTGCTAAGGCTATTTGATGAAATCGACCGCGCTGGTGAAGACATGCGGAAACCAGCTGATGTTGCTTGGGCGATTTACCATTTGATCAGGAAGTACGCCGTCTGGGGTGGTAATGCGTTCCTGAGCGTTCCTATTTTGATCGGAGCCGAAACGCACCGCATTTGGCGCACAGCAGTGCTCTCAATCTGCACGGTTAAACCACTGGACGTGTTGGCATACCGAGAGTGGAAGATTATCGCCGGTGTTCTTTTACGCCCGTTAGTGGAGGAAGAAATGGGCGACATGATTAACAAACTCCAATTTGCTCATGCGGCGTACGACCTGGCGCACTTTATCAAGAACCGACAAATGCCGCTGTCCTATGCACTCGATACTCTGGAAAACCAGCTTTCTTTCAGCGGCCTGCCACGCAATGAGCTTCACCGGTATTTGCAGACGGTGAGGGGCTGCTGGAAGCGGCTTACGGACGGCTCACATATTCTGGATGTGCATGCTCATGCTATTGAAACGCGGCGCAAAGAGGGTGTCTTCCTGCAGGGAGGAAAAAAGGGCGAGTGGACAACGTCGGGGCGTGTTTACGATGTTCGCGGGGCGCTTACTCAATTCTGCAAACATCCCAGGCCACAGAATGTGAGCCAGGCAATGACGTTGGAGTTTCTGGTGGACGGACAAATCGTAGTTGCCGCTGATTGGATAGAAGGTTCATGTCGTCCATCGGATACGATTTATGACGGGATTGTGGAGGAACTGGTCATCAACGCAGCGAGGCATTCCAACGTCGATCCCGTGCAGCTTCGAGTCGATTGTGTGCCGGCGAAGACAGTATCAGGTGGAATGCCGGTGAATAATTCTCTAGCTCTGGTCGTTTCCAATTTTTGCAGTTCACCCGCCGCACTGACCAAATTAGAGCTTACGCAGGGGAAGTGGCATCGTTGGAAGTCCCATGGGCATGGCGGGATGCCGCATTTTAGTCGCTTTTTGGAAGCGAGCAACTTAAGCGATGGTCTTTTCGTTCGCATTGACCCTGAGACGGATAATGCGTTGGGGATCGACGGGATACGATTCTCAGTTGCCATCCCTTTCAATGGGTTACAAATCGGCGACCCGCGCAGTACAAATGATCAAGACAAAGTATGAATAGTCAGGACGATCAATGGGAACCAATTAGGATTCTGGTGCTCGATGATAAACCAGACTCTCTACTTTCTAACAACCCTAGTCTGCCAGCCGTACCAGCCGTAACGGTACCAGGGTGGGAGCACCTGTTTGAAGTGTTGTGGTTGGCAACGTTGGACGAGGCCCGAGATTTTCGCGATGCGTTTCGCACAATTTGCCTGCGCTCGCCAGCTGCAGTTGGTGAGCGTGGTGTTATCCCCGAAATCCTGTTATTTGACTATGCGATGAACGAGGAAACCGTGCCGGTGAGAAGTAGGGTCCGGGCGGGAATGGCTGGATATCAGAAAGGAAGCCCGCTATTTCGTCTGGAAAATCCGCCTGGCGGAATGGAAACTGTTGGTCCTCTGCACTCAGTCAAACCAACCTCAACAGAGAAGGCGGATAACGATGGATGTTACGGTGGAGGATTGCTCCTGGAAGCGTTTTTCGGACATCCGTGCGTTCCGGTTCCAACCACACGGTGGGGACATGCCAAAACCAAAGGAACGGAGGCTGCGGTATTTGAATGGCTTCTTGAAAGGGACGCCGGAAAGGAATTCGAGGAGAAAGGCAGACCGGAACCCAAATGGACGGACGTGATTCCGTACGCGTTGCCACGTTTGCGCCGGCGCATCGCACAACTCCATGATTCGAGAGCTGTTGACCTCTCATGGGAAGACCTCTCGCGGTTGGGCAATGTGAAACGCCTGAGAATGTGGTCGCGCTTTGGTCTTCGAAAACTGCCGACAGACGCCATTTTCCTTGATTATTCAGATGAGGACCGAACTTCGGAGATAAAAAAATGGGCCGCCGCAAGGCTGGACAGCCTACTTAAGAGAACGGTCAGAATGTCAGAGGATATGCCGCGAGCGAGGGAGGAGCCAAACGAGGGGATGCGCATGGCTGACGAGATTTGGAAGGTTTACGACTCAGATCTCCCGCTACGTCGCGAAGACCTTGCTCTGGACGAAGCGGCTGCTTCAGAGGAAGAGAAGCAGTATTTTGGGCTTGTCGCGACTGCGACGGGGGCGAAAATCACGAAACAGGTTTGCACGCTTGAAACCGAGAGCGAGGCAACGTCGCCGCGCTCCATCCGTTGGGCTGTCCTGTTCTTGGTGATTCGACTTTATGCCCATAAGGTTCGCGCTCTTCAGGAATTTCAGGAGCACTATGCCAAAACCGGCTTCTTTTTCCCGCGCCCAGTAAAGGAGGTCACAGCAAAAGATGTGTGGTTGGCCCTCTTCCCAAACCCATCCGAGTACCCGGCCAACGGGGATTTTTCGTCGAAGTTCGGCTATCTGTTACGGCGACTGAACAGCAAAGATGATCGGCCAGAAATGCCGGCCGCCGCTGGCGACCGAGGAAATCTATGCATTGCGATTGAGCACCTGATTGACGGCAAGCGATGGCACGTGGATCCCGGGGTCCCAAAGAACCAGTGGACATTCGGATTGATAGAAGGTGAAGAAGAAATACTTCGGACCTACGCGAGAGACAGAGGGCTCAATGGGAGCGACGGCAGCCCGTTTTTGAACCTTATCTTCAAGGCACACGCATCACTATGAACATTGACTTTCTGAAGGGTCCAGCCGAACTTCTTGCGGCTTTGGAAAACGACATGCTCCGTGGGGACATTTTATTGGACTGCCGGAAGAGAATCATAGGCTATCTTCGTAACCAATTGCCTCCAGAGGACGCCGAAGACCTTGCGAGCGACTGCATCGTTGCACTCCAATGCGGGGGACTGGAAAAGTGGACAAGAGGCAAACTGTCAACTTTCGCTATTTCAATCGCTAGAAACAAACTGTTCGAGTTTTGGCGGAGACGGAAGAGGCAGCCCCTGAGCATCTCACCCGTGGCAGAGCTGCAGGATGAAATTGAGGACCGTGGCGAAACTGCTTTGGAAATGGCCAGCGCACCGGGGCTCACGGGCGAAGATCATTTTCGTAAACACCATCCCGTTTTGTTTTCGCATGAGTATGCTCAAACGTGGCAGGAGATTCTCCGGATTTGCGAGTCGGTGTGTTTCTCGCCGCACGAAAAGGAGAAGGTGTCTCAGTTAAATTCCAGGATGTGCATCAGCCCCGAGAAGACCGAGGCCTTCCTCGCCGTGGAGGCAAGCGGTGGAAGCTGGCCGGAAATGGATTTTAGTCCGAGCGAAAAGGCTCTCGTCCTGCGGCTATTTTTGCGCATGGGAGCCACCCCAGCCGCAATCAATCGGCAGAAAGCAACTGTCGATGGAGCCGAAGAGCTCCTTGGGGAGCCAGACGCATACGCGGGCTCGATGGGCGCTGCCCGCTTCCGGGCCGAGGTGTGGCGTTATTGGGCGAAGAAATCTACCGCAGCGACAGGTGCTACGGCAAGCATCTTCCGCCGATGACTGGCGGCGGAGTGTTGCGGAGGTTTGTCAGGCTGCGTCCTGAGCGAGGTTTTGGGGCATCATTTATCCTACATGTTCGATACAGGTCAGAGCAGCACCGTGGCGGGCTTCGCCTGCAACCAGCGCGCCCACACTGCGGCGAGACTGGGCAACGCCCCCAAAGACCTCGGAGTCAGAGGGGAGCACACCGCCTCGGAAAACTGCCCTAACGCATGGTTCGCCAAACGATTCCCTGGCGTGGAGGCGCAGCACGGACACGCCGTCCAGATCAAGCAGAACCATGACGGCGAACGTGCCGTCTGCGATATTTCGGAGGATTTTATCGCGAGCACGCTTAGCGCCGAGGGATCGCCCGGATCGCCGACGGTGTACTTGCCCGAAGAAGGGCGGTTTTACACGTACGATGCGGCCATGGGTCTCTACCAGGAAGACAACGAGCCGGCCTTGGCGGCGCGGTTAAGCAAGCTTCTCTTGCTATGCTCCCAGGAGTCCGGTGGCGCGGTCGATGTCAGCAGCCTGGCTTACCGATTCCGCAAGACATCTTCCTTGAATGGCGTCATTCGCCGCGCGAGAGGCGTGCTGGCGACCTCTAGCGATTTCTTTGAATCGAACCTCACCGAGTTCATTCCATGCGCCAACGGCATGCTGCGCCTCTCGGATTTGAAGCTGCTGCCGTTTAGCCCAGCCTTCCGGCGCCGCAACAAGCTGGCCATCCCCTACGTACCGGGCAGTTGCTGCCCGCAGTTCCTTGATACGCTTATGAAGCCGGCGCTCAGCGAGGATGATTTGGATTTGTTGCAGCGATGGTGCGGCCAGACCCTGATCGGGAGAAATCTGGCACAATCGATCATCTTCCTGACCGGCACGGCCGGTGGCGGCAAGGGCGCGTTCATCCGCGTTCTGCGTGGTATCATTGGCCCGCAAAACATGGCAACCCTGCGCTCCGCTCTTTTGATGAACCGCTTCGAGCTCGGTCGGTTCCTGGGCAGGACGCTTCTGTACGGCGCGGACGTGCCGCCGGACTTCCTGAATTGCGGAAGCGCGAGCGTGCTGAAGTCCCTTACGGGCGGCGATCCCGTCACCTTGGAATTCAAAGGTGTGAACTCCCGCCCCGAGATTGTCTGCCAATTCAACGTGATCGTGACGGCCAACGGCAGCTTGCGGATCAAATTGCAGGGGGATATTGAGGCCTGGCGCCGGCGTTTGAGGATCATCCAATATGCCAAGCCGCCGCCTCGGCACATTATCCCTGACCTCTCCGACATTATCTTGCGCGAGGAGGCCCCGGGCGTATTGAACTGGATGTTGGCGGGTTTGGACAAGACACGCCAAGCTGGCTGGAAGCTCGACCAGACGCCGCGCCAGCAAGGAATCGTGGACGATCTTCTGACGGAGTGCCAGGCGCCCTTCCAATTTAGCCGAGATTGCTTGAGACAAGATGCGTCTGGTTCGTTGACGTCCGACCAGGTGTATGAACGGTTCTCTGACTACTGCGTCGCACGCGGTTGGGACACCATCCCCAAAGCGCGCTTCACGACATTGATCGAGGATGCCGTCCGCCGGGAACTCGGCATCAGCCGTCGCAACGACATCACCGGTCCCAATGGGAAGGCGCAAAGAGGCTGGAAGGGGATTGCCTGGAAATAGCCGCTGGACGGCTGAAACGTGATCCTGGACCCGGCCGCCGCGCGCTTCAGGGAAGCACGATTGGCACACGCGCCTTGCTCCGTGCGGCTACGACCGGGAGAGCCAAGAACATCGACACAAGTGGGGACCGTTTGGGATTGACCGTGGCTGAAGGTTGCTCTTATGGTTTATTCGTCTCGATGAAACCAGCGATTGACAAGAAAAAGGGCCAACCAACCGTCGAATCTCGTGCCTGGGGAAATCTGGTGGCGGATGCGGACAATTTCCGGTTCATCCGCAAAGTTTGTACCTAACACGCTAAGAATTGGATCGGCGGAAGTATGAGTGTAGCATCGGGGAGTGAATCAAAGTCTGCTACAGAAAGCCTTTGGCGTGAGTTGGCACTACCGGTGTGCGCGGGTCGATTACCACTGGGGATCGGTGCAGTTTCATCTGGACCTCAAGGCCGAAGCGCTGGTCTGTCCACAATGTGGGTCGGCCGAGGCGGTGATCCGCAAGGGGCGGCGGCACCGCGCTTTGCAGACTGTGCCGATCGGCCTCAAGCCGGTTTATCTGGTGACGGAGGTGGCTCGTTGCCAATGCCGGCGCTGCGAAGTGAATTTCGAGATCGCCCCCCCTTTGCCCGGCCTGATGTGCATTACACGCGTAAGCTCGAAGAGTTTGTCGCGCGGTGGAGCCGGGTGATGACGCTAGGCGACGTGGCCGCCCTGGCCGGGTTGGGCTGGGATGCGGCCAAGCGGATCGTCAAGCGGCGGCTCCGGCGCGATTACGGGCGGATCGATTTGCGCGGGGTCAAGCACTTGTCCATCGATGAAATCTACGTGGGCAAGCGTCGGGGCTACTATACGCTGGTTCTGGATCTGGACAGCGGGCGGATCCTCTGGGTGAGTCGCGGGCGCGGGAAGGCCGGTTTGCAGGGTTTTTGGCGGCGTTTACGCCGGAGTCGGGCACGCATTGGCGCGGTGGCGATGGACATGAGCGGAGCGTATTGGGCGGCCGTGCTGGAGGAGTTGCCCGGCGTGGCGATTGTCTTTGACCGGTTTCACGTCATGCAGTTGATGAATCAGCGGCTGGATGAGTTGCGTCGGGAGTTGGTGCGCGAAGCCGAGGGTCCTTTGAAGCTGGTCATCAAAGGCACGCGGTATCTGTTGCTGACGCGGGCGGAGAACTTGGAGTTGGATCAGTTTCCGAAGCTGGAGCAGGCGCTCAAACTCAACGAGCCCCTCTCCCAGGGATGGTATCTCAAGGAGGAGTTGAGTCTGCTCTGGGAACAGAAATCCTATGCGGCGATGAGCCAGTTCTTAACTCAATGGTGTGAACAGGCCGAACAGACGGGCGTGCGGCAGTTACAGCAAATGGCCAAAACCCTGCGGGTGCATCGCTCAGGCATTCTAACCTGGTGGCGTCACCCGATCAACAACGGACGCATGGAGGGCACCAATAACAAGATCAAAACCCTCAATCGCCAGGCTTATGGCTACCGCGATGAGGAGTTTTTCATTCTCAAGCTGCTAGGCTTACATGAAGCTAGGTACAAACTTTGCGGATGAACCCAATTTCCTGGGCATAGGAGATGAGGACTTTCAGGACATGTGTATCTGGTTGGCAGCGAGAACTCCTGTTTGCCTTCGCGTGCCGGAGAACTGCGAGCTGACAGCTCTAGTGAGAAATCTCTCACGGTCACTGCAGTCGAAGGTCGAAATGCTGCCCATATTGCCCGAGGATCAGTATTGGCGAGGCCTGCTCGGTTCGCTGACAAAATGTCATCGATCACATGGATCTCGCGATTTGACAGTCATCACTGATGTTGAGAAGCATCCAGCCGCCGACACGAATCACGTTAGATCGATTCTCGACCTGGTTTTGGAAGGGTTCATGATGACCGTTCCTGCGAAGTTCCTCGGCGAGTTTCCACATTTCTCCGGCGCTGTTGGCGAGTGCCCGCCGTCATTTCGATGTGCCGTGCTTGTCGTCGGTAACCAGCACTGGTATCCTGGAACTCACATCGCTCCCGATGGGACAATCCCGGATCGATGCGAGGGAATCCGCCTGCCCGCAACAGTTACCCGCAGCCGCGGCATCAAGGCGGCAGGAGATGGCCGATGATCCTCGCTTACTTATAAGTGATGCTCATGGAGTTCTGGGCGACCGCGGCGCTGGCGTGCCTGGTCGCCATCGCGGTCGCCTTTGCGAACCCCTACTGGGTATCGATGCGGCCTAATCGCTGACACGGACTGAGCCGTCTGACACTGGGCTTGAAGCCGAGATGCTAGTCACCTCGTAACTCGGTGTGCCATCCCGAGCGTAGCCGAGGCGCGCTGTTAGTACGATGCTTTCGGAGCCGATGGCCGACTTTTGCGCGCGGCGGAAGGCTTCGATGGCGGATTGCTGGGTGCTTATGATGTGGCGAGCAAAGTCGGCGGAGGGAGCGAAGTAGAATATGATGCCCTCAATGCCGGTTTCTGAGCGGATCAGGCGTTCGATGCCAGGCAGGTCGCCGTCGGCAGAAGAGAGCCTCAGCCCCAGGTTGGCGAGGCGATCGGAAGGTGCGGTCTTCCTGAGCCGATATGCGCCGCTGGCGGCTTTTTCCACAATGACTAATGTAACCGGCGCCCCCGTCCGGCGGCCGAGCGCCACGAGTTCGCCACAGCCGCTTTTAAGACTCCGCTCAACTGTGGCGAAGTCGTATGAGCACTTGACCGAGATGGCAGGCTCAGCGTTGGTTTTTCGTGGGGCGTCGGGTGTGGCGGTTAGCGCGGCGTTATCCGGCTGCGGT
>Ga0187864_10004272_pt1 | contig 11254 bp, 7 predicted proteins | sample June2016WEW_11_4_FD_132985 | JGI IMG/M metagenome (GOLD analysis project Ga0187864, IMG submission 132985) | Peatland microbial communities from SPRUCE experiment site at the Marcell Experimental Forest, Minnesota, USA - June2016WEW_11_40 | ecosystem: Environmental > Terrestrial > Soil >... | reverse complement strand
CGCCCAGCTCCCGGCCCATGCCGGCGATCCCAACTACGACCCATTGTTCAAGTTCGGCTTCGGTTTGACCTACTGACCTTGCTCTGTTCGCTTGGCCGTCTGTTGCATTTGACTTGGCGCCAAGCTCTGGCATGCTCGGAGTTGCCCGTCGGCCCGCGATGCCGGGGCGAACCATTATGCAGAAGCTATCAGATGTGCTTGATCCTGGGCCAGCGCGCCGCTGAAAGGGCAAGCCACGAAAGGAATTGGCATGAGTGCGAGTCCTGAAGGAGTCAGTTTTCATGTCTGGGACGACGACCGGAGTTCTTACGGCCCGGTCGAGTTGCCCGTGCTGGTTTCCTGGGTCAAAGACCACCGCGTGACGGCCGAGACGTGGGTCTTTGCTTCCCAAAGGAACGCCTGGCAAAAGGCGGCGGAACTGCCGGAGCTGCAGATGTTCTTCCCGACCACAGGGGGCGAGCCGGGTGGCGGGGGCGCTTCCGGCAGGCCGGACCGTTTGGCGCCGCGCTCCCTGCGGCGGGTCAAGGTCCTGGCGGCGCTGGCCGACGAGCAACTTGAGCGTCTTGCGGGCTTCGTCGACCTCCAGGAAGTCCCGCAGTGGTCGGTCGTCGTAAAGCAAGGGGAGGCGGGGGATTCGTTGTTTCTGATTCTGGAGGGGGAACTTCGCGCGCGCCTCAACATTGCGGGCCGGGAAACCATCCTGGCCACGCTGGGCGTCGGAGAGTTCTTCGGCGACCTCTCGATTTTCGACCATGGACCGCGCTCGGCCGACGTGGTGGCCAACCGGGACAGCCTCCTGGCGAAGGTCTCGGCCGAGGCCGTCGAGCGGTTGATCAAGGAGGCGCCCGAGACGGCCGCGCCAATCATTTTCGCCATGGGCAGGACCTTGGCCACGCGGATTCGCGCGGATAACAAACGCCTGGGCGAGGCGCTGAAATTCTGCGGCAGTTTTTGAGCCCGAGCCGTCTTCTCAGCGCGTCCCGTGAAGCGCGCAAAAACGCACCTGGCCTTGGCTCCCAGCCGTTGATCCAGCCGCACCACCGGAGCCTTGCGCCCCGACCACGGGAGCGGCCGTGCGGGACTTGAGCGCCTCGATGTTGGCCTGGATGCGATCGAGGTACTCGTTGGGGCCGGAAGGATAAGGGTCGTTGAGGAACCGGCAGAGGCCGCCGAACTCATTGGCCAACTTGGCCTGCACCAGCTCCTCCCAGAAAGCGGGAGTGTCGCGTATCAGGTCCTCCGCGCTGGCGAAGTTGGCGAAGAATTGGGCCTTCTCGGGCTCATACTGGGCCGCTTCGGCGAATTCCTCGTAAAGGACGGGGAGTTTCTCGATATAATCATCGGCCGCCATTTGCCCGAGGAAATCGGCCGTGCCCAGGGCGCATCCGAGGACCCTCTCCAACTCGCTCTGGAAGGCAATCGCCTCGAGGTTCGCGTCGACCCCGCTGCATTGGATCATGTTTTGGACGGCCCTGATGTCTGCCGGGCCGAATCCTTTGCCGGCCAGGAGTTGGGCGGCCAAATCGGCGCTGCGCCCCATGTGCGTGGCGGTGTATTTGGCGCCGGTGCCCTCGGTGTCGTGGCGCTTCTTGAGATAGCCGGTGTCGTGGAGGAGCATCGCCAGCAACCCGAGCTGAAAGAGGCGCGGGGTCAAAAGCGGCTGCGCGCCCGCCAGATGGCGCCCGCGCAGCAACCGGGCCATGCAGAGTGTCCCCTGGAGAGTGTGCTCGAAATCATGATAGCGGGCGTCGACGGCCTGATAGTCGGAGTAGTTGCCCGTGAAACACTCGACGGCCCAGCCGAACGCGCGCGGGACAAAGGAACGATCGCCCTCCGGAAAGATGGCGAGGAAGGCCGTTTGGACTTCTAACTCAACTGCGGCAGGCTCTTTGGTGGCAACCAATGGATACATCGTCAAGACAATATCAGCGCAATGCCCGGGATGGAAAGGGTTTTTGGACAGGACCACAGTTAACAGGAAAAGAGCGAACTCATCGACGCATACCGCACGTTCAGATTATCCAGCCTGACCGCCAGAGTTTTCGCCAGTCCAAGAAGGAAGCGCGACGCCAATTCCGGAGATTTCATCATCTCCTCGAATGCCCGATCGGTGAGTTTCAACAACCCGCAGGCGCCATTGGCATGAACTGAGGCGCTGCGACGCCCGGCGCAAAGCAACGCCATTTCCCCAAAATGGTCGCCCGGCTCGATGGTCCGCAAGAAGATCCTGCCCCCGCCCTCGCTTCTCTTGTAGATGCCCACCTTTCCCCGGACGACAAAGTACATTGCCCGGCTCTCCTCCCCCTCGTGAATGATTATCACACCGTCGTCAAAATCCACTGGCTCAAGATAGGTCTCAAACGCAGCCAGCTCGGCTGCGGACATTTCCGCCAGAACAGAGAAGGTGTCCAGTTTCTTCATATTGCATTTCGGCCCCATTTATCTGCTGTTCGCTTCATATTCTTCCTGGAGCAGGATAACGGCATCCCGGGTGCCGTCAAATCCAAATGTAAATAGGTCTTAAGATGCCTATTACGGCGGGCCATGCCGATGGGACCTGCTCGTGTTCGGAGTCATTTTCCGTCAGGCGCGGCTCGTTCGGCTGCCTCGCTTTCCGGCAACGACGGCGCGCGCCAGGGTTGCACGGTTCGCTGCCGGGCAAGGAACGAAGCTCGTTCCGGCTGCCGCCTCGCGCTTCCGCTTTCTGCATTTCCGTGCTATGGTAAGGGTATTCGTGAACGAGAACTCTGACTCCTTGGCATGGCTGGAGAAGGCCGACGGTTTGCCCGTGCGGATTCAGGGCAACTGCTCGTTCGGCCGCGCGGCCACCAACCACGTCGTGCTGGCCGACGAACGCGTCTCCCGCCGCCACGCCGTCATCCACACCCAGCTCGGAGGCGAATTCTGGCTGCTGGACCTGGGCAGCAGCAACGGCACCTACATCAACGGGCGGCGCCTTACCAAGCCCAATCGCCTCCGCAACGGCGATACCATCCAGATCGGCGCCTTCGAAGCGGTGTTCCGGGTCGCCGGGGGCCCGGACCCGGATGCCACCGCCTCGAGACTGTCCGCCGGCCAGACCTTGGTCGCCACGAAGTCCTGTCCATGCTGGCTGCTGCTGGCGGACATCGAAGGCTCCTCGGGCCTGAGCCAGCGCCTGGATGCCGAAGCGCTGGCTGCGCTCATCGGCCAGTGGATCGTCCGGTGCAAGGACGCCATCGAAGATAAGGGGGGCGCCATCAACAAGTACCTCGGCGATGGTTTCCTGGCCTATTGGCCGGCGACCGAACTGACCGCGCCTCGGCTCATCGCGGCGCTGGGGACGTTGCGCCAGTTGCAGGCACAGGGCCGGCCCCCGTTCCGCCTGGTTCTGCACTGCGGCCAGGTGCTCATGGGAGGGATGGCGTCGATGGGCGAGGAAAGCCTCCTGGGGACGGAAGTCAATTTTGTGTTCCGGATGGAGAGGCTGGCGTCCACGCTTGGGCAACCCCGCCTGTTGAGCGACGCGGCGGCGCGGCATCTCGCAGGGAGCCTCACGACCGCGCCTCTCGGCAAACACCCCCTCCCCGGCTTGGAAGGCGAGCATTGGTTCCTGAGCTTTTGAACCTGGGAAAAGCAGTTTAACCACATTAGGTCGAACGCTTCAGTTTCACCTGGACTGGCGAGACCTTCCAGATCCGTTCCGCATATTCGCGGATGGCCCGGTCGGACGAGAAGTAGCCGATGCGGGCCACGTTCAGAATGGACTTCCGAGTCCAGTCCATTGGGTCCCGGTAAGCCTGGCCGACCTGCTGCTGGCACTCGATGTAGCGGCGGTAGTCGGCCAGGAGCATGAAGTGGTCGTGGCTGAGCAGGGCGTCCACCAGGGGCTGGAACAGGTCCCCATTACCCTGGGAAAAGAAGCCGGAGGCGATTTGGTCGAGGGCTTCTTTGAGTTCCGGGTCCGCCTCGTAATAATCGCGCGGGCGGTAGCCGCGCGCGCGCAACTCCAGCACTTCGGCGGCCGTGAGCCCGAAGAGGAAGAAGTTGTCGTGGCCGACCTCGTCCCGGATTTCGATGTTCGCGCCGTCCAGCGTGCCAATGGTCAGGGCGCCGTTCATGGCGAATTTCATGTTGCCGGTGCCGGAGGCCTCCAGGCCGGCGGTCGAGATTTGCTCGGAGAGGTCGGCGGCGGGATAGACCCATTGCGCCGTCTTCACGTTGAAGTTGGGGAGGAACACCACCTTGAGCCGGCCACCCAGGGCGGCATCCCGGTCGATGACCTCGGCGACGCTGTTGATGAGCTTGATGATGAGTTTGGCAAAATAGTAGCCCGGGGCGGCTTTGCCGCCAAAAATGAAGGTGCGCGGCGGGACCAGGAGGTCCGGCCGTTTCCGCAGCCGATTATACAGGGTGATGATGTGAAGCACATTCAAGTGCTGGCGTTTGTATTCATGGAGCCGCTTGACCTGGATGTCGAAGAGGGTATCGGGAGCGACCTGTATGCCGGTGCGGTTGAGAATCAACTCGGCCAGGGCACACTTGTTCCGCTGCTTGATCTGGCGCCATTCCTCCTGGAAGCCGGCGTCGCTGGCAAAGGCCTCGAGGCCGCGCAGTTGGTCGAGCTCTTTGACCCAGCCCTCGCCAATGCGGCGCGAGATCGCCTCGGCCAGGCCGGGGTTGCTCAGGAGCAGGAAACGGCGCGGCGTGACCCCGTTGGTGACATTGGTGAAGGCCTCCGGGGCGAAGTCGTGGAAATCTCTGAGGACGCCGGTTTTGAGCAGGTCGCTGTGCAACCGGGCGACGCCGTTGACAGCGTGGCTGCCGACGCAGGCAAGGTGCGCCATGCGGACATAGCGAGGACCGGTTTCATCGATGAGGGACATGCGGGCCAGGCGGGCCTGGTCATCGGGGTATCGCTGGCCGACCTGGTCGAGGAAACGGCGGTTGATTTCGTAAATGATTTCCAGGTGGCGGGGGAGCAGCGCGCCGAACAGGGGCACAGCCCAGCGTTCCAGGGCTTCGGGCATCAGGGTATGGTTGGTATAGCTCAGGACCTGGCGGGTGATACTCCAGGCCTGGTCCCAGCCGAGGAGGTGCTCATCAACCAGCAGGCGCATGAGTTCCGCCACGGCGATGGCGGGGTGCGTGTCGTTGAGTTGGACTGCGAATTTCTCGTGGAAATGCTCGAGGGAGGTGGCGCGCTGCAGGTAGAGCCGGATCATGTCTTGCAGGGCGCAGGAGACGAAGAAATACTGCTGTTGGAGGCGGAGTTGTTTGCCCTGGGGCGATTCATCGTTGGGATAAAGCACCTTCGTGATGTTCTCCGAAACCACCTTGGCCAGGACCGCCCCGTAGTAATCCCCGGTGTTGAAGGCCTGGAAGTCGAACGATTCCACCGCCTCAGCCTTCCAGAGCCGCAGGAGGTTCACGGTGTTGGTGTGGTAGCCCACCACCGGCGTGTCGTAAGCCGTGCCGCGCACCACCCGATCCGGTATCCAGCGCACCCGGTAGTTGCCACCTTCCAGGTAGTATTCCGTGCGGCCGCCAAACTTGACGTCGAAGACGATTTCCGGGCGCGCAATTTCCCAGGGGTTCCCGAGGCGGAGCCACTTGTCGGTCAGCTCGATTTGCCAGCCCTCGCGCAGGGCCTGGGCGAAGATGCCGAACTCATAACGCAGCCCGTAGCCGAGGCTGGGAATGCCCAGCGTAGCCAGGGAGTCAAGGAAACAGGCGGCCAGACGGCCCAGGCCGCCATTGCCCAGGCCCGGCTCTTCCTCCTGGTCCAGGAGGACTGCCAGGTCCAGCCCGGCCTCTTCCATCGCGGCCCGGACCTGGGGCAAGAGGCCCAGGTTGACCAGGTTGTTGCCCAATTGCGGCCCGAGGAGAAACTCGGCGGACAGGTAACAAACCGAGCGGCTGCGAAGCTCGTAATAGGTTTTGGCCGTCGCGGCCCAGAGATTCAGCAGACGGTCGCGCACGGCATAAGCCAGCGCCATGTATCGGTCGTTCGTGGTGGCCACTTCGGGAAACCTGGCCTGGAGGTAAACCAGGTTGTCGCGCACGGCCTGTGCGATAGTGTCCGGGCTGATGCCGGTGCGGGGGTCTTCGGTTTCGCGCGGGTTGGCTGGTGGAGGGGCAGGTCGGGTCTTTTTCATAGATGTCAGTGCAAAGAGTCGGAATTCGCGTTCCCGGGTCCCCGCACCATAGCACGCAACCGGGAGAAGCGGAAGCGCAGCGTTGCTGCCGAAGCGTTCTGGCAATCTAAACGGCCGGAGTTTACGATGTCTCAACGCCATGAATAGCATACCGGTTGTTGGCATCCCAGTGTTGGTTAGATTTGACCTGCTCCAACGCTGCCTACGTTCCATCGATTATCCGGTGGACCAGTTGGTCATCGTCCAAAACGCACTGCCGGCGCAACCGCCGGCACCCCGCCTTAAGTGGCCGAAAGCGGCGAAATCTCATACCGTCATCTCTCACCCCAACGCCGGCGTGGCCGCCTCCTGGAACGAGATCATCAAGTTGTTCCCCGCGCCCTATTGGATGCTGGTCAACGACGACATTCAGTTCACCCCGGGCGATTTGCAGAAGATGGTGAAGGCTGTGGAGCGGCACCGCGCGGTCGCCTGCTTCTACGGCAACCATGGCGCCTCCTGGTGGGCGTTGACGCGCCGGGGTGTTGAAGCGGTAGGAACCTTCGATGAGAACCTCTTCCCTGCCTACCTCGAGGACTGTGACTGGTCCCGCCGATGCGACCTGGCTGCGGTGCGCCGGGTTAACGTGCCGAACTGCCACGCGATCCACGGCGAGCCCAAACAGCGCGGCTCCTGCACGGTCAATTGCAGCCCTGCCCTTCAAGCCGAGAACTCCCGGACCCACGGCAACAGCTTCCGGTATTACCGGGCCAAGTGGGGCGGCTTCAACGGCCAGGAAATCTACCCTCACCCATTCAACGACCCCGCCTGGCCGATTTGGGCGTGGAAGTTTGACCCGGCATTCCGCGCCGAACAGCAATGGAGGCTGCCGGGCGTCGCTTCCTGAACCCTCCAATCCAGCCATCGGCCCCATTCCCCGAAATCACGCCGCGTTTCATGGCGCCCGCACACGGATGTTCTGGCGCAGGATTACGGCGGCGAGAAATCGGCCGGGTACTCCAAGCGCAACTGCCGCCAGAGCTTTTGGAGCGATTCTTTGGTCTCGGGCATGGCACTTTGGGTGGCATGAATCTGCTCGGCCGAGAGGAGTTTGGAGATGAGCACCAGCTTCTCCGGGGACCGGCCGTCGGCTGGGAGGTTCCAGAGGCGAGTCCGACCGGATTTGGTGCGGGTGAGCAAGGTGCGCGCTCCGTCTGCCCACTGGACCCGGGAGATCGCCTCCGGATGTTCGAGTTGCTGGGTAATAGGCTCGCCGGTCTCGGCGTCCCAGACCCTTGCGTTGTAATCGTGGCAGGCAGTGGCCAGCCAGCGGCCGTCGGGGCTGAATGCGGCGTGAACGACCTGGTCCTTGTGCCGCATAGGAGGGGTAAGCTGGCGGCCGGTTTGCCAATCCCACAACATCGCGGTGAAATCTTCTCCACAGGTGGCCACCTTGTCTCCTTTAGGGCTGAATGTGGCGAAGCGGACGCCGTCGCGATGGGCCAACCGGGGGCCGGCGCGCTCTCTCGTGGCCGGGTCCCAGACCTGCGCGTATTCGGGGTCGAGGGTCTCGTCCCAACAGGCGGTCACGAGGTAGCGTCCGTCACAGTTCCACTCCAGGCTGCGCACATCAGTATCGTGCGTCCAGGGGGCGTGCAGGAGCGGCTGGGCAGTGGCCAGATCCCAGACCTGGACGATGTTGGAAATCGCCCCCGCTAAACGCCGGCCGGCGGGATCGAAAGCCGCGCAGACCGGCTCCCAAGGCAAGCGCAGGATTTTCCGGTCCCGCTCGAAATCCCAAACGATTGAGTGGCCTTTGTCAGTAGCGAGGATCTGACGGCCTGCAGGGTTGAACACGAGGTTGGTGCTGCGGCGGTCCAGCAGCCGCGGACTGCCGATGCGGGAACCGGCCCGGGAGTCCCAGAGAATGGCTTGCACGGTGTTCGAGGGCGAGCCGGGGTCCGGCTCGGCCAGCGCCAGGAGGCGGCTGCCATCCCGGTTGAGCACTACCCGCAGCAAGTTCAGATCGCCTATGGGAACCGACCCGAGCGCGTGGCGGGAACGCTGGGGCGAAGCGGGCTCCTCGCCTGTGCTCTGTCCTGAAGGCGGTGCAGGGATGGTCGCGTTCACGGGCGCAAGAATGAGCAGGGCTTGGTTGGTCTGCAGGCCAAAACATGAGCCGTCGCCACTGCACGCCTCGAGCAAGGGTTCAGGGGCGGGCACGCCCGAGCGCAGTGCCCAGACGCGCTCGGTGCCGTCGTAGCAGCCGACGACGACGTGGCGCCCGCTCGGGCTAAACCCGGCATGGACCGGCTTGGAGTTATGACGAATGTGCTGGAGGAGTTTTCCGTTGACGACGTTCCACACGCGAACTGAGAAATCCAAGCCGGCGGTTACGAGCCGTGTGCCATCCGCGTTGAACTCGACGCTCCGCACACCGTCGCCATGCAAGAGCGGCGGCAAGACCTCGAGGCCCGTCTCGGCCTCCCACACTCGCACGGACCGATCATAACTGGCCGAAGCGACTCGCCGGCCATCCGGGCTGAAAACCGTAGAATAAACCCAATTCTGGTGTTTAGTGAACGTCGTGAGGCGCTGTCCTGCGCGCGGGTCCCATACGATGGCGGTGTGGTCTTCGCTGCCGCTGACCAGGCGACTCCCGTCCCCTCTGAAGGAAAGGCCGTGGATGGGTTGAGAATGGCCGGCGAGCACGCGGCGTTGGCCGGTTTCCAAGCTCCAGACAATGAGGTTGGAGCCCGAGGACGCGGCCACCCAGCGCGCGTCGGGACTGAGCGCAACCTCCTCGAGGTTGGTTCCAGCGGAGAGGCCCGGGTGCTCCTGGCCGCTCACGAAATCCCAGATGCGAACGACGCTGTTGGAGAGATACGGGTCGACCACCGCCGCCAAGTGGTTGGCGGGGCTTAGCGAGACCCGTTCGGCAGCGTTGCCCGTGCCGAAGGGCGGATAAAGCTGACGACCGGTAGCCAGGTCGTGAATGGCCCAACGGCCATCGGCGGTGGGCGAGAGGACCTGGTTCTCCTGGCCGGCGAACTGCGCGAAGTCGAGCGCCTGATCGCCGAACCACATTTGGACGATGGTGGGGCATTGTTGCAAGAGCACGCCCAGGCGCAGACGAAGTGCGGCTGCCGTGTGCGGGTCATCCGCGTCCTGGCGCAAGGCCTCCGCAAACCACGGCAGAGCGCCGAGGAGATCGTTCTCATCCAAGGCGCGCGCCCCGTAAGCCACGTAGGAACCGACCCTGTGCTGGCGGAGTTCGGCCGCTTGCCTGCGGTGTTCGACCACCGTGTAGAGCATCAGTGCGGCCAGTGCGCCAATGAGCACCGCCATCAACCCGAAGCGTTTGAGCGCGGCAACAAGCTGCTCCAAGCGATGGAGGCGCTGGGCGGAATGGCCGGCGGCCAGCAACAGCAGTGCGTCGTGGATTTCCTGGGCGCTGCCGCAACGTTGCGCGCGGTCCCCATGGCAGGCCTTCACGCTGATGTGCTGCAACTCCCGAAGGGTCTCGGGATCCTCGGTCCCTTCCAGGTTGTCGGGCAACTTGGGCCAGTCCTGAGCGTTGCGGCCCGTGGCCATCATGTAAAGGACTTTGCCGAAGCCAAAGAGGTCGCCCTGGGCCGTGCCGTGGACTTGCTCATCCATGAATGGTGGCGAGCCGATCAGCGTCGCGTCGTCGGCCTCCAGCTTGAGATCGGTCACCAGCCCGACATCGGCCAGTTTGGCCACGCCGCGTACAAACACGATATTCGAGGGTTTAACGTCCCGATGCACCAGGCCGTTCTGGTGCAAGGCGGCAAGCGCCGCCGTGATGTTTAGCGCCGCCCGCACGCACTCGGCCGGCGTGAAGCTGCCGTGGCCGGGCGGCCCGGCGCGTTGGCGTCGTTCCAGTTCGCTGGCGACGGTCTTGGAGACATACTTGCCAGGGTCGAAAGACTGGCCGGCCTCGAGGTCGTCGGCCAGTTCCATCACATAAGAGAAGCACCCGGCCTCGTCGTCCCGGCTGACGTGGAGGATATCAATGAAGCCGGCGTGTTCACGGGACAGTTCTTCAAATTTCTTAAGGCCCGCAAATTCTGTCTCGTACAAACCCGCCCGGCGGAATCGGTCCCGGGAGACCAGCTTGATCGCGCGGAAGCGCCTGGTGGCCTTGGCTCGAGCCAGCCAGACATCGCCGAAGGCGCCCGAGCCGATACAACTGATCAGGTCGTAATCCGGAACCCGCGGCGGCCGCAGCAGTTGCGTGGTAGCATCAGGGCCCATGGCCGGTGGTTTCGCCGAGGGCCGGCACGGCTGCCAGGTCCGCGAGGTCCGATTCGGGCGAGCGCCAGTTGCGTTTGAAATCCGGAGCACGGCCAGGACTGGTCTCGAGGGGGCGCTCGGCGGGGGTCACCAGCGAGGGTAAGTGGCACAAGACGGGCCCCTCCGTGCGGGTTGCCAGCATTCCCAGCTTGACATCCAGCCGCTCCGACGCCTCGAACCAGTGGTCGAGGAGGATTCGGACGGCGGAGCGCGACAGGACCAGCGCCGGCGCGCCGAACCCGGCGCGGCTGTCAACAGCAACGGCCCGGCTGGGCGGGATGCGGGCGAACTCGCGGAGGCCGGGATTGAAGAGGCTGGCGCACCCAATTTGGCGCTGCCGCAGCAATGGCCAGGCCCCCAGGTTGTGGAACAAATGGCGATTGAACTCCAGACCGTCGGAAAGCAGGAGAAGATAATCGGCTCGAGTTTGCAGGCCCGCCTGCAGCGCGAGCCAGGCGGCATGCGTGAGATTGTCCTCGTTGCACGAGAACCTCTGTTCGTCGAGTTGGACATGCACGGGGCGCTTCGCCCAATCGGTCTTGGCCAGGTTGGCAAGGGTCGGCCGCCAGCTTGATTCGCGTTGGCGGGTGGAAACCAGGGCGGCAAAGACGAGAACCTCGCCATTGGATGCGAGTGCCCTCCGCGTGCCCGCGGCGGGCCCGGGACGCGGCAGGCGCAGTTTGTCAACCTGGCCGTCCCACCTCTCAGCCAGTTCGCTGAGGAACCGCCGGCACTCGGACTCGAACCAGAAGCCGCGAATCCGCCGGTTGGGACCGAAGAGGTCCCACTTGGCGCCGTTGCGGTGTTGGAATATACGGCGG
>Ga0187864_10004271_pt1 | contig 11257 bp, 1 predicted proteins | sample June2016WEW_11_4_FD_132985 | JGI IMG/M metagenome (GOLD analysis project Ga0187864, IMG submission 132985) | Peatland microbial communities from SPRUCE experiment site at the Marcell Experimental Forest, Minnesota, USA - June2016WEW_11_40 | ecosystem: Environmental > Terrestrial > Soil >... | reverse complement strand
GGAGGTCGCGCCGCTGATCGTCGTGAACGTGCTGCCGCCGGAGACTTCCACCATCCACTGCACCGTCGGCGTCGGATAGCCGCTGGCGGCGGCGGTGAAACTGGCGACCTGGCCAACCGTCAATGTTTGACTGAGCGGGTTGGTCGTGACGACCGGCGCCGCTGGTGCGGGGTTGACCGTTAGAGTGGCCGCCGTGGTCGTGGCCGGACTGCCCACGCCGTTGCTGAAGACGGCTTCGTACTGATTGCCGCTCTCGGCCAGCGTCACTGTCCCCAGGTTCAGCGTGTCGGAGGTCGCGCCGCTGATCGGCGAGAACGTGCTGCCGCCGGAGACTTCCACCATCCACTGCACCGTCGGCGGCGGGTTGCCGCTGGCGGCGGCGGTGAAGCTGGCGACCTGGCCAACCGTCAATGTTTGACTGAGCGGATTGGTCGTGACGACCGGCGCCGCTGGTGCGGGGTTGACCGTTAGAGTGGCCGCTGTGGTCGTGGCGGGACTGCCAACGCCATTGCTGAAGACGGCTTCATACTGATTGCCGCTCTCGGCGAGCGTCGCCGCGCCCAGGTCCAGCGTGTCGGAAGTTGCGCCGCTGATCGTCGTGAACGTGCTGCCGCCGGAGACTTCCACCATCCACTGCACCGTCGGCGTCGGATAGCCGCTGGCCTCGGCGGTGAAGCTGGCGTCTTGTCCGACGGTCAATGTTTGACTGAGCGGGTTCGTTGTGACCACCGGTGCCGCCGGTACGAGGTTCACTGTCAGCGTGGCCGCCGTGGTCGTGGCCGGACTACCCACGCCGTTGCTGAAGACGGCTTCATATTCGTTGCCGCTCTCGGCGCGCGCGGCAGCGCCCAGGTTCAGGGTGTCGGAGGTTGCGCCACTGATCGGCGAGAACGTGGTGCCGCCGGCCAGTTCCACCATCCACTGCACCGTCGGCGTGGGATTGCCGCTGGCGGCGGCCGTGAAGCTGGCATCTTGTCCAACGGTCAATGTTTGACTGAGCGGATTGGCCGTGACGACCGGTGCGAGGTTCACTGTCAGCGTGGCCGCGGTGGTCGTGACCGGACTTCCCCCGCCATTGCTGAAGACGGCTTCGTACTGATTGCCGCTCTCGGCAAGCGTCGCCGCGCCCAGGTTCAGGGTGTCGGACGTTGCGCCACTGATCGGCGAGAACGTGCCACCGGTCACCTCCACCATCCACTGCACCGTCGGCGGCGGACTGCCAGTGGCGGCGGCGCTGAAGCTGGCGTCCTGTCCAACCGTCAATGTCTGGCTGAGCGGGTTCGTCGTGACCACCGGGGCTGCGGTTGCCGCAACGACTTCCGTCGCAGCCGAGAATTCGCTGGTGCCGGCAGCACTGGTTACCGTCGCAGTGATGAAAAGTCCCGCGGACACTGAAACGGGAAGCGTTATGGTCGTGTCGGCGTTCCCAGACCCGTCGGTGAGGATGTTTGCATACCCCAGATAGACCTGACCTTCTCCGAATCCCGAATGGTCCACGGCGGGATTGGAGAAAAACTCGACGCGGTAGGTCTGGTTGGCCGCATCGTCGAGATTCACTTCGACATTCGTCGTCGAGGCACTGGCAACCGCCGAGACGATCACGGGAATATTCGTTGCGTTACCGGCAACGGGAGTGCTGCTCGGGTTGTAACCTTCCAGCTCGATGCCGAGATTGCCATTGGCGAAGATCGAGTTGCCCTCAATGGCGTTGTCCGATGAGGCGTCATCGACGTAGACGCCGTCGCCGGTATTGTTCTCGATCAGGTTTCCATCGCCGGCACTTGTTCCGCCGACGGTGATACCCGACGCGCTGGCGAGGTAGATGCCGTCACCGGTATTGCCGATGGCAACCTTACCACTGATGTCTGTCCCGATCTTGTTGCCCTGAATGATCGTTCCACTGGCGTCACCGATCGCAATTCCGTAGCCGGTGTTTCCAGAAATGAGGTTACCGGCGCCGGGGACGGAGCCGCCGATGAGGTTATCCGGCACACCGTAGACCTCTATGCCGCTGGTGTTGCCAATTGCGAAAGTGCCGGTGGGATCTAACCCGATAATGTTACCCTGGATGGTGTCTGCACCATCCCCGTCGGAAAGGAGGATTGCGATTCCGGGTCCGGATGCGTTGCCGGAGATGACATTGCCTGCACCGGGCGTAGTCCCGCCTATGAGCGTTGGCCCGGCCTCAAGGACACCGAGTCCGAAGCCCGCTGTCAAAGCCGTAGTCCCAGCCGCATTGATACCAATATAGTTTCCCTGAATTGTGTTGTTGTCGGCGCCTGCGCCAAAAATGCTAATACCGACCGTCACGTTTCTCGCCGCCGCCGTCGTCCCGCCGATGAGATTGTTCGGAGACCCTTCTATTGAAATACCCTGGTCGATCTTAATTGGATTGCCAGAAATGTTTAATATTGTGTTTCCCTGTATGGTGTTTCCACTGGAGTCTCCGAGTCCAGACGACGCTCCGAAGATTCCAACGCCGTCGCCGATGAGATTGCCGGCGCCGGACGCAGTCCCGCCAATGGTGTTGTCCGGGCCGTACAGGAAGATACCCCAGGCACTTCCGAGGGGGGCGGTACCGGCCGCATTGATACCAATATAGTTGCCCTCGACCACGTCCCCGGTTGGGCCCGTCGGGTTTAGGTTGATATCGGTATCGTTTCCGGAAATGAGATTCTGCGCACCCGTGGAAGTTCCGCCGATGGTGTTGCCGCCCGAGCCCTCGATATCCACGCCATAACCTTGAATGTTCGTCGCGGTGGCCGCCGCGCTTGGGCCGAGGTAGTTTCCTTCGATAAGGTTCCCTGTCGCCCCGGTTCCGCTGATATCGACTCCGGTAGAATTTTCGGAAATGACGTTTCGATCCGCGGGCGTCGTGCCGCCGACGATGTTTCCCGGCGCTGAATCGATAAACACTCCATATTGCTGCTCAAAGTATATGTGTCCAGCAGCTTCCATTCCGTATATGAAGTTGCCGGCGATGACGTCATTCGTATTGTTCGGCAGGATGTGAATCGCATTCCCGAGGCCAGTGGGAACGTCGATCATCAGTCCGCGGATCAGCGAGTCGCTTGTATTCATGGCCAGCACGTCGGTGCTGGTGCTATCGGGCAAATCCACGTCGGAGATCTGGATCAGGATGTTCGCGTTGTCGCCGGTCGTCAGAGTGTTCTGGCTGGCGCCCGGCTGCGTGTATCCGTCGATCGTCACGGGCTCCGTCAGGTCAGGCAAGGGCGTCAGCGGCGTGATGGTTTGAACGCCGCTGCCCGGGATATCGAAGCTGATGACATTTGGCGCCCCGCCGGCAATTGGGTTCGCGTTGGCGTAGAGGATGGCCGCGCGCAGCGATCCGTTTCCGGAATCATTGGTATTGGTGACCACGAGGGGATTCGTATCGAATGCAGAGACTTCGGCCGGGTTGGAAAACTCGCTGGTTTCCCCGGCAGGATTGGTCAACGTGGCGGTGATCAATTGGCCCACGGTGAACGGCCCCGTGACATCAATCGAACCCAGGCTCACGAAGCCGGTGCCGTTGTTGATGGTGACCTGCCCGAGATAAGTCTTGCCCTCGACAAAGCCGGAGGGATCGGCGGCGTTGCTGACATACAGGTCCAGAAGCAGCGTGCCGCTGCCGCTGCCCGGGAATTCACCGTTGATGGTCAAGGTGCCGTTCTGGTAAACGGCGTCGGTAAGGAAGGGAATGTTCTGGAGATAGGGGTTGTAGCCACCGACGATGTACCCGCTCAACTGGATGCCGAGGCCGGTGTTGAGGTACATGGAGTTGCCGACGATCGTATTGTCAACGGGATAGGGGGCGCCGGTGTCCCAGTACATATAAACGCCGTCGCCGCCGTTGCCGGTGATCACGTTTCCATCGCCCGCGGCGGTTCCCCCGACCGTGTTACTGGAAGCGCCATCGGAGATGGTCACGCCGTCACCCCCGTTACCCAAAGCGGCAGTGGCTGCCGCGTTGCTGCCAATGTAGTTGCCCTGAATGATATTTCCGGTGGCCGCCGTCTGGTAAATCTTGACGCCGCTGTCTGTGTTGCCCGAGATCAAATTGGCTGCGGCGGGTGAGGGACCGCCGATCGTATTGTTGGCGGTTTCGATGAAGATGCCGTCCAGGTCATTTCCGAGACTGGTTGTGCCGGTCGGATCGGTGCCGATGAAGTTGCCAGCAATCGTGATACCAGTCGCAGCCTGCACCGTCGTGATGCCAGCCGCTTCAAATTGATTGATAGCCAGACCCTCGATGGTCGAGCCGCTTGCACGGGACCCGGAAATGAACAGGCCGTATGCAGTGCCGGCGCTGGCACCATTGATTTCGACTTTGATCACTGCGTTGTCGCCGGTGGTGAGGGTATTGGGGCTGCTGCCGGGCTGGGTGTAGCCATCGATCGTCACGGCGTTGGTGATCTCCGGCAGGGGCGACTCCAGTGTGATCTTCTGCACGCCCGAGCCCGGAATATCGAAATGAATCAGGTCCGTATCGGGGTTGTCGGGAAAGGTGTCGGCATTGATGATCGCCTGCCGTAGCGAGCCGAAGCCGCTGTCATTGGTATTGGTCACGACGAACGGATCGCCGATATACAGAGCGTTCGAGAACTCGCTGGTGTTGCCGCTCGAATCGGTGAGGGTCGCGGTAACGAATTGCCCCAGCGCGCCGCCCGAAAAACTCAGCGGGCCGAAGTTGACCGTGCCGCTGCCGCTGGTCAGCGTGGTTTCGCCCACGTAGGTCTGACCGGGGCCGTAGCCGCTGTAACCGAAGGTGTTCGAGACGTAGACATCCAGTGTCAAGCTGCTCCCAGCGGGAGTGTCACTCAGGAAGTTGCCGCTGATCTGCAACTGTCCGTTCACGATGTTCGCGGCAGTGATGTTGGGAAGGTTCTGGAGATTGTTGCTGCCGGAATCGTGAATGCCGGGCGTTTGGGGCGTGATGCCTCCCTGATCCTCATCTGGCCCCGCCAGAAGGTCGATGCCCAGGCCAAGCGCATTATCGTAAATCGAGTTGCCGACGATGGTGTCGCCCGAAGCAGGCGTCAAATTGTTGCCGTCTGAAGTATTAACTGCTCCGATGTCCACTCCGTCACCGACGTTGTCCGCGATGATGTTGCCCGCGCCGGCCGTAGTACCTCCGACGGTGTTGTTACTGGTGCCTCCAAAAGTGATCCCGGTGCCATTCGAAAGCGGGGCACCCGTCGGGCTTATCCCGATCCAATTGCCTTGAATGACGTTCCCTGTGCTGTCAGGCTCGATCGTGTTGTTGAAAGCGCGCAGCACCTGGATCGCCGAATTCGTTCCGACAGCGCCGCCGATCACATTGCCCTGCCCGGCCCCCGCGCCACCGATCGTGTTGTTGCTGGCCGAGTTGATCCAGATGCCGCCTTGGTTTGGAAACGTAGCTGTGGCGGTCGCATTGATGCCGATGTAGTTTCCCTCAACGATATTGTCAAAGGCGCCCAAGATGATCTCGACGCAAAAGCCGGTGGAGACGATGACGTTTCTCGCCGCCGGGGTATTGCCACCGAGCTGAACCGAACGCGAGATTGCGCCGGTGACACCGTTCTGGCTGATCCCGACACCGGAATCGACGTCACCGGTAAGGGCCGTCAAGCCCGAGGTATCGGTACCAATGTAGTTTCCCTCAATGACGGCATTCGTCCCGGCCCCAATACCGGCGCTCGCATTCCCCGAGATGATATTGCGGTCGGCCGGCGCCAGCCCGCCAATGGTGTCGCCGGAAGCATTGTCGTTGACGCCAAGGATATTTGCCACCGCCGTGTTGCCGGAGGCGTCCGTGCCGATGAAATTCCCGGCGATCGTGATGTTGCTTATGCCGCCATACGTGCTGATTCCATTCCCACCCGCGTCGTTGGCCGGATCGGGGTTGGTAGGGTCCGGGATACCTTGAAACCCACCGATTGCCAGTCCGCGTACGACGCTGTTACTCGCATCAATGTCCAGTCCATCGTTTCCAGCGGCCACCTGGCTGCCGTTCAGATCGATCAGGATGACGGCGTTATCGCCGACCGCCAGCGTGTTGGGGCTGGCGCCGGGCTGGGAATAGCCGTCGATCGTGGTCGGTTCGGTGATGATCGGCAGCGGAGTCAGCGGCTCGATGGTCTGCACGCCGTTGCCGGGGATGTCAAAGGTGATGGTGCTTGCGGTGACGGTATTGAAATCGGCCTCGAGAATCGCATCCCGCAGCGAACCCGGTCCGGAATCGTTCGTGTTGGTCACGACGAAGGTTGTTTGACCGGATGTGGAGAGGACGGGAACAGGGTTGGAGAATTCGCTTGTGTTCCCGGAGGAATCGGTGAATGTCGCGGTGATGAAAGCGCCCAGTGCAAATGTGCCGGGAATGTGAATTGAGCCCAGGCTGACAGTGCCAGAACCATTGTTGACCGAATAGCGGCCGACATAGGTCTGACCCTCGCCGGTGCTGTTCTGATCCAGGCTGTTATTCGAATAGACATCAAGCGACAACGTACCAGAACCGGTGCCGGGGAAATGGCCTGTGAGCGTGAGGATGTTGCTCTGGTACACGGCACTGGCCAGGACCGGCGTGGTGATTCCATAGTTGCCGGGTATTGAAGCCGGCGGGCTGCCAAGCAATTCGATGCCCCGATAGCCAAAATTGGTAAGATCATTCTGATAAATGGAATTGGCGACGATGGTGTTGTAGAGCGAGCCGTGACCATTGTTGGATGCGGCGTAAACGCCACCCTTGGTGTTGTCGTCGATGATGTTTGCGTTGCCAGAAGACGTGCCGCCGATGAGATTGTGCGATGCGCCATCGAGAATGGCCACGCCTGATCCCGAGTTGGCCAGTGCCGCGGTACTGGCGGCGTTGACGCCGATGTAGTTCCCCTGGACGGTATTCCCCGTTGCCGACGTGCCGTCGATCAACAGGCCATCGTCGCCGTTGGCGGAAATCAGATTGGCTGCGGCCGGCGTCGTCCCGCCGATGATGTTGTTCGCGGTTTCGATCTCAACGCCGTACGTGGTGTTTGCAACGCCGGTCATGCCAGTGCGATCCGTGCCGATGAAATCCCCGGCGATCGTATTGCCGGCCGCCCCCTTGTCGACCACCACGCCGTCGGCAAATCCATTGATCGCCAGGCCATTGATCGCCGAGCCACTGGCCGCGGATCCGGTAATGTACAACCCATACCCGCCGGTCGTCAGATTTGCTCCACTGAGATTGATCTGAAGGTTCGCGTTGTCCGAGGTGGTCGAGGTATTCGGACTGCTGCCGGGCTGGGAGTAGCCGTCGATGATGGTGGGCTGAAGAATCGAGGGCAGCGGCGTGAGCGGCGCAATTGTTTGAACGCCGTTGCCGGGGATGTTGAATTGAATGACATTCGGCTGCGAACTGCTGACCGAGTCGGCCTCGATGATTGCCTGGCGCAGTGAGCCGGCGCCGCTGTCATTGGTGTTGGTCACCAGGAAGGGATTGCCAATGAGGATCGGCGTGGAAAACTCGCTGGTATTGCCGCTGGCATCGGTCAGCGTCGCGGTGACGTATTGAAACAGCGAGCCGCCGTTGAAGTTCAGCGGGCCGAAATTGACTGTTCCCGTCCCGCTGGTGAGCGTTGTCTCGCCGACGAAAGTCTGTCCCTGAGCATAGATGCTCGAAGATGAGGAATCTGAAACGTAGACGTCGAGCTTGAGTTTGCTGCCCGAAGCCGTGTCGCTCAGAAAATTGCCGCTGATTTGCAACTGGCCCGCGGCGATGTTGGCGGCGGCGATCGTCGGCTGGTTCTGGAGATTGTTGCTGCCGGAAGTGTGAATGCCGCCGAAGGGGATGGTGATGCCCTGATCCAGGTCGATACCCAGTCCGCCGTTGGCGTAGATCGAGTTGCCGACGACCTGGTCTTGGTTCGCCGTGGCCAGAAGATTGTTGCTGAAATCATAGCCGTCGAAGATGTTCACAGCGTCGCCGAGATTGTACTCGATCGTGTTTCCTTCTCCCGGCAACGTGCCACCGATGAGGTTGCTGGATGCGCCGTGGATTTCGATACCTTGCTGATTGGAGAACTGGACCGTGCCTGCCGGGTTGATGCCGATCCAGTTTCCCTGAACGACATTTCCCGAGGCCGCCGCACCGAGGATGCCGTTGGAGACATTGGCGATAACGATCCCCACGCCGGCGCCGCCGATCACGTTCCCATCGCCGGCGCTGGGGCCGCCGATGGTGTTGTTGCTGGAAGAGTTGATCCAGATGCCATAGCCGCCGCCGCTGACCCCCGCGGTTTCGGCGGGATTCACGCCGATCGAGTTGCCTTGAATGATCTCATTACCCGCGCCGCCGGAAATCGAGATCGGATCGGCGCTCCCGCCATAGGTGTTAATGACATTTCCCTCGCCCGCGCTGCTGCCGCCAATCTGGGCGCCTTGCGCCGTTGTGGTACCATTACCCGCAAGATCAATCCCATCGATTGGATCGGCATAACCGCGCGTGAAATTTCCCGAGGGATCCGTGCCGATGTAATTGCCCTGCACGATCAGGCCGGTGTTGACGGCGTAGATGTTGGCGGTCGCATTGGCACCAAGGTCAATACCGGTCGTTGAATTGGCGGCGATGACATTGCGAGCGGCCGGCGCCGGGCCGCCGATCGTCGTGTTGGCCCCCAGTGCCGCGATGCCATAAAGACCATTACCGAGATCGTTTCCACTGGGATCGAGGCCGATGAAATTGCCGGTGATGTTGGCGTTGGAGGCAGCCGGTTGCACATCGATGCCGTAGTGGGCGAATCCTCCGATCGACAATCCGCTTACCGAAGAATTGCTGGCATCGAGATAAAGCCCGATGGAAGTGCTCTGGCCGTTGCCGTCAAGCGCGATCAGGATCACCGCGTTGTCGCCCACGGTCAGCGTGTTGGGGCTGGCGCCGGGCTGGGAATAGCCGTTGATCGCGGTCGGTTCAATGATCGTCGGCAGGGGCGTGAGCGGCTCGATGGTCTGAACGCCGCTGCCCGGGATATCAAAGTCGATGGTGTTGGTGCCGGTGGGGTTCGAGGAGTCGGAGTCGATGATCGCCTGGCGGAGGGTTCCGGTGCCGGCGCCGGGGGCGGGGTCGACGCCGCCGTTGTCGCCGGTGTTGGTCACCATGAAGACCGACAGCAGGCTGCGGCTCTCGAGTGCTTCGACAATGCATGATGCGCCTGCGAAGACCGCACGACTACGCCGACGGCGTTTGAGAAGCCCCATGATTCTTCCCTCTCTTGAGAAATACGAGATTGAACAAAGGAGAGCGAGGACGAGCGATCCCCTCCCAAACTCCAGAACAAAATTATATTGTTTGAAAATTGGCGACGCAAGCAAATTCTCGGAGATGTGGGACCACAGAATCCCTGGTGGACGGACATCGATAAATCTTTGGGTAATTCGCGGAGTGGGCCCCAGGGGGACATATTGCCCTCATAGAATGGGGGGAATACGAAGACACAGATAAACTGCCCATTTTACCTAGAACGCTTTCACAATTCACAATATCCCCCTCGGCCTGTCCGGGTTCCGCACCTTCCAGAGACAATGAAGCAGTCCTGGAGTTCCGTTCACGCACCGTTGAAAGTGCAGGGCTCGCTCGTCTATGCTCGAAGGGGGAATCCGCGGCGGATCACGTGATGGGCGGCAGAGCTGGGCGGAGGCAGCGATGATCGGGCGGCGAGAGTGGTTTCGTAAAGCGATCGCGCATGCTCTGGCGGCCTGGGGCGCGAGCAGAGCGGGGGGACTCTCGAGCCTGGCCATGGGGCAGAGCACTCCTTCCAAGAAAGGGACCAGCAATCGCTACACGGTCCGCAAGCCCGCGCTGTCCAAGAGCAAGAGCTCGACCCGGACCTCAGCCGACCTCGGCATGCTGCCGATCCGGGCCGATGAGCAACTGGGTAAGCTGCTGGAGTTGATCCGCGACGCTCATCACCTGCCCGGTATGATCGGCGGGATCGTGAGGGGAGACACGCTGGCGAGCATCGGCGCGGCGGGCATCCGCAAGATCGGATCGGCCGAGCCAATGCAGGTGCAGGACCAGGTTCACATCGGCTCGTGCACCAAGGCGATGACGGCCACCCTGATCGGCATGCTGGTTGACGACGGCTTGCTGACCTGGTCATCCACGATCCGCGATGTGTTTCCCGAAGTGGCGTCCCGACTGCATCCCGACTTTCAGAGGGCCACGCTTGCCGACCTCTTGACGCACCGCGCGGGCCTGCCTCACGACACGTCATGGGGGCGCTTGCCCGGCCTGACGACCACCGACCAGCGCCGGGCTGCCCTGCTGTCGCTGCTCAGCAAGCCTCCCCTGACCAGGCCCGGAACCGTCTACGCCTATTCCAACGCGGGCTACGTCATGGCCGGCCTGATGGCCGAGCAGGTCACCGGCCAGTCCTGGGAAGAGCTGATCCAGCAGCGCTTATTCGAACCGCTGGGAATGAAATCGGCCGGCTTCGGGCCGCCAGGTCAGTCGGACCGCGACCGGATCGATCAACCCTGGGGCCATCGCGAGATGTTCGGCCGGTTCGAGCCGGTGCTGCGCGTCAACGCCCCGTGCATGGGGCCGGCAGGCACCGTCCACTGCTCCGTTCCCGATTGGGGCAAGTTCGCCGCCCTGCATCTGCGCGGCGCCGAGGGAAAGGCCCGCCTGCTCAAACCGGCGACGTTCCGGACCCTGCACACTCCACCGCCGGGCTGTAACTATGCCGGCGGCTGGACGGTCGTCGAACGATCCTGGGCGGGAGGACGGACGCTGAGTCATAACGGAAGCAATACTTACTGGTACGCATCGATCTGGATCATTCCGGCCTTCGACGTTGCTACTCTGGTCGCGACCAACCAGGCGGGAAGCGCCGCCGAGACTGCATGTGAGGACGCGACCCAGGATCTGATCAATTATGCCACAGACCTGCACCGCGCTCGAGGAATTCGGCGCTAGAGGAGATGTAGACGGGGCGTTGCCCCGTGCTGGAATGTATTGCCCCTTCGGGGCGTGTAAGTAAGCGAGACGCAGGGAGCAACGCAGCCCTGAAAGGGCGGTAACAATTCAGCACAGGGCAACGCCCTGTCAGCCTTCTCGGTGCATTCGGGTATGACCTGGTCATCATGGCTCCGGGCGAAAGGAACATCGAGGCAATGCCCCCACCGCCGAAAGCCGGGCGGGTCGAGGATCCGCGGGTCTATCTCGCGGCCGAGCGCACGTTTCTGGCCTGGGTTCGGACCTCGCTGGCACTGATGGGTTTTGGGTTCCTGATCGCCCGGT
>Ga0187864_10004266_pt1 | contig 11271 bp, 6 predicted proteins | sample June2016WEW_11_4_FD_132985 | JGI IMG/M metagenome (GOLD analysis project Ga0187864, IMG submission 132985) | Peatland microbial communities from SPRUCE experiment site at the Marcell Experimental Forest, Minnesota, USA - June2016WEW_11_40 | ecosystem: Environmental > Terrestrial > Soil >... | reverse complement strand
TCAATATGACCGTCTCGTACGTGAATTCACAGGGCGTTCACCAATTGCTCACAGACAACGTTAACGCGCCACTTCCGGGAACCTACGTCGTAGGGCAACCGACGAGCGGGATCCGGCCAAATGGCGTTCTGGAGAATATTTACCAGTACGAATCCGAGGGGTTTTTCAGGCAAAATCAGCTCATTACGAATCTTAATGTCCGCTCCGGGACGAAACTTACGCTCAATGGCTATTATTCGCTCAACTATGCCAAGAGCGACACGGCCGGTCCCACCAGCTTCCCCTCGAATCCGTACGATATCGGCGCAGATTACGGGAGAGCATCGTTCGATATCCGCGATCGTGCGTTTCTAGGTGGAACGATTACGCTCCCGAAGGGTTTCCGGCTGAACCCCTTCATGATTATCAATTCAGGGACGCCTTTTAACGTAACCGTGCCGCTGGATTTATTCGGGACGTCCATTTTGAACGACCGGCCTGCGCTCGTTTCTGCCACGACCTGCCCGGCCGTCCAAACGGTCGGTACAAACATCTTGTGCACCCAGTTGGGAACGTTCAACATAATGCCAACACCGGGACAACAGATTATTCCAATCAATAACTACACAGGACCCAACCAGGTTACGTTCAATTTGCGGCTCTCGAAGACGTTTGGGTTCGGGACGAAGAAGGAAGTTGCTGGCGGCAGTGTTGCTGGAGGACCTGGCGGACCCGGCGGATTCAACCGCGGAATCGGCGGTGGCCCCGGCGGAGGAGGACGCGGAGGTGGTGGCGGCGGGCGCGGTGGCGGCAATTTCGGCGGCACAGTCCCAAGCAGCCAGCGGTATAGCCTGACGTTCAGCGTGAATGCGCGGAATTTGTTTAACATCGTGAATCCATCTACGCCTGCCGGGAACTTAGGTTCGGCGAGGTTCGATACTTCGAATTCTCTGGCGGGCGGCGCGTTCGGTAATGCGTCGGCGGTGCGCCAGATTCAATTGCAGGCCCAATTCAGCTTCTAGGTGGCAGGCCCTCTAGTGTCAACGAAGGGGGACTCCGAGATCGGGCTAGAGGTCGGCCTGTTGACGCGTTGTCGCGAGGCTTGGGATGGCAGTGGTGGCGAGGTTGCGAGAAACGCTTGCAGGAGAAAAAGCATGGCGTTCGCGGGAATCTGCAGGTTGAAATCGACGAAACTATGCAGTAGCAGCCCGCTGATGGCGACGATGGCTCCCGCGTGAAGCCCCTGGGAAAAGTGCGCCTGTTCAGCCGTGAAGTTCTTTCGCGCTTCCCGATAGAGCGTTCGCAGGAAAATCAGACCGAACAGCCCGCCCAGAAGCCCCGTTTCGGCCAGCGTTTCGATGTAGTCGTTGTGAACGTGTTCGACGATTCGGCCGTCGTAGGCGGTCTCATAGCGCGGATACACCGCAACGAGCGTTCCCAGGCCGCATCCTTTTATCGGGTGGTCGAAGAAGATATGCGCCGCACCGCGAAACATCGAGACGCGACGACTGAGCGAAGTGTCGTAGTGGCTCAAAGTTGAGAACCTCTGAATGGCTCGGCTTGCTCCAACCCAAGAAATGAGCAGCAAGGTTATTGCAGCCACAAGCGCGACGACGGCCACGCGCCCGCCATGCAGCTCTCGCCGATTCCGCACCAGCAGGGCAAGAATTCCGATTTCGAGAGCAAAGCTGACGATTCCCCCACGTGAGCCCGCGAGAACGATCGCGCTCACAGGAACGATCGTGAGCAGCGTCGTCAGGGCAAATAGATCTCTCCGCACGCCGCGGAAAGCCATGAGCGCCAGGCCCACCGGCGCCGTCAGTTCGACGAATCCGGCGAAATGGTTGCGGTTCACGTAGGGGCCGAATGGATCACCCTCGATCTTGAGCGAGTGAATCCAATAGATTTCGCCGCCGGAGGTGAAGTGTTGAATGATCGCGAGCAACGAAACTGCAAAACAGAAGAGGATCAGGAACCAGGCCAGCAGTGAGAGGTCGGCTCGTGTTCTGAACGCCTGCGCTACCAGAAAAAAGAACAGGAAATAGGCCGCGAGCTTCAGCAGCTCCGTGCGCGTGAGAAACGCGTACGCAGTCCCATGAAAAAGAAGTTGCAGCAGTCCAATTCCGATCAAGCCGAGCAGAGGCCAATTGAGCGGATTCCATTCAACCTTCGCGTCGGGGGTTCGATAGGCAAGCCACGCCCAGAAGAGGAAGAGCAGCGCCGCCCCGATCTCGAGCAGCGATTCGGACCACACCTGGACGGCGCCGAAAGCCAGCACGCTGAACGCGAGCAGCATGCAGAGCCCGATGCGCAGAGCCTTCATCGGGACCGCTGCTCCGTCGCCGCGCCGGAGGCAGCACTGGAGGCAACGAGCGACACGTCGGCGATCCACGCCGTCCCGCTGAGCTTGTTGTCGAAGAGCCGGCTCGGGTCGCGGACCAATCGGACGAGCAGGAAGTGCGTCTCGGGCCCGGTCGAAAGATCAGCCTCCACGGCCGTCCACGGCCGCGATCCCGTGAAATTGTCGGTAAGGACATTCAGGGCGTTCGGGTGATTCGGGTCCGTGATCGAGAAGCGCAGACCGCTTTCGGTCGTGATCTGCTCCGTACGCATGTACGCGTGGAAGTGGTAGCCGCGGTTTGCCTCGACGGGAACAAACTCGAAGGGCGCACTCAAGCTGACGTTGTGCCCTCCGCTGAAGTCCAATCGGACGGCGCGCGAGTTGTTGGGTCTCGCTTGGAAATCGAAGTCAATCGCTGCGCCGGGAGTCGCATCCCAGCGCCAGCCGAGACCGCCATTGGAAAATTCCGGCTGAAAATCTCCGTTCCAGATCAGGGAATCGCGGGCTGGCTCCATACGAGGCAGGCCGGCGGCGCCAAGAGCCTCGCGCCAGACGCGGCGGGCGTCATCGGCGCGATCTTCCCTGATCAGTTCGTCCAGCAGCGGAAACGTGCGCGCGAGAGGGACGAATCTGCCGAGCTTGAGGAGGCGGTCCCAGATCGCCAGTGCAGGCTCCACCTCGTGAACGGACCCGAAGAAATCGAGTGCCTGCAAATACGCGTCCACCTCCGCCGGGAGGACGTGATCGAGAAGCTGATTGACATCCCCGCTTGCGCGCCACGTGCGCGAAATCACGAGCGGCAGAAGCGTGCGATCGGTCTGAACGGCTTGCCGGAGTTCGTTGTAGGCCTCGGGATACTTCTGCTCGCGTAGAAGGAAATTTCCGTAGTGAAACGCGACTTCCGCGGAAGTGGGATAGACGGCCTTCGCATGCTCGAAGGCTTGCTGCGCGCGAACGTCATCGCCCGTGGCTTCATACGCGCTCGCCAAATCCATCCAGTAGTGCGCCGAAAGGGGGTTTTTCTGGACGGCTTTTTGGTAGTTGACGATGGCGCGAGACATGTCGGAGTGCATGAAATCCCATTGATAGAAGCGTCCGAGGAGATCCCACGCGTCGGCATTTCCCGGCAGAAGCGCGGCGCCGCGCTCCATCTGCTCGGGGTTTCCGGAATTGATTCGATGGTCGGCAAGCCAAATCTCGCCCGCCTGAAAGATAAGAATTGCCGCCGCAAGCGAAACGACAAGCAGCACCAGTTTCGCGCGCGCGCCTTCGATAGGGATCTCCATAGAGCCGTAATCTGCTATGAGCGTGAGGTGTTCGGCAACAGGAATCTGAGAATCCTTCGCTTACCCGGAGAAAACCACTTTCCCTTCACCCCATGGAGTCTTTGCGAATCACTGGTCAGCGAGACCCAAAACATGCTTTAATCCAGCAACGGCTCGCTCCACATTCTGTCCATTTCGTGTGCGCATCGTGCGCATTTCGGGAGGGTCACCGGGCCATGAAAGCATCTCGATCTGCGTTCCCAGCAGATTCGCAGCCGCGCTGCAAGCTATCACGGAAGATCAGCGCCAGACGTCCGAGATCATCACCAAGGGTTACGACGAAATTTCATGTAAGCGCAAAAATTCGATTCTTGAGCTCGTCGCATTGCCTTGACTCCGGGATCATCTCGGAGAAACCGTTAACCTTGTAGCTTCTTGGGCCCAACGAGGAGGACCGTATGCGGCTCCTGTTGGTGGAAGACGAGAGAAAGGTCGCAAGTTTCATTGCACGTTCGCTGCGTGAGGATTTGTATGCCGTCGACGTTGCAGAAACTGGCGAAAAGGCCCTGGGCTTAGTCACCCGCGCGACCTACGATCTCATCTTGCTCGACATCAGGTTACCTCATTTGAGTGGCGTCGAGGTCTGCCGGGAAATACGGGACGCTGGCATCGAAACGCCCGTCCTGATGCTGACCGCGCGGAGCCTGGTGGAGCAGCGAGTGGAAGGCCTTGACGCCGGCGCGGACGATTATTTGACCAAGCCCTTCGCGCTGGCTGAGCTCCACGCACGCGTTCGAGCGCTCACCCGCCGGGGTTTCCACAAAGGGGGTCCAAAACTCCACGTCGGGGATCTCGAGCTGGACCGCCCGCGCAGAACCGTCAAACGGGGAGCAAGGCAGATTCAGCTCACTTTGAAAGAATTCGCATTACTGGAACTTCTGATGATGCGCTCACCGGATTCAGTCCTGAGATCCGAGATCATAGAGCACGTGTGGTCGTACGGTTTTGACACGGACACGAACATCGTGGAGGTCTACATCAATCGGTTGCGCCAAAAAATCGATCAGGAATACGCGGCCAAGCTGATCCACACGGTCCGTGGTACGGGCTACCGCATCGGTTTGTCGGAGCAACGATGAAAGGAGGATCTCTTCGATTTCGAATGATGATCCTTTTCTGCGTGGTGGTGGGGGGCTTTCTGCTCAGCACCTACGCGATCATCTATTCGATATTTGCCCGCGAACTTCGGCTTCAATTGGATCGTCGGCTCAGCGAAGCCGCTACGCCGATGGTGGAAGACCTTGCACAAAACACCAGTGAGCAGGACGTTTTTCGACTGGACTTGCCGGATGAGTACCTCGAATTGCTCGATGCATCCGGAAAACCTTTGAACATGTCGCAGAACTGGCGCGCGCATCCCATCGATGTGGGCATTCTGAGTTTTCCGGATGGTGAGCCGGTATTCCGTACGGTGCAGGGTGCGGGCGGGCAGATGCGTATGGAGTTGATCCCGTTCCGGCTTCTGGAACGGCCTGTGGTTTTCGCAATCGCCGGACCCACCCGGGACGTTGATGCTGTCCTCGACAACTTTCGCAAAGGGTTGGCCGTTCTCTTTCCGGTCAGCCTCCTACTGATGGGTGCAGTTTCGGCATGGTACGTGGGCCGCAGCCTTTCGCCCATCACTGAATTGACGGAGCAAGCTGCGCGCCTGACGCAGGTCATCTCGGAACCCGGCAAAGGGGACATGAAACCGCCTAGGCTCGTTTCCAACTCCCGCGACGAACTCGGGCGCCTTGCGTCGACGTTTAACGAGCTCTTCGCGCGTGTGATTGCCGCGTTCCAACAGTTGAGGCAATTCGTATCGAACGCTTCGCACGAGTTGCGCACGCCCCTCTCTGTTCTTCAGGGAGAGACGGAGTTGCTGCTGTCAGAGCGCAGAGATCCCAAGGAGTACCAGAAGGCTCTGGAAGTGATCCATGATGAGCTGCGCCATCTGAGTCGAATTGTGGAAGGCCTGTTTACGCTCTCAATGGCGGATGCGGGTCAGTTGCGAGTCGCGAACGACCCGCTTTACATCAACGAGGTTCTGGAAGAGGCATGCGAGATCGCCGTACCGCTTGCGCGCGCTAAAGGCATAACCATCGAACAGAATCTCCAGCCAGAGATTGCATCGACGGGAGACGAATCATTTCTGCGCGATCTCTTTCTCATCTTCCTCGAGAACGCGGTCAAGTACTCGCCGCCACAAACGCGGATCGGAGTCAGTCTCAGCCGTGTGAACGGTTCCGCCCAAATCCAATTCGAAGACCAGGGCATGGGCATCTCTTCGGAGCACCTCCCCCACATTTTTGAGCGCTTTTACCGGGCCACCGGTACGGATTCTGTCGAGGCTCGCAGTGGCGGTCTGGGATTGGCAATCGCGCAGGCGATTGCGAACGCTCACGGCGGCAATATCGAGTGTGAGACGACGTTGGGGCGTGGCTCCACGTTCACTGTCATCCTGCCACTGTCGAACGGTTCATCAGCGCTGACATCCAGCAATTGACTTCGGTGGTCCTCCAGTAAGACCCGCTGTCGGCTCATATCGAACCGCCTCTCCCAGATTAACAAGAATTAATTCTGGATTGAGCTTCGCCTCAACACGTTTTGGATATGCTACCCGCCATCCGGAATGGGTCGGGGAGCAACGAGCTCCGTTGTCGCACATCGGAACGATCGCAGCAGCCCAGGCATGGACGCAGGAACTCAAACCGTATTGCTCGACGGGGAGGATCTATGTTGATGGATAATCTCAGCCGGGATCAAAATCAGGGCTGCCCGCGATTGGTTGGGCGTCTGCACATCTTCACGATGGCGGTGGTGGGTGCCACGCTGGGGATGCTGCTCGTCTGCCTTCCCGCGTTTTCGCAGATCAATTTCGGACGCATTTTAGGGAGCGTCACTGACCAAACCGGCTCCGTTATCAGCGGTGCCACGGTGACCGTTGCAAACACGCAAACAGGCACATCGCGGACTCTGACGACGGATAGCGCCGGAGAGTACGTCGCCCCTTCTCTATCTCCCGGCACTTACGACGTGCGCGCTGCGGCACCGGGTTTCAAGACGGTCGAGAACAAAAGCGTTCCTGTAGAGGTTGGCAAGGATGCCCGAGTCGACCTGGCGCTCGAAGTTGGCGCAACCACGCAAACGGTGACCGTTACGGAGGCGGTCCCGCTCGTGGACACCACCAGCGCTACGCTCGGCGGAACACTGAGCAACGAGGCAATCAATGATCTGCCCCTGAACGGCCGGAATTTTCAGAATCTCATCACGCTTCGTCCTGGTGTGATGATCCAGCCCGGCGGTGGAGCTTGGACTCAGAGTACCAATGGGCTTCGTGCCGGAGCGACGATCTACTACGTGGACGGCTTGATGGACAACGACTACAACGTCGGCTGGACCGTCGTCAACGCGCCAACTCCAACCACCGAAGCGGGATCGGTGTTGCCCATTGATGCCATACAGGAGTTCAACCTCGAACAGAATCCAAAGGCGGAATTTGGCTGGAAGCCGGGTGAGGTGGTGAACGTCGGGATCAAGTCCGGCACGAACAAATTGCATGGCAGCGCCTACGCGTTTGGCCGCGACGGCTCCTGGGATGCCCGCAACTTCTTCAACCCGGTCGGTCAGGCCCAGCTTCCGCTCCAGTTGGAGAATTTCGGCGCCACCGTGGGAGGACCCATCTTCAAGGACAAACTGTTCTTTTTCGCTGGCTACGAAGGGCGCCGCGACCTGATTGGAAACGCATTCGGCTTGCAAGTCCCAGAGACCGTGTCGCAGGCCACAGGCGCGAATCCTGCGGGGGATCCGATCAACAGCATTCCCGACGCCAAGGCGGCGCTGACGTCGGCAGGAGTCCCGATCAGCCCCGTCAGCACAAAGCTCCTGGGTCTTTTCCCGGCGAACGCTACGAACTCGCCGAATGAGAATTTCGGGTTCCCCAACACGGACCGGACCGATAACGGAATCGCGAAGATCGACTACCATCTCAACGACCACAACACGATTAGCGGAATGCTTTTCGTCAGCGACTACCTCGGCGTCGGGGAAGATCGTGCCTACGCGAACACCGCGTTTCTGACGGTAATCCCGATGCGGGATTGGGCGAATAACTATAGCTGGATCTGGACGCCGAACTCTCACTGGGTGAACGAGGCTCGGTTCGGTTTCAACCGCATGACTCAGAACATCAGCAACGCCGACAGCGGCGTGTCAGCTACGTCCTACGGCATCAACACTGGCATAACATCTCCCGGGGGATTGCCAAGCATCAATATCGGCACCTTCGTCGAGCTCGGCACCAGCTTCACCCGCCCTGCCCTGAACGGGCCTTCTCCTCTCTACGATGGCCTTGATAACGTCTCCTACGTCCGCGGCAAGCATACTTTCAAATTTGGTTTTGAACTCTCGAGCATCCACGCCGACGCGGCTGGGTTTGCCTTCGGTCGCGGCCAGATTAGCTTCAGCGGAGGCGGCATCCCCGCTGCTGCAATCAACTCCGGCGGCGGACCTTTCTATCCTCAGTTTCTCTGCCCTGCTCCAAACACCACCGGCGCAAGTTGCTCAACGGCTTTGGAGGACTTCCTGGCCGGATACGCCGCCTTCCCAGCTCTGCAGCTTGTGGGTAATCCAGCACGCCATCTGCACCAGTGGGCCTACGCCGGCTTCTTTCAGGACGACTGGCGAGTCAACCCGCGATTGACCCTGAGCCTGGGGCTGCGCTATGAGTATTTCGCGCCACCCACCGAACCAAACGGCTTGATCGGCAACTTCAGCCCCACCGTCGGACTCGAACAAGTCGGCAAGCAGATCAGTACAGTCTTCCAGCCGGATCGCAAGAACTTCTCGCCCAGGCTAGGCATCGCGTGGGACCCCACAGGCAGCGGAAAGACGGCGATACGGGCGGGTGGCGCCGTGATCTACGACCACCCGTTCCTTGGGGAATTTTTCGGACAACTGGCGACCCAGGATGGCGCCGCTACCGGTATCGGGACGATCCCCACAGGCTTCTTGCTAGACGGAGTCCCCGGTGGCGGCACGATCAGTAGCGGCGTCGTGGCCTCCGCCGTTGGCCCGGCCCAGTGGAACGGCGTGGTATTCCCGCCCACCACGCCGCAATGCCTGAGTTTCGCGCCGTGCGGCGTTCTGGGCGTCGTCCCGAATTACAAGTACCCGTACATTGCCAACTGGAATATGGGCGTCCAGCACAGCTTCACGAGCACCCTGGGACTGGACGTGGAGTACGTCGGCAACCACGGGGAAAGACTTTCCACGATCACCAACATTAACCAGCCCACCAACCCCTTGGTGAACTCGGCGGGTCCGTTGAGCACCCAGTTTCCCTATCTGGGGTTCATCAACATGCTGTCGAATATCGGGTGGTCAAACTACAACGGCCTCCAAGTCACGCTGACGCAGCACAGCTCTCACGGCCTCTCGTTCATCATGGGCTACACGTACTCGCACGCGCTGGATACCAGCTCCCTCGATGCATTCGCGATAATGCCCCAGGATAGCCTGCATCCAGGCCGGGACTATGCGAGCAGCGATTTCGACTTGCGCCATCATTTCACTCTAACGACCACCTACAACATTCCAGGGAAGAAAACGAAGCTCCAATTGCTCGAAGGTTGGCAGCTGAATTCAATTGTTACTCTCGAGAGCGGCCAGCCATGGACGGTGGACAGCAGTACTCCCTTGAGTGGCGTTACCAACGGTGACATCAGCGAGACCGGCGATCTCACGGATCGCTGGGATTTCTTTGGGAATCCCGCCGACTTTACGTCCGGCCCAGTTGCGCTCCCTTATTGCAGTGCCAATCCCATTCCCCAGACCGGCCCTCCTCCTCCTAGTGGTTTTGAAGTCGCAGGCGGTGTTACTTGCGTGAAATATGTTTTCGGTGGCGCTTCGGTACCGCTTTCGGCGGCGCAAGCAGCCGCGGTCCAGGCAACTTGTCTAGCGGACGCCCCATCAACGACCACGCTGGACAAGTTTGGTTGCTACTTCAAAGGCAAGTCGGTGATGGTGCCACCCGCGTTCGGAACTTTCGGCACGATGGGCCGCAATTTGTTCCGCGATTCAGGTTTCCGCGACTGGGACGTCTCCGTCTTCAAGAATTTCAGATTTGGAGAACGGTTCAGCGGCCAGTTCCGTGCGGAGTTTTTCAACGTGCTCAACCATCCGAATTTTGCCAATCCTTACGGAGGGCCGAACGGATTCGGCACGGTCGGCTTCTGGAACCCACTTGCTCCGGGCTCGCTCGGCTGCGGGTGCGCGACTCCAGACGTAGCAGCGGGCAATCCGATCGTCGGGTCCGGAGATGCCCGAGCGATTCAGCTGGGTTTCAAGTTACTCTTTTAGCTGGTGCAGTGCGTGGTCCGCAGGACCGCTGACGTACTAGTCCTCGAATCGGAGGCGGTGTTCTAGGGTCCGATTCCGTTCGCGTTCTATCCGTGTCTTCAGGATGTCTGCTTTGGATGCCCACGAGGATGAAGCTTGAAGTTCGGCGATTCATTGGTTTTGCCCGTCCTTCTGGCGGTGATTTCCCCGGCCCTGTCGGCGCAGCAGGGTCGGCAGCGGCTGACGCTCGCGTCGGCGCTCGATCTTGCCTCGCGGCAGAACCTCGATCTGGCGGCGGCGCGGGCGCAGCGAGCAGTGGCGCTGGCCGGAGTGCGCATTGCCGGAGAGCGGCCGAATCCCGCCGCGAATTTCGCGGCGCTGCGAGATACGCCGCACGAAAGCCTCTTTTTCGATCAGCCTGTCGAAATCGGCCCCAAGCGGAAGGATCGGATTGAGCTGGCGCGCCAGGAGGGGACTTTGACGGAGACGAACATATCGGCGGTCGAGCGGCAGGTGCGGCACAGCGTTCGGGACGCCTATTTCGCGCTCGCGCATGCGCGGGCGACAACGGCACAGCGCTCGGATGCCTTGAAGCTTGCCGAACGGCTCCACGAAATCGCTCAGGCACGTTTCAATGCGGGCGACATCCCGCAGCTGGAAGTGACCCAGGCAGAACTCGAAGCAGCGCGTGCTCGGGCCGACGTCGAAGTCGCGCGGCAGGAAGAGAAAGTCGCGCTGAGCAACTTGAACGCACTGCTGAATAAGCCTGCAGCAAACCCTTGGGACCTTGGCGACGCGCTCGTCACGCTGCCGCCGCCGCTGGCGCTCGACGATCTTCTCTCTCGCGCCGGGGCTTCGAATGCGGAAATCCTGCGAATCGAGCAGGAGGCCAAGGTGGAGGAAAGCCGGAAGCGGCTGCTGGAAGCGGAGCGAATTCCGAACCTGGGCTTGCAGTTCGGTGTGGATTTCAACTCGCCTGGTCCGGGAGGCTTTCAAGAAGGGCCGCGGGGCCAGATATCGATGGAGTTGCCGATTTTCTCGCACAACCAGGGTGAGATTGCGCAATCGGAGGCGAACCAGATTGCGCTCGGAGGGCAGTTGACGGCGGCGCGACGCGCGGCGGATGCGCGAGTGGAATCGGTGTATTTCGATCTGGAAGCGCGGAGGACGCAGGTGCAGCTCTATCGCGATACGCTGCTGCCAGCGTCGCGGCAACTCGAGGAGATGTCGTAGGAGAGCTACCGTGCGGGGAAAGCCAACATTCTAACGGTACTCGGCGCACAGCACGACGTGCAGCAGGTGGAGCGC
>Ga0187864_10004263_pt1 | contig 11276 bp, 18 predicted proteins | sample June2016WEW_11_4_FD_132985 | JGI IMG/M metagenome (GOLD analysis project Ga0187864, IMG submission 132985) | Peatland microbial communities from SPRUCE experiment site at the Marcell Experimental Forest, Minnesota, USA - June2016WEW_11_40 | ecosystem: Environmental > Terrestrial > Soil >... | reverse complement strand
CCCGGATTGTCGTTGTGCCTGCTGGTGTTCCTGCTTTCGCTGGCCGGCATTCCGCCGCTGGCGGGTTTCATCGGAAAATTTTTCCTGTTCAGCGCGGTGGTGGGCACGGACGCCGAACATCTCGGCCTGCTCTGGCTGGTGATTCTGGCCATCGTCATGAGCGCCGTGTCATTTTACTACTACCTGCAGGTGTTGAAACAGGCTTGGGTGCTGGACGCCGCCGCCAACGCGCCCGCCATCAAGGTTCCATTGGTCACGATGGTTGCGCTGGTCTTGCTGGCGGGGCTGGTGATTCTCCTCGGTTGCGCTCCGGGATTGTTGACGCGGCATTTGTGACGTGAAGCCAAGAATAAGTCGGGACAAAATTTATTAGGAAACCAAGAAAATGAAATTCTTCATGGATTCATGGTTTCCTTATTCAAAATGGTTTCCTGACTTCATTGTTCAAAAATTCTTCTTTGCGTCTTTGTGTCTTGGTGGTGAAATAAGCCGAAATTTATGAGCAATATTCCTTCCGATTTGAAATACACGAAATCTCACGAGTGGGTGCGCGTTAACGGCGCCACCGCCACCATCGGCATCACCGACCACGCGCAACACGAATTGACCGACATCGTCTTTGTCGAACTGCCGGACAAGGGCCGGAAGGTCAAGGCCGGCGACGCCTGCGCGGTGGTGGAGTCTGTGAAGACCGCCAGCGATATTTATTCGCCGTTGAGCGGTGAGATTCTGGAGGTGAACAAATCCGTGGTGGACGACCCGGCGCTGGTGAACAGCGAGCCCTTCGCCAGCGGCTGGTTTTACAAAATCAAATTGAGCAATCCCGCTGAACTGAATGCATTGCTGTCACCGGACAAATACAAGGCGCAGATAGGTGGGTAGGCAATAATGCGGGCGGAACGCAGCATTTAATTATAGGAGACACTGTGAGGAGTCTCTGCTTTTCTTCTTTAATTTGAGTCTCGTCACCTCGACTCCTACAATTCATTTGTGAAAAATCCGTGTCCATCCGTGGTTAAATTTCCCCGATGAAAATCCGTCTGTTCATCAAGCCGTATTGCCCATGGTGTCACAAAGCCATGCGCTGGCTCGACGACCACAACATCGAATATGAAAAGCTCGATGTCATTGCCGACGACGCGGCTTTTGAAGAAATGGTCCGGTTGTCCGGCCAGGAGCTGGCACCGGTGATTGAGGCGGATGGAAAAGTGCTGGCGGATTTTGGACCGGAAGAACTGGCGAAGTTTTGGAAACGGATTTCAACCACGGATGAACACGGATAAAGTTACATGGAACGCGCCCCTCGCCCCAGCCCTCTCCCCGTTTGGCGGGGAGAGGGAGAAAATTGTAGCGTTCGGCCTGCGGCCGAATCGAATCGAGCCACAGGCTCGACACTACAACCCCCTCGCCCCGCCCAAGCGGGGAGAGGGTGGCGCGGAGCGACGGGTGAGGGGAACGATTCAATTTTTATATTTATCTGTGTCCATCCGTGTTCATCCGTGGTTAAAATAATTAAATGCCGACGACTGAATTGAAACCGCGTCCGCGTTTGCCGGACTGGCTCCGCATCACGCTGCCCACGTCGGACAGTTTCGCGCGCACGCGCAGCCTGCTGGACGAGCTGAAGCTGCACACGGTCTGCGAAAGCGCGAAGTGCCCGAACCACTGGGAATGCTGGGAAAAGGGCACGGCGACGTTCATGATCGCCGGCGACCGCTGCACCCGCGCCTGCGGCTTTTGCGCGGTGTCAACGGCCAAGCCGCTGCCGCTCGAAGCGGACGAGCCGATGCGCGTGGCCGAGGCGACGCGGCGGATGCGGCTGCGACACATCGTCATCACCGCCGTGGCACGGGATGATCTGGCGGATGGCGGCGCGGAGCATTTCCGGAAGACGGTTGAGGCCGTGCGCGAGTTGAATCCGGGCATTGTGATTGAAGTGCTCGTGCCGGATTTCAATGAGAGCGACGCTGCGATTGAATCCGTGCTGGCGGCCAATCCGCACATTTTCAATCATAATCTCGAAACCGTGCGGCGGCTGACGCCATCCGTGCGTCATCGCGCGACTTACGACCGTTCCTTGAGCGTGCTGCGGAGGGTGAAGGACAAGCGCGGTGACACGATTTATACCAAGTCCGGCATGATGCTCGGTCTGGGCGAGGCGGAAGCGGAAGTCATGATGGCGCTGGAAGATTTGCGCCGCGCCGGCTGCGATATTCTCACGCTCGGCCAGTATCTTCAGCCCACGCTGAGACATTTGCCGGTGGTGGAATTTGTTTCGCCTGCGAAATTTGAAGAATACGGCAGGCGGGCAGGGGAGCTGGGCTTTGTGCACGTCGCCAGCGGTCCAATGGTGCGGAGTTCATATCACGCGGACGAATTTACTCCTTTGAAGTGACTTCACTTTTAAGCAATAGTCACAAGAATAAAATCACTTTCCAGCCGGGCCGAAAAGTGCAAACTATATGCAAAATATAAGCAGGTTGTCTCTATCGCGCACTATGGTTCAACGGTGAATGAGCATTTGCGCGTAGGATTCGATTTCAGCCTTGCAAGCATCTTTACTGCATCCGCGCAACCGGGCGCGTCCTGGGTTACGCAGCGAAGCAAGGCGAGTGCTATGGCGGGCAGTTGTGAGGTCGAAAATCCGCTTGAAACGTCTTGCCGGTTTCCGGCTGTCCTGAGTCGCGCCGGGCGATTCGGGCGCGGCTTGGAACGTCTGCTGTTGGCGAGGTGCGTTTCCCGTCCGCAATGCGGGCAAAGTTCACTCCGTTCCAAGCCTTCGGATTCATTTTGATGCAAGCAAATTTCACAGATGGCAACCGGCGCGAATCGCGTGGGCGCGGTTGCGAGCGGGGCGGCGGCTAAAGCGTCCGGCTTTTAGCGCCAGTCGCGGGCAACGGCATCATGGAAATCAGGATTGAAGCGCAGTCCAACCACCGGGTCGTTTTTCGGCAGTGCGCGCCAGATCCAGTCCGCATCCCAGGACGGATTTGCAAGGTGTAAGTCACCGGCGTGAATCCGTTCGCCTTTCAAAAGCAACCGAAAACCAAATGGCAGCAAGATGTTGTCTGCTAATTTTGCCACGGTGTTTTTCCTTTTCGCCGGGCGGGCTGAATAAACTTTGCAACGGCGTGCGCCCGGCACGAGCACTTCAAACGCCGGAAGATTTTCTTCATGTGATTCTTAACCGTGTTCTCCTCAATTCCAAGGCAGTCGGCAATTTGCTTGTTTGGCTTTCCAGAGCAGACAAGGCGCATGATTTCGGATTGACGGGGCGGGAGATTCAAATCAGTGCCTCTCGATTTTCTCACGGAAGTTCAGATACACCTTGTCGCTGAGTTTTTTGGTTTCGCTTCGGTGCATTTCGCTTCGGTGTGTTTTCTTGCTGCGGTGCTCGCGGTAGTGGCGACATAGACCAAAGGAATGTTCAACGAGGATTCCGGCGAAACACCCCAACGCGAACAGGCCGGACAAAGCGGCAAAAAATAATTCATTCATGCTCTGCGACATTTTGATTTACCCAGTCCGCCAAGTTACGCGTGAATTTGTCGCGGTTGCGGACTTGTAACTTTCCGAAAGCGGAAAGCCAAGCCGTGAAAAGGAGTTCGTTTTCAGTATCGGCATCCGGGCGTGTATCATCGCTTGCGGCAATGACTGCGGGCGGCATGACTGGCTCGGTGATGATTTCATCCACAAGCCCGACGGCCAGAGCTTCGGCGGCGGAAAAACATGTCTCAGCACCTACCCATTCCCGGACTCTGCCGAGCGGTTGCTTGGTGCGCGAAGAAATTATTTGTTCAAAACGTGTGCAAATCCCGTCCAGTCTGTCGGCGTTAAAACGAAGCTGGCTGGCATTGCCCAACACAAAATTGACCGGCTGATGCACAAGTATCCGCGCAGTCGAGATACACGCGATGTTTTTTGCTCCCATGATGGCAATCAAACCAGATGAACCACATCGCCCTGTAATCGTTGCCGACGTGTTGCGCTTGAGAAGCGCGTCGTGCAATTTGATTCCGCAATTACTATCCCCGCCGGGACAATCAATTCGCAGTTCAACTTTTTGCGCGTCCTGTAATCCGTCAATGAATTCTTCTGCGGTCTGGCCGACGCCGATTTCGCCGAAAATGTTGGCGAGCGCGACGCCGTTTTTGTGACGTATATCAAACCAAGTCATACAATTAAAACGCCCGCCGGTTTTGACGCCAGCGGGCGTTTGTGCAGGGCGACAAACAAACGACCACGAACAAAGCCAAAATTTTGAAAGCGGTCACTCAAAAACATTGTCAGCCGCATTTGCGACGGTGGCAGTGTGGCGCAATCCGCGAAAGCGTCGGCACGGCGTGAATAAAAACGCTTGTCCGCTGCATCCACAACCCGCACGCCGATGAAAGCGTGATAACGCGCAAGGGCGGCGCAGAAACTTATATGGAAAATCCCCGGCGGCAGGTTCATATCACCCCAGCACGGCGCGGAACGGAAGCGGCTGCACCGGGCCGTCCATGATTTCATTGAAAGTTGCCTCGTCCAGTTCGGCGGGCGGTTGCGGTTCGCTGGCGGCAACTTCAACTTCAAAAAAATTCCCCGCGCCAAAATCAGCGGTTGCATAGTCGGTTACGGTGGGTTCAAAAACTTCCTGACTCGGCACGTCCGAAAGGATTTCGCCTAGCGCATCGGCTCGGTTCCAAGCATCGCAAGCGTTACGCCAGGCATAAATTTGTGCTTCCGTGCAAATGCTGGCGTCCGGCTGGAAGTTGCGCGGATCGCCGCCGGGGAATAATCCGAATGTTAATTTATTACTCATACTTTTTCCTTGGTTTGATGTTTCGTTTCATTCCCATTTAATTGGGATGGTCTTCAAAATTTGGCGTGGGGACGTGGGACATAAACTTTCAAGATCGTAAGTCAGTCTCCAAGAAAGCTGCCAAGCCGTGACACAGATCGGGCTTATGCTCCACGTCAAACCGAATTTTTCCGCCGCTGCCTTTTCTGATTTTTCCAATTCCCGCGCCACGTCCTCGGCGGCAGCCTCAATTCGCTGGCAAATGTGTTTCGCGATTTCAACCGCCTCGTCCGTAATCTTCTGCATCGGCAATCTCAAAGCCTGTTTCTTCAAGACCGCCTCGTTTTGAAATTCTTCTTTTGTCCGCAGTTTGAATTTGGAAATTTCTTCGCCGGTCAGCCCGGAAATCTGTTTGGGGAAATCCTCGACCTGCTGCTCGAATCTCCGCGCCGCCGCACTGAAAGAATTGTCCGTCAATTGCTCGTCGAGTTCCAAGTAGCGGCGCTGTAGTTCATGCAGTTTCTTGCTTTCACTGCCAGAGATCGCCTCGACACCGGCCCGGCGCAAAACCTCGGCCACAAATTCGGGGGTGATCGGCAAGAATCCCATTTCAATAAATGGCCGGTTTGGTCTTTCAGCAGCAACCGGCGGCTTGGTGACGCCCTGCGCTGCCCATGCGTTCGCGCGGTCTGCTGCCGTGGGGTATTTGGGTTTCTGTTGCCAGCCGGTTTCTACCGGGGGTGATGATACGTTCAACGCTTTTTCAATAGCTGATAAAATGTTACTCATATACTAAAGGGGAAGTTATAAGTTTCCGATTGCATCGGTGGAATTTTAGCTAGTGTTCACGCGGAAAAGTCGCCGATTTTGGTTATTAGCTGGCTGGCCCGGCCTTGTGAAATTCTGAGCCGGGCGGCAAGTTCATTTTGTGTCCGGCAACCGGGCAACTTCAAAACATAGGCTAGGACAAAAGCTATTTGGCCCGCTTGTTTAAGAGTTTTGCCGCTGGTAAGCCGGTCAATTAGTTTCAATATGATTTGCTGACCGTCCGCCCGGCCTCGATGGTGTAAATCAGCGGCGCGAATTATCTCAAGCGCGACGGCATCGGCTGGAAAAATCGCGCCAGCTTCTTTCAACTGCCCAAGTAATTCCAACTCCGCCGATTCATTCGTGAAAATTTCCGGCGCGGTGATCGGCACTCGCTGGCCGTCCTCAAATCCAAAGCCAGCCGCGCCTTTGTGTGGCGGGTGGTATTGGATGGACGGGCCTTCGGTCATTAGCTGATGGACTCGAATTTCTTTTTCAACGTCACCCGCAAGGATTCAATTGCCGAATGGATGCGCTCGTAAATCGAATCAGCATCTTGCCCCGCCAGTGCGGGTGGCCACTCGTTCGCAAACCGTTCAAGCTCTGAAAACGTGAGCGCCATTGCTTCCGCTGCCTGCCTCTTTGCATCCGCCGTTTCCATCAGCCGACCGGCTTCGATTTCGTTTTGCCGCGCCAGCTTCTTTTTTGTTTCGCGCAGGATGCCAAGCCGTTCCTGTGCTATGTCTCGGCGTAAATCCGGCGGCGCGCTGCCGATGCGTCCCTTTTGCGCGAGATAGATTGTCCAGCCGGTAAGGTCATTAAGCGCCGGCGCATCGGGCTTCCTTTTGTATGCAGCTATCAATTGCCGGGACACGCCCAAGGACGTGGCCAATGAAGATTGCGTGTTTTTATTTTTAAGTTTTGGTTTCATAGTATGTAAAATAATTTATTTGAGTGAGATATAGAGATAAACAGGAGTGCCAAGGGGCCTAGCTTTTATATTCTTCAAATAGAAGGTATCCACATAGGGGGGGGGCTATACCCGTTGTCTTGCCTCTTGGTTGCCCCGCCATGACCACGCAAGTTAAGAAAGCAGACTTCATGCTGGTTCGTCCTTGGTGGCCTGCACGGGGCTGCGCATCGGCCAGCAACGGCATGGCGCGGGTTTGTCTGCGAAGGACAAGAGTGGTTGCTCGACCTTGCGCAAGCATAATGAAAATTGAGTAATCATCTCTTTGCCTTTGCAGCCTTCTCGCCTAGTCTCATAGTCTCATACCCTAAAGGGATATGAGACTTATGAGACTGAGTAGTATCAGAAGTATCATTTGAGACTTTTGAGACTTTTAAGACCAACCATTTGCCACCGATATTTTTAACGACGCCAGACTGCTCCGCCTTTTTGAGCAGTCGGTAGAATACTGCCCGCTTGATGTCGTGCTTCGCGCACAATTTTTGCCACTCTGCGCTGGCAAGTTTTTGTTTACCCAGACAATCCACAATCATTTCGACGGTGAAGGTTGCAGACCTACCGGCCTTCCGTTTCAACTGGGTCGTGTCGAGTTCATCGGCGGGTTCAAACAGCGGAAAAATCCAGCGCACACCGAACGGTTTAACTGGTGGGAAGTTGCGGAGTATTGATTCGACCACAAAAGCGCCTTCATCCTCGTGCTGAGTGAAAATCAAAATCGAATCCGGGTCGCGGGCGAACACGCCGGAGCCGCTGATTCGGTCTATTGCCTCCTTGCCTGCCGCGTTGCCTTTGGCAAAGTGCGCGCCGAAGGCCACCGCCGCGCCGGTCTTGACGGCCAGCGCCTCGATGCCGTTCAACAGCGCGGCAACGTCACCGGCTTTATTTTCGTCCGTGCGCCCATATAGTTTGTAAATCGGGTCGAGAATGATTAACGCAAAATCAGATTGTGCCGTTTGTTCGCTGATGCGCGGCAAGAGGTCTTTGAAGTCGGCGGCATGGCCGCGCAGGTTCCACAGTAAAATCGCGCCGCGTTTCAACCCGATTCCTTTGGCGTGTGCAACTGCGGCAATGCGGTGCTGCCATGCGTGCGATTGAATCTCGAAATTAACGTAGAGGACACGCCCGCGATTTGTCTTTCTGCCGAGCCACGGCAAACCATGCGACACACTTAAAGCCAGGTCCAGCAGGGTCCATGTCTTGTATGATTTTGAGCCGCCGCCTAAAACGAGTTTCGAGCCTTGATGTAAGATGCCGGATACAAGCTCAAGCGGTTGCGGTTGTGTCGTGGTCAGAAAGTCGGCGGCGTCAATCAATTCGGGCAAAGAATCTTCCGCGTCGTCGTTTGCGATGAGCTTTTCATTTTCCGCGTCCCGTTGCGCCCATCGCTCTACCTCGGCAGGGGATTTTGCCACTACGAGTGGTCGAGGCGGGACCGATGAGGATTTTGGTTTCAAATCTTCCTCCATTTCCCCGCAACTATTTCAAGTTGGCGTCGCTCATTCTTTTCAACCCCCTGTAACTGTTTCCACTGCCGCTGGTCTATATGCTTCGTGATGCAATTGCGCACGATGGTTTTCAAATCCGCCGATGACATGGTGTCCACCTCTACTGAATCACCGCCGCGCCAGTTCTTAGAATGGTTACTTTCCTTTGTCGGCCTTGTTGGCAGGTTAAACTTTTTGATTTGCGCCGGGGTGATGCTGGCGCGGGTGAAATTCACTTCGACGCCGAAATCCTCGCGGAGAGTTTTTTTGGTGGCGCGGTCTATGTCTAAGCCGCTTGGGTCGTGATCGCCGAAGTAAAAGACGAAAACCTCTTTGCCATTGGCAGTCGCCTCTTTGAAAGTCTGCGCGGCAGCATAGAGCGATGACAGGCTGGCAAATCCCCTGCATACAAATACCCTCACGCCGAACGTGCTGGCTTCCTGATTCAAGATTCCACTGATCGCGTCTTTCTCGCACCAGATTTCAACGTATGCGGGCTGCTGCGCCCATAGATTTTTGCGGTAACACTCGGCGGTGTTTTTCAAAACAGCGTCAATATCGTCGAAGGTATCGGTGCCTAAGTGCCACCGCGTCGAATCCACGAAGGCGTCCCACGGGATTTTGCCAGAACGTCGCCAGCGCGCCAGATGGCCGCATAGGCTGTGGTAGGCACGCTCAGTTTTCTCTATCTGCCCAAGCCCAACAAGGCAGTAAAACAGATGGCGGATGGTTATTTGTTCCTGCTCGCCGGCAAGTATGCCGGAAATGGCATCCAGCAATGATTTTATCTCGGCGTGAGTACGGTGGGAAGATTTTCTTGCACTAGTGCGAGATAATCGGCGGCGGGTAGAAATTTCACCTGACATAATCCACCCTTTCCAAAAATTCCCGGCGCACGGATGAAGCAACTGCCCGGCGCACGCCGCGTGCGCCCCGGCGGACGATAGCTTCGATTTTTCGCTTTGTGCTGCCCGATGCCTTGCTGGCCCGCAAAAAAGTTTTGCTCACTTTGCACCAGCCTTCGCAGTGCGCGGCGTGCGGATGAAGGCCGATAATTCGGCGCGTGAAATGAACACAGCTTTTCCTCGGCGGTAAAAAGGCAAGCCATCGGTGTGATACGCCCGCAACGTGTTGCTGCAAACGTCAACCGCCTCTTTGGATTTGGAGAGCCGGAACAAATCGAAACTGGTCGCGCCCGGCTGCGCGGCTGTTTTTGCTAATGTTGAATTTTCTTTCATGCACTAGGAGTTTAATCCAAGTGCAATCTCTGAATTTAAGACAGCTAACACCACATGGTGTTAAACTTCCTATTTATTTACGCGGCCTGCCTCTGGAAAGTGTTTTCGCTCCGATCTTCCTATTGACTTCCCATACGCTGCGAGGCGAAACGTTTTCACGTCTAGCGAGTTCGCTAAGGTTCACCGTCGTTTTAGACAATTTTCTTGCCAGCAATGCAGCGTGAATTGGTGAACGATTTTTTAGCATTGCGGCATCCCGGTAATTCACTTCCGCTTTGAGTTTGTCGGCGAAGTCGTGAAAGAATTTCCATTTGCCTCTTTCGAGCGCGTCGCTGAAATAGGCCAGCATTTCTTTTTGAAGCTCCCCGCGCTTCCACGCCAAAAGGTCGCTTTGCTCTCTGTAAAAAGAATCGGTTTTGCTGTCCCCCAATAAAAGCCAGCCTTGAATGAATCGTGAAAGCCCAGCCTCTATATTCAGCGGTCGAAATGCGTCGGGATCGTTGCGGCTCGCCATGCGATTTAATACCGCCTCGGCTTCGCTCCCATAATTTGCGAACGCGAGAGCTTTCAGAGCGTTTGTCTTTGCAGCGGCGGCGATTCGTTTGGTAACGGTGTCCCGTGACGCCTTTGGTTTGCGGACTGGTTTGCGTGTCGTTTTATTTTTCATGGCGTCAATTTTCTGTGAATTTCCACCGGAGCAAATTTTCCGTGCGGCCTGTTTCGTAGGTGGTCACGTCGGGATGGCGAAAGCAACCGCCTTCACCGCCAGCGGCGCGGATGCGTTGCATAAAACGGACAAGGTGAAGCGGGTCGGCGATGCGTTCAAAATCAATGGCGCGGGCGAACGCGGATTTTTTCAAAGCCTTCGCCGCCTCGGTGATCCGCTTGTCCCAGGTCGCTGCCAATTCGGGAAAATCAAAAGCGACAAACTCCAGATGTCCATCCTCAAACCATTTCCCGCCAAGCCGGACGGCGTTGCTGGCGATTTGAAAGCCGGTGCGCCCGGCGTAAATGCCGCCGTCAATTCGGTTGCCCGGCAATCCGCGCTTAAACCATTTCGGCGCGGGAACGATTCGACCGCTGCGCGTCCAAAACTCGCCGCCATCCCACACGGCGCGGCAGTCAAAAATCTTTTCGCTGGCAAACCAGCCGACAAATGATGTTTGCCCGGTCCAGTCCACCGCTAAAGTCATTTGGGATTCGTCAATCATTTTTTCACCTTCGGCAGTTGTTTGATGGCCTGGGTTAGCGTCGCCTCGTCAACGTGTGTGTAAAGGTCGCTCATGGCGTCGCTGCTATGCCCGGCCAGTTCCTTCGCGGTGGATTGGCTCGCGCCGGAAATTTTGAGCAAGGAAACAAACGTGTGACGCAGGCAGTGGAATGAAATTTCGGATGCCTTGCGCCGTCCGGTGCGCTCGCCGTTGCGCTGATCTGACGGCCAAGCCCGCGCCGTCACCAGTCCGGCGGGCAAAAGCACTTCGTCGTAAAATTCACCGGAGAACGGACTGGCACCGTATTGCTGATAACGGCGGCATTGCTCCGGCCAGATTGCATCGGATGTTTTCACCGCTCCGGCCTTGCGCTTCAATTTCAGAATGAGCGCCGCCAGATTGTCCGCCAACGGCACGGTAACGGCCTTGCCCGTCTTGCGCTGTGTGAGCCGTATCTGCCCGCGTTCAAAATCCACCGCTGCCCACGGCAGGCAGATCAAATCGCCCATGCGCTGCCCGGTGTAGAATCCGCCAAGCACCATGTAACGCCAAAAGTCTGACGGGCATTTTTCGTAAATGGTTTTCAATTCCGCCAGCGTGAACGCGCGGCGCTTGCTCTTGCACTCGCGGTCGAGTTTCAGGGCGTGGGATGACGGAACGGGTGAGTGCGGCAGCATTTGATTGTCCACGCAGTAGGAAAAAAAGTTGTGCAGGATTCGCCGGTTTAGATTCGCCGTGCCGGTCGAGGTGTCGGCGCGTTTTTCTCGGATGAACGCGCCCAGT
>Ga0187864_10004258_pt1 | contig 11284 bp, 8 predicted proteins | sample June2016WEW_11_4_FD_132985 | JGI IMG/M metagenome (GOLD analysis project Ga0187864, IMG submission 132985) | Peatland microbial communities from SPRUCE experiment site at the Marcell Experimental Forest, Minnesota, USA - June2016WEW_11_40 | ecosystem: Environmental > Terrestrial > Soil >... | reverse complement strand
TCTTTATTCCCCGACGTCGTAATCGAATCGACCGACGCGGGATGCGCCAGCACTTTGTTCTCACTCACCAGCGCCGCGGCGGTCACCTGCGGCATCATGAAGCCCGTGTTCATTCCCGCACCCGGCGCGAGAAATGGCGGCAACCCTTCGCTAAGCGCGGGGTTCACCATGCGTTCCAGTCGCCGCTCGCTGATGCCGGCCAGCGCGCTCAAAGCAATCGCGAGAAAGTCGAGTGCGAACGCGAGGGGCTCGCCGTGAAAGTTTCCACCAGAGAGCACGTCGCCCTCGCCGTCGATTGCCTTCGGATTTTTCACGAATACCAGCGGGTTGTCGACGGCCGAATTCGCCTCGGTCTCAAACACCCCGCGGCAATGGGCGAGCGTGTCTCGCACTGCGCCATGCACCTGCGGTATGCAGCGTAACGAATAGGCATCCTGCACGCGGCCACAGTCGCGATGCGACGCGCGGATCTCACTCTGTTCCAGCAGACGACGCAGGTTGTCTGCGGTCTTGATTTGTCCTGCATGCGGCCGAGCCTTCTGAATGCGCTCGTCGAACGCGACGTTGGTTCCCTTGAGGGCGTCGCATGCCATCGCGCCGATGACGTCCGCCGTTTCGACCAGCGTCTCCGCACCGAGCAGCATGAGAATGCCGATGGCGAGCATGGCTTGTGTGCCATTGATGAGCGATACCGCTTCTTTCGCTTCGAGCACCAACGGTTTGATTTGTGCGCGCTTCAACGCTTCGCCGCTCGCGATGCGCACGCCTTTTTCGTCAAAGCATTCGCCTTCACCGATCAATGCCAGGGCCAGGTGTGCCAGCGGCGCCAGATCTCCGCTCGCGCCGACACTCCCCTGGGATGGGACCATCGGCGTCACCCCACGATTGAGCATCTCGCAAATCGTATCGATGGTGATGGCGCGCACACCCGAGTTGCCTTTCGCGAGCGAGTTGGCGCGCAGCAGCATCATGGCGCGCGTGTCCGGGATCGAAAGCGGCTCGCCCACGCCCACGGCGTGCGAGCGCACCAGGTTGACTTGCAACTCGCGGACCTGATCGCCGACGATGTGCACATCGCTAAGCTTGCCGACGCCAGTCGTGATCGCATAAGAAATCTTGTTATTGGCGACCAGCGCGTCGACGACGGCGCGGGCGCGTTTGACGGCCTCGCGTGCGTCGGGATCGAGGAGGACGGGTCGGCGGACGGCGGGTTGCGCTACTTCACGCACCGCCTCGAGTGTCAGATCGTTTCCGTTGATGCGCAGGGCTTGCAAGAGCAGTTCCTGGTTTCGAGTTTTTCACTTTCCTTGTAATACCACTCTGAACGGATACAACGTCGCCGTCATCACGCCCTTCTTTACGGCCGGATCCCCGTTCATGATCTGACGGGCGGCATCTTCGGATTCGGCGCGGAAGATCGTAAGCCCCATCGTATTTTCATCGGTATTCAGAGTGCGGCCTACGAGAATGATTACGCCTTGCGCGTTGAGGTTCTGCAGATAGGCGGAGTGTTCGGCCACTACGGCCTGTTCCAAGTCGGTCGGGCCGGTGCGGAGCATGTCTCCGCGCACAAGTTGCAGTCTGTAGAGGAACTCTTGCATCCGACCTCTCTTTCCTATCTCCCCACCGCGGCCCGGAACACCTTCATATATTTCTCCGGCAGCGCGCGAGGTCTCATTTTTGCATTGGCGACGATGTGCGTGGTCTCGCCCTCGGCCAGCAACTCGCCTGTTTCCGCTCTTCGCAGTTCGTATCCGAAGCGGATCACTTTCTCCCGCACATGTTTCAGGTACGTGCGCACGATCACCTCGTCATCATAGTGTACGGGAGCCTTGTAGCGGCACTGGGCATCGACCACTGCGATGAAGCAGTCGTCTTCGCGCTCCATATTTTTATAGTTGAAGCCGAATTGGCGGAGGAGTTCCACCCGCCCCACCTCAAACCAGATGAAATGATTGGCGTGATAGACGACGCCCATCTGGTCGGTTTCGGCGTAGCGCACGCGGATGCGACTCTCATTCACTGTCGCCGCCCGTTTTACATTGACAGGCATCGATGTATGGAGCCGGCTCATCGGCCCGTCCACTTTGGTTTGCGCTTTTCCAGGAACGACGTGATCCCTTCGCGGAAATCGGCGCTTTCGCGGATGCCGGCATTTTCACGGATGGCGGCTTCAATTTGCGCATCGAGTTCGGCGCGCGCGTGATCGGTGAGCAGGCGCTTGGTACAGAAAAGCGAGAGTGGACTGCTCTCCGCCAACTGCCCGGCGAGTTCGCGGGCACGCTCAAGCAACTTTTCCGGAGGAACGATTTCATTGATCAGGCCCATCTTCAGGGCTTCCGCCGCGTCGAAGATACGGCCGGTAAGCAGCAAGTCGCGAGCGATTTTTTCGCCGACCTGGCGCAGCAGAAAAGTTGCGACGATGGCGGGCACGAATCCGATCCGGACCTCGGTGTAGCCAAACTTGGCTTCCGGCACGGCGAGCGTGAAATCGCATAGCAGGGCGAGACCGGCGCCGCCGGCGATGGCCGCGCCGTTGACCGCAGCAATCGTCGGTTTGGGAAATTCATAGAGCGAACGGAACAGGCTGACCATGGTTCGCGAGTCTTCGAGATTTTGCTCCCGCGTACGGCCGATCAGCGACTTCAGGGTGTCGAGGTCCAGTCCGGAGCAGAAGGCCTTCCCTGCCCCGGTCAGGATTAGGATGCCGGCGGAGGAGTTTCTCACTTCCTCCAGAGCGCGGATCAGATCGTCAATGAGTTCGTAGCTGACGGCGTTGCGCTTTTCGGGGCGGTTGAGGGTGAGGGTAGCGGCACCGGAGTCGAAGACGAGTTGGAGCGTTTTGTAGTTCATGGTAGTTCTCGGCACTCTCTCAGTCCGCGGCCGCCGATTTCTTGTACCTCGCGCCGATCTCAGCCGTCGCCCTCGACAACGCGTCCAACGGCTTCAGCGGCGGCAATTGCGCTCCACGATGGCGCAGGGCTTCGATTACGGTTTCTGTTGGAATATTCCCAACCAATTCATCCTGCGCAAAGGGACATCCGCCGAGGCCGCCGATGGCGGAATCGAAGCGCCGACATCCGGCGTCATAGGCTGCGATGATTTTGGCCGCGGCGTGCTCGGGGCGGCTATGCAGGTGAACTCCGATTTCGAGGTAATCGTACTTCGCCATCACCGCGGAAACGACTTCCCGAATTTTCTCGGGCGGCGCTACGCCAACGGTATCGGCGAGCGAGATCGTGCGAATCTCCTGCAACTCGAGCAAGCCCACGGCTTCGACAACCTCATCGACGGTCCACGGGTCGCCGTAGGGGTTGCCGAAGGCCATCGAGATGTAGACGACGGTTTCGAGTCTGGCCTCGTCGGCCTTCTTCTCGATTTTTTCCAGTTCTTCGATAGCGTCTTCCAGCGTCTGCCGTTGATTGTTCTGCAGAAAAGTTGGCGAAATCGAGTACGGGAAACCCAGCGTGCTAACGGCCTCGGTCGCGATCGCTCGCTGCGCGCCTTTTTCGTTGACCACGATGCCGATGATTTCCACGTCGTCGGGCGGGTCGAGTTCTTTCAGAACTTCTTCGGAGTCGGCCATCTGCGGGACGGCGTTCGGCGAGACGAAACTGACGGCATCAATGTGCTTGAAGCCGGCCGAGATCAGAGCCTGGAGATAGTTGATCTTCAGTTCAGCGGGGATCTGGCCTTTGAGGCCTTGCCAGGCATCGCGCGGGCATTCGACGAGTTTTATTGCATCAGACATTGACGATTGTCTTCTTTGTGCGGTAGCCCAGCCGTCTTGCAGTCGCATCCGGATTTGCTTTCAGATGGAACCGGTGATAAACCTCTGATCCTTCCGTGATTGGTTGGTCTACGACTTCAACAATCTCTAGAACTTGATGGAGTTTCCATCTCACCATTTCACCGTAGACATTCTTGTATGAATGTTGGCGCTGTTTAGCCACCTGGTGGCCCTTAGTAGCTGCAGACGATGGCGTACTCCTAAAGAGAAGAACCGACTCTTCTAAGAGCGTTCGAACGGAGCTTGCATCTTTATGCCCATGATCCGCTCGGTACAGCGCCCGTAGCGCGTACCAAGCTCCAACCTCGCGCACCTTCGCCATGAACAGTCCACCTCTATCCGTGAAGTTGTGCAGCATGGGAGCCGCACGACCTAAGTCTGTAAGACCCCCACCTTGAACTCCGGCACATCCGGGTTAAGCGACGCCGCCTCCAACGCTTGCGTGATTGCCTGCCGCGTCTCCATCGGGTCGATAATCTTGTCGATCCACAGACGCGCAGCGCCGTAGCGGGGGTCGGTTTGCTCTTCGTATGTCTTCTTCGTTGAGTCGAACAGTTCTTTTCTTTCTTCTTCGCTCAGCTTCTTGCCGCTGCGCTCCAGTTGCTTCACTTTGATTTCCACCAGCGTGCCGGCGGCGGCGTCTCCGCTCATAACCGCGTATTTCGCAGTGGGCCAGGCGAAAACAAAGCGTGGATCGTAGGCCTTGCCGCACATGGCATAGTGTCCGGCGCCGAAAGAACCGCCGACGATCACGGCAATCTTGGGCACGACGGAGTTCGACACCGCATTCACCATCTTTGCTCCGGCCTTGATGATGCCGCTCCACTCGGCATCGCGACCGACCATAAAACCGTTGACGTCGTGGAAAAAGACGAGCGGGATCAGGCCCTGGTTGCAGTCCATGATGAAGCGAGCGGCTTTTTCGGCGGACTCGGTATAGATGACGCCGCCGAACTCAACGCGCTTGTGGCCTTCGTGGTCGATCTGCTGCGCGTGCAGTTTCTGGTTGGCAACGATGCCGACGGCGAATCCTCCTATGCGAGCGTAGCCACAGATCAGCGTCTTGCCGTACTCGGTCTTGTACTCGTCGAAGCGGCCTCCATCCACAATGCGCGCGAGAATTTCTTTCATGTCATAGGGGCGCGCCGGCGACGCATCGTAGGCGCCGTAGATTTCTTCGGCCGGCATTGCCGGGTCCACGGGTTCTTTGCGATCCCAGAGTGATTGGCGCCGGTATCCCCACTTGTCTATGAGCGAGCGGATGCGGGCGAGGCAGGCTTCGTCGTTGGGCTCGCGGAAATCGACGGTGCCGCTGATGGCGGAGTGCATGGCAGCTCCGCCTAATTCCTCAGCGGAAACTTTCTGTCCGATGGCGGCTTGCACCAGCGCGGGCCCGGCGAGAAACAGGCCGCTGCCGTCGGTCATGAGGACGTGGTCGCACATCACGGGCAGATATCCGCCTCCGGCGACACACATGCCCATGATGGCGGCGATCTGCGGGATGCCCATGGCCGACATGACCGCATTGTTGCGGAAGACGCGGCCGAAATCGTCGGTGTCCGGGAAGACGTCTTCTTGCAGCGGGAGGAAGACTCCGGCAGAGTCGACGAGGTAGATCGTCGGGATGCGATTTTCGATGGCGATGTTTTGCGCCCGGATAACTTTCTTCGTGGTCATGGGAAAGAAGGCGCCAGCTTTGACGGTGGCGTCGTTCACGATGAGCATGACCATCCGGGTCTGGATGCGGGCGAGTCCGGTGATGACGCCGGCGGCGGCGGCGCCGCCCCATTCTTCGTACATTTTGTGCGCGGCATAGAGGCCGAGTTCGAAGAACGAGCCGGGGTCGGCGAGGAGTTGGATGCGCTCACGCGCGGTGAGGCGCGATTTGGCGTGCTGGCTTTCGATGGCTTTGGCGCCTCCGCCTTCGCGGATTTTTTCTTCTTCGTTGCGGACCTGGGCGACGAGGTCGGCGAGCGCGCGCATGTTGGATTCGAAGCGAAGAGAGCTGGGGTCAATTTTGGTCGAGAAGACGTTGTTGATGGAGAGAGCGGTGGATTCGATACGTTCGCGCATGAGGGCAGACTTCGAAACAACTTTCGAAACAACTTACTATACCAGCCGTGCGAAGGCCGCAGCGCGGCGATTAAGAACGCGGCTCTTCTGAGTACCGGGCGCGGTAAGAGACGGGCGCTACAATCTAAAAATGCTGCGGAAGCTCGCATTCCGGCCAGACTGGCAGATCGCGATGGTGGTAACCGCGGCGTTGCGCGTGTTTTATACGTCGATGGCAGCAGCATTCATGCCGTTTCTGCATCCGGATGCGGCGCTGATTCACAGCAATGCGCTCACCGGGAGTTTGCCGGCGCCGCACGGTCTTCATTATGCGTTGCTTGGAATTTGGGAGCGCTTCGATACGCTCTGGTTCTTGCGTATCGCAGAGCAAGGTTACGATCGGCCCATGGCGGTGATTTATTATCCGTTGTATCCGGCGGCGATTCGGCTCGTGAGTGGGTTGATACCAGCGATGGCGGCGGCGCTTCTGGTCTCGACCTTGGCGGCATTCCTTTTCTTTTGGGGACTGCTGCGCCTGGCAGGGGGCGCATTATCGGAGGTGGGGAAACTCCGCACGCTGCTGCTGGTCTGTGTGTGGCCGACCAGTTTCGTGCTATTCGCGGGCTACTCGGAGTCCTTGACCCTAACCCTGGTGGTCTGGGCCGTCGTCTTTGGGCGTGAAGCACGGTGGGAAGCGGCGACCGCTTGCGGGCTTCTTGCGGGATCGGCGCGGCCTTCGGGTGTGCTGGTTTTCATCCCGCTCGCAGTGATGGCGCTGCGCAGCCGGCAAGCGCGGTCGCTGGTGGTGGCGCTGACGCCCCTGGGATTGCTTGGCTATTGGGGTTGGTTGCGGTGGTCGGGGCGGATTTCTGTGGTGGAAGCCTACCGGCTCTATCAAGGCATGACGATGGTTCCGCCCTGGAAGGGTCTAGGGGAGGCGCTGCGGTTGATCGTGACCGAGCACGATACGCTGCTGGCGATCAAGCTGGGCTTGGTCATCATGGTTGCCGTGAGCAGCCTAAGGCGCCAAGTGCGGATTGAGGACAAAGCCTTCGCGCTGGCGGTAATTCTACAGATGCTGATGTACACGGGGCGTCCTCTGCTGGGGGCAGTGCGATATGTGCTCATGCTGTATCCCGTGTTTCTGGTTTGGGGAGCTTACGCCCAGCGTTGGAATGGGAAGCAGCTCGGGTTCTATATCACGGCACTCGGTTTCCTGAACCTGGCGTGGATGTGGGCATTTCTGAGTTGGTCGTTGGTTTTGTAGTGTGGTTTCACGTCCGGTTGTGGCCGCCCGTAGAGACGAGGCTTGCCTCGTCTCCTGCGTGCACCGGGCGCGCCTTCTCGGAATCCGGTCTAGCCGGATGTGGCTGCGAGTTGACTCATGGCCGCACCGACGGGATCGTCTGCGATTGCATCCACCAATCCGATTTCGAGGGCTCGGGCAGCGGAGACCTTTTCCGCGGCGACAAAAAGTTCCAGCGCTCTGCTCTTCCCGATCAGGCGCGGCAGGCGTTGCGTGCCTCCCCATCCGGTCATGAGGCCGAGAGCGGCGCCGCGATGTCCGAAGACGGCGTGGGGTGCGGCGATCCTGCGGTGACAGGCGAGCGCGAGATCGAGACCTCCGCCCATGCAGTGGCCTTCGACGGCGGCGATGACGGGGGCAGGATAGCTGGCGATTGCGTTCATGAGTGCTTGCCCCATGGCGGAGAACTCGTAGGCTTCGGGGCCGGTCAACGCGGCGATTTCGTTAAGGTCCGCGCCGACCGAGAAGAATTGGCGATTGCCCGCGACGATCAGCGGGCGAAGTTGCTTTTTCAGCTCGTCTTTCAGTTCGGCGAGGGCGACGGTCAGTGCGAGCACGCAGGCGCGGGTGAGGCGGTTGGTACGGTCGGGCGAAGTGAGACGCAGGATGCGTGCTGGACCGTCGAGTTCGATTCGGAAGAAGAGAGAAGACACGAAAACATCTTACGCGAGGCTCGCGGAGGGACGGCCGCCCTCGGCTGTCCCTGCGCAAGACTAAACGGCCGGCACGCCGTGCGGCTTCACGTGCTCGCGGATGAACTTCACGATGTCGTCCATGGGAGTGCCGGGCTGGAAGATGCCGGCCACGCCGATTTTCTTGAGGCCTTCGATATCCTGATCGGGAATGATGCCGCCAACCAGCACCAGCACGTCGTCCATTTTGTTTTGCTTCAACAAGTCCATCACGCGCGGAACGATCGCGTTGTGCGCACCCGAGAGAATCGAGAGTCCGATGACCTGCACGTCTTCCTGGAGCGAGGCGTTAACGACCATCTCCGGCGTCTGGCGCAGGCCGGTGTAGATGACCTCCATGCCGGCATCGCGGAGGGCGCGGGCGATAACCTTGGCGCCGCGGTCGTGGCCGTCGAGGCCGGGCTTCGCAACGAGGACGCGGATTCTTAGGTCGGAGGGCATAGGATTATTTAACCACACAGGCCACGGGGCAGCACCAGACTTTCATTAAAGGTGTCGCTCGTGCATGCTCCGGACCCGACTTTCACCACGGGCTCCGAAGACTCGAGAACGAACCCGACTCAATCCCGCGCTCCCGCAGTCCGTGCTCGTACTCTGCAAGCTGCCGTTCGATATCCGCTTCCTTTTCCTTGCGGCGTAACCGGTCCTCCCGGTAACGCTTCAAAAAGTAATCAATGGTTTCGATGCGCAGCTTAATAGTATTGGCCGGCCGGTTCTCGTCGAGATCCTTAAACGAGAAATAAGGCGTGCCCGAGCGCTCCACGATCTGCTCGATCACGCTGTAAATGGGCGCGTCGTGGCCACACTTGAAGCTGGAAATCTCCACCGCCACCAGGTTGGGGTGGCGGGCAGTGAACTTGGCGGCCCAGATCTTGTGGTTGGAACTGGCTGAGTTGGCGGTTTTCCACACGTCGGAGATGTCAAGCGGGTGGCTGATTACGCCGGCGCGTACCTCCTCGCCGAACAGGCGCTCCAGCAGATCCTCATCCAGCGGCAAAGTACTCTGCGAGAAGATTGAGTAACCCAGCTTCTGGAACTGCTCCAGTATCTCGTGGTTGATGCCGGGATCGTGGTGGTACGGGCGTCCCAGCATGACGATGCCTAACTTCTGTTCCGCCTCCAGTTGGTCGAGAACTTTGCGAGCACGCCGGCGAATGCTGGATTCAAACTTTCCCAACTCGCGGTAGCCGATCTCGATGGCAGCAAGATTCTCCTCCTCCGAGAGACCAAGAATGGGCGCCCACGCTTGGAACATCTGCCGCGCGAAGAGCTTGTGGTCTGTAAGATTCACCAGCGGGTGCACGTATCGAATGCCGTGTTCGGTAAAGAGGTCGGTTTCCTTTGTGTAAGCTGCTTCCACCGTCTCCGGTGTCACCGAAACTGTGGGACAGGCATTGTGCCCCTTGGTGTTCACGAGCGGAGAGGACAGCACGTCGAACATCGGGAAGAAAATCACCTGCAGCGGCTTGTGCACGTGCTTGTTGAAGATAAGGTTGTGGACGTGCGCGATGGTGATCTTTGAGGGGTAGCAAGGGTCGATCGAACCACGACTCGATCCCGCGCGGTACATCTCCCCGCTGGTGAAATCCGAGTACACGACGTTTTCTGCTGCCACGCCCAGGCTTTCCAGATACGACCTGAACAGCGGCGCGTAGGCATACATGTTCAGGACGCGAGGAATGCCGATGCGCAGCTGCCCGCGCTGTTTCATCAGCGCCATGCGCCGGCGGGCGGCGGCCGTCCAGGCGCGGGTGGGGATCGGATCAGCGACGTTTTCCGGGTTGCGCGATCGCCATACTTCGCGTGCGACAATCTCCACCAGGTTCGGGTTCGCAGCCTTCGTGGCGTCGAGGTTGGCCTTGATGCCGCGCATGGTTTCGACATCTTCCACCGCGCCTTTTTCACAGGTGGCGATAATCATGCGCTGCTCACCCGGCTGGAGCGCAACCTTGGTCTGAAAAGAGGTGCGGAAAGACGGTGGCATCCACTCCTCTGCGAGTCCGGTCTGTACGTCAAGGAAAGTTCGCAGGCAGGCATTCTTGCAGAAGTGGCAGCGCGTCTCTTCGCTGTGCGTGGTGCGGTAGCTGATCTTCCGGACGGCGTCCAGCCCAATGAAGGTGGTGGAGTGCCCATTGCGCCACAGGCGGATGGCTTCGATGCCGGCGCCGATCGCTCCCGATTCGCCGCAGTGCTGGTGGACAAAAATCTCCGGTTCTTTCCCCGTGAAGCGGAAGCTGGCGCGCAGGAAATCCACCTCCGCCTTAACCGCGGCGAGATTGTTCTGCGTGCCGCCCTGCAGAATGAACCGCGTGCCCAGTGCAGCGAGGCTTGGCACCTTGGCGACATACAAGAAAACATTCCTGGGCAGCACCGTCGCCAAGCCGGCCAGGATTTCTTCCGGCCGCCAGCCCTGGCGTTGGAAATTGACGATGTCGGACTGCAGGAACACCGCGCAGCCGTAGCCGAAGACAGGCGTGGTGTCGGCGGTGAAAGCAACGTCCGCATAGTTCTCGACCGGGATGCCAAATCCTTCCGCCGTGGATTGCAGAAAATAGCCGTTGCCCGCGGAGCACTGTGTGTTGAGCTTGAAGTCTTTCACGCGGCCATTTTTGAGGACGATCATTTTGATGTCCTGTCCGCCGACGTCGACGATGACGTGTGGATCGTGGTAGAACCGTATGGCCGACTCGGTGTGCGCCACCGTTTCGACCAAGGCGACGTCGGCCTGCAACACGCGTTGCAGGGTGTCCTTGGCGTAGCCGGTCGTTCCTACGCCGAGAACTTCCAGCCTCGCACCTTGGGTTTCCACCTGCTGGCGCAGATTCTCGAAGAGGTCAATGGTGTCCTGTATAGGATTGCCCTTTGAGAGTTGATAGGCTTTCGAGAGAACTTCGCCGTGCTCCGACAAAAGCACCGCTTTGGTGGAAGTTGAACCGCCATCGAGGCCGATAAAAACCTGGACTCGCTCACCAGGCTGGAAGGTCGCCGGAACGAATTTCGGCCGCCAGTACTTGGCTTTGAACTCTTCCAATTCTTTCTTCGAAGCGCTCAGTCCACAGTTGCCGGAAGCCGCTTTTCCCTGGCGGCGTCCTTCGTAGATGTAGCGCTCAAGATTCTGTGTCCCCAGATACTGCCCAATCCCCGCGTCTTCCCCTTTGCCAAATTCCACCGCGCCCATGGCCGCAAAATACAGAGCGTTCTCCGGAGTCTTGATCGCGTCTTCGGCAGTAATATCCGGCGGCAGCTTGATGCCCCGCTCTTCCCAGAGGAGCGGGATGTTGTGCTGCCATGCCTCGCGCATTCCCCGAATAAAAGTATTGGGCCCGCCCAGCAGCAGCACGTGTGGGCGCAGCGTGTGGCCGCGCGTGAGGACGGTGAGGTTCTGCAGCACAATGGCGTCGAAGAGCGAGGCCATCAGTTCGTCGGCCGGGATACCCTGCTTCT
>Ga0187864_10004248_pt1 | contig 11306 bp, 12 predicted proteins | sample June2016WEW_11_4_FD_132985 | JGI IMG/M metagenome (GOLD analysis project Ga0187864, IMG submission 132985) | Peatland microbial communities from SPRUCE experiment site at the Marcell Experimental Forest, Minnesota, USA - June2016WEW_11_40 | ecosystem: Environmental > Terrestrial > Soil >... | reverse complement strand
GGATGGTCACTTCTTCCAAGCCGTTACGAAATCTGCGTCCAAACGGTCTGCAATTGGCTGCAAATCCGGTCGTGCCATTGCGATGTATTCCGTTGTCGCTCGAACAAACGCACCGTGGGCTGTCATCAACGCCAACGCGACGAACTTCTCAGACGGAGCGATGTCAACATCCAACACCCCGGGCTCTGGGTCGGCCTGAGCAGCAACTCCACTAATGTCTCCATGAATGACACGAGATGTCAGGTCATAAAGACTGAGATAGAGTTCCCCGAGTTTAGGGTCAACGTCGAAGCAGATTGCGCCAAAGCTCTTCTTGCTCCATTGGCCACGGACTTTGCCATTCTTGTTCATGTAGCGCGGCGACACGCGTGCGTATCCATTTTGTATGGATGCGACAGCTTCAGGAGTGACCCGATCCAACAGGTGCGGTGCGTATTTCTCCATGTACTTGTGGCGCTTCATGCCCACGATGAAGTGAAAGTCCAAAAAGTCATCCAATTCTTCAGGATGCTTGCGTAGATAAGCCACGGTCACTGACATCTCAAACATGCTTCGTGCAACTTTCAACCCGTCAATCCCGAAGCCATTCAGGCCGAGCACCATGACCGCACTCATTGAGTTGGCAACCATCTTGGCGAGATGGCGGGCAACTTTGTGCAGCGGCTCACTCATTCCGACGCCGAAAACTTCATCAATCGTTGTTCCGACGTTCTGCGTCACCAGAAAAAACTTCCGATTCTTCTCCAGACTGATTGGCCAAAAATCGGGGTATCCCACCTGATGGATTTGGGTTTGCGTTTCAGCATTCATGTGACTTCTCCACCACTACTTCAAGAAGCGCGTTCGTATCGAAATAGATCGCGTTGAAATCAGGTGGCGGAAAATTTGACGTAATACTCATCTTCCGCTCACCCCGGCTGGCCCTCTCCGCGTCGTTTAGGGGGAGAGGAACCCTCAACAAACAGTATACCGCTTGGCGAACACACGGCGAAAGTGGTATTGTGCCGAGGTGGACGAAGGACGCAAGCGCGTGCTGGCAATCGTAGCTGGAATTCTGGTGGCGCGTCACCTGAAGACTACGGATGACCTCTTCGATTGCAGGAGTTCTCCGCGTACAGAGTCGTTGGTCGCTGCTGCGGTGCAGTGGGCGGAGCGGATCATGCGGAAGATTGACGGCGTGTACAGGAACGGCTGAACGCGGACTACCATGAAGAGGACACGACGATATGAGATACCTTGCTGCGAAAAACCCCAAACATTCGCCGCCCATCACTTTTGTTCCCATGCGCGGGAAGTACGATTGTATGACCTGTGTTACCGCGATGCTGCTTGTCATTGAGTACGAAGAGGTCGAGCAAGCTTTCGGTGGAAACCTCGATCCGGCGAAAGGACAAGAAGAAGAAACAGCACGATTGCACCAAGCCTTTTTTATGTTGCTGGAAAAGCACAGGCGTGGCGTGATCCAGTTGGCCGCTCTGCCATCCATCGCTGAGGGGCGTCGTTATTGGGTAGGAGTGCGAATTAACGATCCTACTAACCCCCTGTCCCAGTGCATGGGCCATAGCATCGTGGTCGATGAGTTCGGTAAGGTTTTTGATCCGAACCCTCAGTATGGGACGTTCACGTCACTCAAACAGTGGCAAGAAGCTATGACCTTGCCTCATGAACTTGAACATGCGACCGAGGTCTTTGAATACACTCTGTAAGTGATCTGGAGCGACCTTCAAACGTGATGAACGACATCTATTCGGACTGCTCGGTATAGTGAAGTCCGGCATTTGGTGGTATAGAATTCCTGCGAGGCTGATTTGACTGGAGCGAGCTATCCATGACTCTGAACGAGGTAGCCGATCTGATCGTATCGCCAGAAGCAGAAGCCCTATCACGTGGCAATTACTTGAACCGCCGAGGAATTCCGGGCTACTACCTGCAACTGAAATGCGGAAGCAACTGGTGCAAAGTCTCCGTGTCGCACGCAAATCGGCATTCCGACCGAACCACAGTTACCGAATTGGATGAAATTGATCCGAACACAGTCCGGCATGCGGACATCATTCCCGTGAGTTCGATTTCAGCCGCGCTAAAGTCACCTGCGGCCGAGCAAGCTCCGATAAGCAGCTACTTCAACAATGTTGGCGTTGAGGGAATCTGGGGGGAGTTCTATTACCAAGGGAATTGGTACATGGTCAGCGTTTCCCACGTCGATGTCCCGGCGTATGCTACCCCTGACGATCTGGAGCGGATTGCGGACGAGTTGCTTTGGCAGCAAGGGCCGCGAAAATACAGAAGACGCATTTCATGATTGTCGGCTCTACAAGCCATCTCATAAATCAGTCTTGAAGGGGCTCGGCTTCAGCCGAGCCGTTCTATGCGGTCGGCGACGCAACACCCTACGGCGCTATTTTAGACATCCTTCCAAAATGCCCCGGCAGCCTCCGGCCTAAGTGCCCAAGGCACAAGCGGTACAAGGGAAATGATCTGAGCACATTCGATCCCATGCCTTGGCGTGTTACAGGACCCTTGGCCCATGGCTGGAACTCGCAGCAGGCTCGCAGGCTCTAAGCAGCCTTCTTCTTCGCCGCTCTAAACTTCGCCCAGCGGGCACGTGCAGCCGCCGCGATTCTCTTTTTGCCTGCTGCTGAAATTTTGTGCTTCGGCTTCGGCGCGTGACTTTTCGCCTTTGCCCATCGCGCTTTCTGCGCCAAGCTGATCTTCCTGCGAGCGGCAGCCGACATCGCGTGCCTCGGTTTGGTGTGATTGCTCCCGCCTTTCAACTTGCCAAGCACCGAAAGAGCGGCATCGACATGCCTGAGCCGATCTACTAGATTCGTTCTCTCTGCCCTCAACTCCGAAACTATGGAGACCAGCCCCTTAAGATTTGCCATGAATCCTCCTCGGCAAGGGATTGTAATTGATCGGCTAAGTTTTCTTGCGACATGACATCGACAGAAGACCAACGGTTGCTGCCCGTACGATTCCTACACGCTCTTGAGCAAATGTCTGCGAAGGGCTCCGTCAGCAAAGCGGGCGACGAGTTCGTCGTTGAAGCCGAGGTGGAAGGAGCCAGCGCCAAGGAACTGAACCGGACACTGCTTTCCGCCCTGAGATCGGTAAATAAGAGGACGACACTCCGCGCCTAATGGACTTCCGGCGACACCACTGAGCGTTTCTTCGATTACGTCTTGAAGAAGACGATCAAGAACTAAGCTGAGCGAAACTGCGCCCAGACAGGGTGGACACGTTGGTTACCTTGCAGTTCACGATCCCCTCAGACATGCTTCAGACAGAAAATCCAGCATACGTCTGGAGCGGCTATTAGATGGCGACCTACAAATGCACTTTCGACGGCTGTGCGGAGCCCAATCCCGGACTGATGGGCTGCGGCTGGACGATCAATGACGAGTCCTTTTCCTGCTCGGCGGGCAGTGGCACAAACAATGAGGCGGAGTACCACGCGCTCATAAACCTGATTGCTGGGCTGCTCGACCGCGTGCACTCCGAGGACTGCGTAGAGATATGCGGAGACTCAGACCTCGTTGTTAACCAAATCAACGGCGAATACGCAGTCAGGTCGGCAAACCTGTTCCCCCTGTGGAATCAAGCCGATGATCGGCTCAGCAAGCTGCGCGAGAAATGCTCGAATGTGTCGCTGCACTGGCTTCCTCGCGAGAAAAACGCGCTTGCTGACGCCGCGTCAAAACGAGCGATAGGTGTCGATCCCGACGCAAAGAAGGCGTCCAAAGTTCCCGCACCCGGCTATGGCACTCTGAGCGAGGCGGCAAAGCTTGCCGGATGCAGCGCCGTGATCGCGGGTCGCGTGCTCGATAACCTCGGCTACCGCGACGACGGCAAACCGACGCAAAAGGCGTGGGACGAAGGCTTGGTATGCGAGCACTTCCCGAATTCATGGACACCCTACTCGACGAAGGATTGGCATATCGAACGGGTGGCTGACCTTGTACGCAGAGCTCCCGAGCAGCGCAAGGCAAGTGGCAAGCCCGCCAAGCCAGAGGTCAAGATGATTGTTCTCGGGGGCAATACCTACCCGCATCGCGAAGCGATCAAGGCGGTAGGCGGGAAATGGGACAAACTGGGCAAGGTCTGGCGCGTGCCCGAATCCGAGCATGCGCGGATTACACAGCTTGTCGAGAACCAGTGAACAGCTTGCTGCGTTGAGTCCATGCCCCAGAAACATTGCGTAGGGAATGGCTATACAACCGAGCATTTCGTGAGGATAGGGCGCAGGCTTTTCCCAATGAGGGTAGGTCGCTAGCGTTCGATTGGATTTGGCAACCGCGATTTGTTCCCTACTGAATTCGCCCGACCGTATTCGGCTCTATTCCCCGTAGACCTCTTTGCTTCGCAGTCTTGTTCACGACGGATCGGAGTGTTGTTTCATATTCAGCCAAGTTTTCAAAAGAACCGATTGCGCCGTGAACAGGACATTCAACCCATTGTCGAGTGTTCGGGCCGTCACTCACCAAATTGATCGCCCTCCCACAATTCTCTTTTTGGCAGAAAACTTGAGCACGAACGACGTGTTGATCACCTTCAATCGAACCCGATATTTCAACGCGGACACGTGTTAGGCCAAGCTCACCAATCGCCTCTTTTGAAAACTCCATTACGGGTTCGCGAGTCACTCTCGACAGGTATGCTAACCATCCCCTGCGCAACTTCTCCTGAAAGGCTGACATCGCTTGATCGCGTTCCGCAGTGATTCCGGGTACCCAGAACGGCATACCTTCGTCCTTGCTTCCAATCCGGTACGAAAAATAGACAACGCCCTCGATGTGCGGGAATCTCGGCTTTCCGCCTTTCTTCTTCTTGAGCACCCTGCTAACAAGGATCATGTAATTCGTCGGGTCAGTGTGAAGAAAGTTTCCGTCATTTGCTATCAACAATAGACCCTTGTAGCCTTCCAGCTTGAGGTGCTCCTTGGTGGAACGAATTTGCCGATTCCCATACCGAATCAATTTCTCAACTGGAGGCTCCAAGACGCGGAGCCATTCGCGTTGGCATTGCGGGTGGAGCTGTTGGATGTTGATCCTGACCCTACCGAACGCTATAAACAGTCCACGCTTCTGCCAATCCCAAACAAGTTCTTGCACTTTCTTGGCATGTTCCAGTGCTCTGTCTTCCTCCAGAGTCTTCAACTCCGAAACAATTCTGTCACTCCGAAAAAGAAAATCCGCGTAAGGCACGGAATGCACTTCAGCGAGAACCTCCCCACCGAAGTCGGCAACAAATCGCTCAAAGAAATGTTGAAACTTGTTCTTCTTCACCGGAGACACCCAAGAGATTAAGCTAGCACGTTTCTGCTGGCGAATACAAAGCGAAAGTGCTAGACTGCCGGAGTGGACGAAGGTCGAAAGCGCGTTTTGCTGATCGCTGCCAGCATCCTTGCGGCGAGGAAGCTGGTGAACGGGGACGGGCGTCCATCGCCTGCGTCGGAATCGGCAATCGCGGATGCCATAGCTTGGGCCGAGCGAATCATGGTGAGGATTGCTAACAGGTGGCCGACACGGAGCACGGGATAGAATTGAGGTTTCTGTAACTCTGGCTAGGAAGAGTCCCATGTACGAGAGAACTTCAAAGGACACTCATCTGGAAACGATCTGGTACGAGATGGACATGCTGGAGTTCTCCTATCGGGAGTTCATGAAAAACACAGCCGCACAGCAGAGCCCCTATTGGAATCTGCTGATCGAGGGATTCCTGCTCCACTACCGGAACCTGATCCAGTTCTTTTCCGGAAGTGAAGAAAGGCACAAGCGGTACAAGGGAAATGATCTGAGCACATTCGATCCCATGCCTTGGGGAAATCGGCAACTGACCAAGGAAGAGACCGAGGGGATCAAAACCCCCGGCGAAAAGCTCGATCAGACGTACTCGAACAAGATTTCCAGCCTGCTCCAGCACTGCACTGTTGAGCGAATCGAGCCGCTTCAAGGGTGGGAAATGGAAGAGATGTACGCCGAGATCGAACCCATCATGAGCACCTTTGCAAAGTCTTTTCCTCGCTGCTCAAACAGGGCAGAAGCACGAACCGATAGCAGCGCAAATTCAACTGCGACAGTTATCGTGTACAAAGGTCTCTCTTGAGAGCAAGGCACCGCCTAGCATCGAGGAAGCTGGCACAGTACGACGGCAGAACGAGGGTTTCTGCGACCATCACCGCCATCGCCGATGCGATCCGGTGGGCTGAAGAAATCGTGGTTGAAATTGATCGTCGGCATCCTGTTAAGCCTGCGCAGCGGGAGATGGGCAGATAAGTTGACTAGTAAGAATGGTTTCCGCAGATCGCGGCAGCGAGTGAGCAAACCTGATGCGGATCAACATATGGGCAAGCGTCAATCCTGAATTCCCGGAACACGGAACATACGAAATGCTGGATGTCTTAGAGAAAGAAGCTCTCTATGCGGTCGGCGACGCAACACCCTACGGCGAAGTTATTGGAATTCCTCCGCCCGGAGCGTTGTCAGAGGAAGGCGTTGATCAGAGCGTGATTGTGAGGCGGAACCCCGCCAGTTTGACTGCGAGACCAGAGGAAAGTGTTTTACACAAACCACCGTATTCCTACGACAAGATCGAGTTCTTCCCGATCCATGTTGATCGTTATGGATATTGGACTACAAATCCGCCGAAGGGAACGTATCAGATTCTGAACGCGGAAAATCTCACGATTGAAGATGTGTCTTACATTATAAAACCGAACACTTTCTCAGTATGGGCGCGAGACTGTTCTTTGTCTAAGGCCACTGTGAGCGCCTTGCAGGGCGTGACATACGCCATCGTCCATCGCTACACCACGAACAACTCAGATCGGGACGCCAAGCTTGATTCCCACTCGACGGAACTCGTCAACATGGCGGTCGCGTGCTTATCGCTCATCCGTCCGACGAGGCGAAGTCGCGCTGGCAACATGCGTGGGCTGATCAAAGCGGATGGGATGTTTGATCCACAAGACTTTAATGCCCACGACCCCGCTGAGGTTCCAGAAGTCCAGAAGCTCTTTACGATTGAAAACCAAGACATCGAACTCTTGCGCTCCGTTCTGCCTGAATTCATCAAGCTCTACCAGAGAGAGATGACAGGAACACTGACCGACGACTACGAGCCAATCAGGATGGCGGTGCAACTGTACGAGCAGGCATACGCGATCCATCACTGGAAGGCAAGACACATCCTTTGGTGGTCTGCTATCGAAGCCCTCTACGGAAACAATGAGTGTGCCGCCACGGCGAGAATCTACGCGGCGTTCGGGGACAAGAAACTCGTAGATGGGTTCCGTCGTTCTATCTACGAAAAGAGGGACATTCCCTCCCAGCGTTTTCCTGTGGAGCCCCAGAATACCCATACGCTGGGTGAAATGGTGCCTCGCATTTATGCCGTCCGTAATGCGTCGGCTCACGGACAAAAAGTCCCGAACCCGAATTTTACTCAAGTGCCGCACCCGTTGGGTGCTACGGCACCTTTGATAGACGTACTCGCGGAGGCTGCCACTTTCATCATTCGCAAAACCGTCATCGGAATACTCCAGCGCGGCTTTCGAGAGGATTTCAAAGACCGGGAGACTCGCGATAGGTTTTGGCTTATGGAGTACGGGTTGGATAAACATCAGAGTAAGAAAAGGATGAGGGAACTGGAAGAACGCTTGACACCTGAAGAAAAATCTGCAAAAGGGGATACGAACGGCTAAGAAGGCTTAACTTAACTTCGACGCCTCGACAACGATCCCTCACACCACAAAAAGACCTCCTGTGAGTGTCGCGCTAACGCACTTTGGGGAGAAGTGGTGAAGTTAAGAATTGGAGGCAGGCGTGTCCAGCGAACACGAAATAAGCGCACGGGCGTATCGTGCCCCTGCATTCGGAGATCGCGTTCGTGAGAAGGGGCGTGTCCTGTCTACTCGATTCCTACCTTCACGAACTGGCAAATGTCAGAAATTTCTCCAAGCTCCAGATAAAGATGGTCAAGTTTGCCTGCCTCGTTCTGCGGTAACCACGCGAAGCGAACCTCTTTTTGGTACCAATACCGGAAGTCCTTCGAGCAAAACAAGTCAAAGTCGTCGGGTGGCGGCTGGTATGGGTCAATGTACCGAACATCTCGGAAAATGCCATGCCACTGCGGGAGTAGCCTTTTCGCGGCCATGAAGACACGCTTCGCAAACTCAGTTGGCTGGTGAATGACAATGCAACAGTCGGCGTTGAAGTCATCGAACAGCCGTAAATCTAGCTGCTTCGCGAGGCAACTCACGTAGTAGTCGGTCACTAGCCTAGAAGTGCGCTTTATGTTCCCTTGGGTCTCTGTTTCTCCCTTGAGCTTGCCCGTTCTTCCATCCCAGACTTTGAGTTTCGATTTTGGCAGATAGACACTCATTTCAAGCTCAGTGTCACGCTGCGCGACACTAAGCGAGGGGTCAGATGCCGCGTATGTCGATGCGGGGGAGATTCGCCATCGACCTTCCTTGAATGCCGATTCGAGGTATTTCGATTTCCCTAACTTAGCGACATACTGGTGATCACTGAGCCGTGGCCCGAGTTCTTTCAGTAACTTCCTTGCACGGGGCTCCACAGGAAAAGTGGGCTTCGGAACGGAAGCGTCCTTCAAGAATCCTGCCGGGAAACTGGTTCCGCGAATCACCATCTCTTCGAGAATGTGGGTGAATCGTTCCATCCAGAACGCTCCGCCCGCCTCTGGCAACAGCAGATCGATCTTCCCTTCATACGTTAAGCCTGTGGTGTTGCTGATGATGTCTCGTGCGCGGCTGAATAGGTCGGCTTCAGGGGCGTGCACTAGGTATCGATTCTTGCGATACATCAGCCTCCAAAACTCGTGTCTTCTCATCGGAAGAAGGAGACCTGAAGTTGGAACAGGCAAGCCCGACTTTGGAATCACTATGCTCATGACAAGTCAGAGCCAGTGTCCCATGTTCGATAAGCGAATACAAGGCGAAAGTGCTAAACTGCTGTGGTGGATGAAGGGCGCAAGCGCGTTCTGCTAATCGCGGCGAGCATTCTTGCGGCGAGGAAACTGGCACAGTACGACGGCGGCGCTCGGGTTCCTGCGACGATAACGGCAATCGAGGACGCCGTGCGCTGGGCAGAGGAAATCATGCGGGCGATTGATGAGCGGTGGCCGTCGGCAGCGAAGTGAGGAGTTTCTTTGATGAGGATTCCAGATTGGGTTCAGGAAGTGCTGGCGAGTTTCGATCAGAAGAAAGAAGCCCACGGCGAGTTGCAGGTCGTAGACGAGCTTGACCGCGCTCGAAAAACTCACGGCGACCTGTCTGATGAAGATTTCAAAGGATACGTTGCGGAGAGGTCGGCATTCTTCTTCAGGGGACACCCTGACCGGGATAGTGTCTGGGGGACTTACTTCGGGCCGATGGCGATTCTACCCGGAAATGATGGCGCGGAAATTCGAGTGCCCGACATCAAAGAACTGGATGGCGAGGTCGTAGCCCATTGGGAAGCGCGAGCCCGGTCTGCAAAAGACCCCGTTATGCGGGCGCGATACGCGGATAGCGTTTGGGACTTGAAACAGGCCATAACCAACGAACGGCCTTCCCATGAATTCGCGCATGTGGCGATTGACGCATATCTATCGGCAACTCGTGAGCGTCTATACACGATGGAAATCGAAGCGGATAACTGGCTCAGGCGTGCGTTGGGTCTATCTCTAAGCATCCGCGACACGGGGCGAACAAAGCTGGTTGTTACCCGTATGTTCGAGTTCTACGATCAAGTCGCTTCTCCTCTCAAGCCGGGGGTGTGGATTTTCCTGTTCGACACACTTTACGGCAGGAAGAACCTGCTGACGCCAGAACAGGAAGCCAAGATCATCGCTGACTTGGAGTCGATGCTGGCAAGAACCTCATCTGGAAAACCGGAGGAATTCGATCCCCACGGCGCTCAGGCCGCAGCCGAACGGCTGGCTCAGCATTACAAGCGTCAGAACGATAAGGCAAATGTCGAGCGGGTCATAAAGATGTACGGTTCGGCGTTCGAGCGACTTTCGAAAGACGCCAGCCCCATGCTTGCAATGGCTTGGCTGCAACCCGTGATTGAAAGATACGAACAGGAGGGACTGAAGCAGGATGCCGAACGCCTTCAGTTGATGCACGCAGAAAAAGGCAACAATATCGCATCCGATCTTAAAGAGGTCTCCGCCACGGTCGAGATCAAGAAGGAGGACATTGAGAAGGAAATCGGGCGTCTGATTGGAAGCGGCGACCTAAACCCATCGTTGGTGAACATTACGCAAGCATTCATACCAAAAGTGGATGAAGCGCGAAAAATGTTGGAACAAATGCGCACACAGGCACCGCTCCTCAGTATGCTGAGCGTCGGCATCATCGAGAGTGATGGTCACACGAGCGCGAACATTGGCTCGCTCGATGAAGACCCCGATGGGAGACTTCATAGGCAGTTGGGTCAAACCATAGGCTTCTATCAGCCCTTCCTCGCCCTGACGTTAGAAAGACTGCGCGAGAAGTACAAGCCTTCTATTGACGAACTCTTCAACTTACTTCACGAATCGCCACTCTTTGCGAACGCCGACAAGGGTCTGCTGCGGGAGGGACTGGAAGCATACGAGAGAGAGGATTTCGTAAAGGCAATCCACGTTCTGGTGCCCCAGATTGAACATATTCTACGCACTTTTCTCGGTGTGTTGGGCGTTCCCACGCTCAAGACTGTGCGGAACCATCCGGGAATTATGGACGCTAAGAGTATGAACGACATTTTGAGTGACGAACGAATGCGGGACGTGCTGACAGAGAATCTTTGGAGGTACCTAACCGTCCTCTACATAGAGAAGAAGGGCGGGCTCAACCTCCGAAACGATCTAGCGCACGGACTCCTGCCGCCCAGAGCTTTCAATCGGCAGATCGCGGATCGTGTGTTCCACAGTTTGCTTGCTCTAAGCCTGATAAGAGAAAGACAGCCAAAAGACAATCGTCACAATCCGAGTCCGTCGAAGGAAGGAGCGAGCGAATCCAGTGACTAGCAGCGGCAGAATGACCCTAGACGATTTTCGTCAATCGCTCGCCGCGACCGAACAGCCAGCCGGACTAACGCACGCCCTCGCGGGACTGTGGTGGGATGCCAAGGGCAACTGGATGCGGGCACACGAATCGGCTCAGCAGGACGAAGGCCCCGAGGGTTCGTGGGTGCACGCCTACTTGCATCGCAAGGAAGGCGATCAGGGCAACGCAGCCTATTGGTATGGTCGGGCTGGGAAGCCCGTTTGCCGAGATTCACTGGATGAGGAATGGCTCAGCATCGTGAGAGATTTGCTGG
>Ga0187864_10004239_pt1 | contig 11332 bp, 10 predicted proteins | sample June2016WEW_11_4_FD_132985 | JGI IMG/M metagenome (GOLD analysis project Ga0187864, IMG submission 132985) | Peatland microbial communities from SPRUCE experiment site at the Marcell Experimental Forest, Minnesota, USA - June2016WEW_11_40 | ecosystem: Environmental > Terrestrial > Soil >... | reverse complement strand
TCGATAAAACTACCCCACAACATCGCGGCCCCGCTTCTCGTTTCAACCGCAACCCCAATGCAAAAAGTTCACGGAAAGAGCGAGGAACGCTACAGGGGGGTAGCCGGGGCGCGCCATAGCGGCGATGATACCGCCGATGCGCCGCGGCGTTTGGTCGCGACGAAGCAGGGGGCGGTGGCGCACAGGAAGCTGAGGGGGTTGCGAGGCGCAACGGTCAATACTCGGCCTCGAGATGGTAGCGCAGCACGCCTCCGACCAGAGGTATTCGGTCGCTAGCGCCGCTCGAGGCTTGTGTCCGCCAGTCTTTCGGAGCGTCAAACCCCGGCAGCTCCAGCTCTTCAAAAAGCTCCGGGTTCACTCCCCGCCTTCCTACCGACACGTTGAGTTCCTTGAATAACGGCGACGCTGTCGCCAGTCTGACATGCTGGTCGCCAGCGCGGTTAGCGTGGATCTCGACCGGACAGATGGTAAACCAAATCGTCGATTCGAGGTTCTGCCCTTGCCGCGTTGCTAGGAGAAGCCTTGCGCCGCACCTTATCGTTTGCATTGGTCCGGAGGTTAGTACTATCGTGGAGAGCGGATTGAGCGAATCCAACTCCTCTCTGGAAGTCGGCCTGGTGCCCAAGGCGTAGAGCTGCAGCGTGGCGCTTGTTGATATCGGCGGGCCTGTGTGGAAGATGAACTCAGACCGGCCTGTAAAACTGTCAAGCACGACAAAGAGTTTGCTCCATTTGGCACTTTCTTGCGCCTTGACCAATTGCCTGCACCTCTTGAGGAACGGCGCAAGCTGATGGTCATCGCAACTGTGGTTTATATAAGCCCAGTCACTTTCGAGCGTCACAATATGGTGGTTTGTTCGGCTGATGTTGAGGTCCGCGGAGAAGCCCAGTATCTGGGCCCTCTGTGTTTGTTCGCCTGCTAAGGAAAACTCTTTGTCGGAGTACAGCTCTGTCCTAAAGCGCGCTTTGGCGACGTCGGTAATGATGGAGGCATGCTTGAGGCCCTTCCGGTGAGCCCTTAAGTTCCTGTATATGCTGCCTTTCACAGATGGGAGTTTCTCCGCGGCAGCAGCCAGGAGGGCGGTGCCTCCTTGGCGGCGAATCGTAAGTGGTACCAGGTCGATGGTTTGATGCGTGACTTTGACATTGTTCACGTTGAACTGCGCCGCGGCGTAGGCCTTAACTTCACCTTCCAAACGAAGGCCCAAGCTCTTTTGGGCGTCTTCTGTCATAGAGAGCCGCGGATTCTCTCCCCAAATGTCCTTTCGTTCGGCAAGTACTGCTCCGGTGAGGAGATAATGTCGATTTTGGATTGGGGACGGTCCCAGCGGAGAACGACCGTCCCTGGCGGGATGTCGTTGCACGCGAAGGTGCATGAGTGGTCGAACCCTTTCATATGTGGGAGTGTCTGCTGAGTAGCGCACCCCAGGAGCATTAACACGAGAGCCAAAGCGGATATATTTGGTTTCATCGGTTGGTAAAGTAACGAGGTTGGGGGTTGCCTGCAAGGATTAACTGGTCGAGTGGAGTGGAGGCGCGACCGGTTTAGACCAATGGCTTCCTGCGTGTCGGCCGTTTCGGGCATCGTGGCAAATCCCGATTCGGAATCGGGATAGGTCCTGCCCACGTTTCCCCCACCCCCTCTGCTCATGCCGTACGGCGAGTTTTCCCCGGTACGGCTGGAGGCCAGCCTTGTCGCTCCGCGCCCTTCCGCAGCCGTTCCCGGCGGCGTCTGACGCGGAGCCTGCGTTCCTTTCCGTGTCTGGCTCGGAGCCCAGACGTATCGGTTCGCGGCTGTGCCCACAGGCCCTTGGCTCAGCGCGGCTTATCATGTCCACGCCTGCAAACGGTACTACGGCCTGATGCGCCGGTCTGACGAGCTCCGTCCAGCTTGGGCCTGTTCGGCTTGCTCCGGGCGGTCTTTGCCCTCGCGGGCCGTTCGCTTCATCTTCCCTTCTTTGCTTGGGCATACTTTCCTTAACCACTACTCGGCCCAACCATCCATTGCCAAGGCAGGACTTTCACCTGCGAGCATGTGCAAGGTTGAAGGCTGCACATAGGAATTTGGTTTTTTGCCGGCCCGCCGGTTATTGACGCTTCGCGGGTGAAGGCGGAGCGGATCGTGGCGGCGGAGTTACGCCGGCTTGGTTGGAGGGAAGGGGACTTGGAGGAGCGTCGGAAGAACGATCCTGACAAGCTGGAGATCGCCGCACGGTTGCGGCGCAAAACGACCCTCTCCGTCAAGGACATCGCTGCGCGGATGCATCTGGGCACCTCGAAAGGAGCAAATCGCAACCTGCACAACCACCTGGGGCGCGGCTCGCCACCCGCTACAGGCCAGGCGCCGCCTCCCACAAAAAGGCAACCCTGGCAGCACCAAGTGAACTAATCTATGGCTGACCCCTTTTACGTTTTACACCATGGCGGGCCTGACTGAACGCCCCGAACAAAAGCGCTCAGGTGGACAGCCCTTCGGTTCTCAGCCTTGCCAATATTGCCTGCGCCAGCGGATACGCTTCGGCGAAGGGAGCGGGTATGCTCCCCGCCGCGGCAGCGCCGGCAACATCCTCCGGGCGATAGCGGACTGAGCCTACCTCTGACTCAACGTCACGAATATGCTGCAGCGGCGCACCGCCCGCTTTCAACTCTTCGATAATGTGCCGCTGCCATTGCTCATCGCCTTCGCGGCTCGTTGGCCAGGTCTCGTACTGAATCAATGGCAAGCCGGTCGAGTGAAAGACGCCGAGAACGAAGGTTGCGCACGTGAGGCCCTTGCGAGCCGTCCCCATCAGAAATGCCCCGGTCTGATCGTTGAAGCAATCACTTGCTTGACTGAACGCGTAGGGGATGCCAGATGGGTTTGCTCGATGAACATTCCGGCAAAAGGCCGCGACCTGCCTCGCGCGCCGGCGCGGTATCGGCGGAACAATCCACGCGTAGCTCGGCTCCGGCTGAGCGTTTCCAAGCCTGTTGTGCCAGAGGAGGTGGAGCATCCGAACTTCGCCGAGCGACTCGTCCTTGTGCAGAATCCCAACGTGCTGTTGCCCCGGGCTCCTTCGCAAAAGTGTTATCGCGATCGCCACATGCTCAAGACGGTCAAACGAACGTTCGCGAGCCGTATAAACACGAGCCGGCATCACCATTAGTTAGCCTTCCAAGCCGGTGAGGAGCCCGTCTTCCAACTCCCCGCGCTCCGTGATTTCTCCTTCGACTCTCGCGAAGAACTCTCTCCTGGAAGGCAGCTTCGTTCTGGCGGGCAGGGTGGAAGTCAACAAGCCCAGAAGCAGGTCAACCGAAAGGGATTTTGTCTCAACTCTGCTCAAAATGGAGTCAACCTCCGCAAAGTCGCCACCTCTCAGCAGGCTATCTATCTTCTCGTAAATGAGGTCGAGCGCTGCGTCGATCCGCCCATGCTTGTCCAAGCGGTTGGCGTGCTGAATAAAATCTGCCGGCTTTTTCTCGGGCCGCTCCAACTGTTCCGGATAGCCGCGTCCCGGTCTAGCGAATGGGCCTGGGCTCTGAAGCTCGCGCAGCACGTAATCGTGAAAGTCCACAGGCTCGAACCACCAACCCGAGTGGGCGACCGGGAACTCCTCCGGCTCAGCTTCAACCGCGTCCCGCCGCCCGATACAAGACCCTGAAAAAAGCCACGCATACGCTGCTCGAGCCTGAGAGAATGCTAAGCAATAGGACTCCGTTCCGTTCTGCTGAACGCGCCCTACGTTCCGTTCGACGTGCCTGCCCAACTCGGTGCTGGACCGGTAAAGGTCTTTACCAGTCGGTTTCAATTCAATGTTGCTCATTTCAGTCCTGACCTGGAATTAACGTCTCTAACCCAACCTTGTCCTTCAACTGAACCTTCACTGTCTCGGACTTCTTCAATGCTCGGTTGCACTGCTGAATCAAAGCCTCTATGTCCTTCTTGTCCACCGCGAGGCTTAATTCATGCGTGCCCATCGAGTCATGGTAGCGAAGCAAAAGCTTGTGTGAAACCACCGTCCCTTGGATTTCCGTCGCATCGTCATTGAAGACGGGGCGGATGTCCGTAATGATCTGAGCCCTCTCGAACAGATGCGTGTGCTGGTAAGACAGGTCCAGGGCCTTGGCAGAAAGCCGCACAATCGGCAAATCGAACAGTTCCTTGAAAATGCCCGAGACCGATTCCCATTTCGCCAACTCCTCCTGGCCCCATCCGCCCCTTCGCAAACCGGAATCCAGCCCGAGAAAAACCTCGTCGGAGCGCAAATTCAACTGACGCCGCATTCCGTTGAGCGAAAGCAACTGTCTGAGCAGAACCTCAGCCCTCTGCACGTCGCCATCGAGGGCCTCGCTTATTGAATCGTGCAACTTCTCTGGTTGGCAGGGCGCAACAGGGAGCTTACTCAGTTCAACGATAACCTGGCGGAGGGCCGCTTGACCAATCTCTCGAATCCGCTCCAAATGTGCTAAATCCCGCTTTTGCAACCTGATTTGCAGCGTCATAACGTTCTATTTACCTGTTGTTAAGGACACTGTATAATCTACCATTCAATAATCGCTCCGCCAACCAGCACGGGCGTCACGAAACGGGAAAACCGGGAACTTGTCAACAAATAAAAACGCGGAGCCGCCGTTGAGAGGTCTGCCGCACCTCGCGCCTGCAACCCGGCCGCATCCTTCCAAGCCGCCAAGCGGGCTTGCTGAGCAGGTCGATTCCGGGCGTCTGCCGTTTCGCCACACCGGCAACCCTGGGTTTACGGTCAAACTGCTGCCCACAAAACCCCCCGCGCGGTCCTGGGGCAAGTTCGGCCACTTTTGATCTTGGGTGTTGGAAGATCGGGAGTGTTCCGATAGACCCCCGCCCGGAGTATGTTTTTCGGCCCTTGGGGACCGTCCGGCGCCCGAGCCGGCGCCAGGCGGGCGGAGTGGCCTTGGACGGGCGAACAGGCGGGCGCGCAGTGGGCCATTTTCCGGGCCGAATTTGGCAAAGCGCGTCTTACTCGATGTCTTACTTTGCCCTGTTCAGACGCAGCAAAGCGCGCGAAACCATTGATTTTATTGGTGTTTTTTGGGTTTGGAGCGGGTGAAGGGAATCGAACCCTCGTGTACATCGCAATGGAGCAAGTTGCATAGACCCTTCGAACATGCGGAAAATGGAAGAAAGTATTTTGTTCTTTTGCCGCCCAGCTTCGTTGTTCACTCGTTGCAGATCACCGGATATGCGCCTCGTTCACGCCTCGCTGGGCGGCAAAATCCCAGCGGCATCTTGCTACCTTTATTCATTACCGCCGCCTTAGCCTGGGGCTGCGGCGCGGCACTGGGCGGCCGCTCAAACAGGCCGTCGGCCACGAGAGCGTGGATGTGGGGGTGGAGGTCAAGGTATTCGCCAAAATTCTGCCGCGAAAAAGCGCAAAAGACGCAAAAAAGGAACGAGCTATGAAAGACATCATGGTCAGGAAGTGCGCGTTGAACCAGGTAGGCGAGGCCAACCGCCCTGGCGGCCTCACCGGACCAGATCTCCTCCTTTTTGCGTCTTTTGCGCTTTTTCGCGGCTTATTCCATCCCGGCCTCTGAGGTGAATTCCGCTCGATCGAGGGGACTGGGCAGCGCTTCACGCGGCCGGCTGACTTCGATGCCCGGAGTTTCTTCAAGGGCGCCTTCGGCATCAGCCAGGCGCAGAAGCCCTGGGTAGAGCTTCGGAAATCGAGGAGAGAGTCGCTCGCGCGTTTTGAGGAGCCGGCAGCCGGGATTACTGGCATCTGATGGCCTTGGTCAAGCGCGGGCTCAAAATCCCCTGAGGTCCGTGCTTGATCGTCCGGGCAGGCCGGGGGCGGGCAGGCGTTTGAGGACGAGGTATTGGATGCCGCGCTGCGCGCAGTATTCGCGTTTGCCGCCTCTGTCGCCATCCTCGTTCACGGCGTAAATGTCAGGCTTGAGCCGCTGAATCTCCGGCTCGGCATCCACCCAGCCCTCGCCGCTCGAAATGAGGGCCTGGGTCACGTAGCGGATCGAACCGGCCAGGTAGCGGCGCTCCTCCTGCGGCAGCAACGGATGGCCCCGGCCCTTGAGCAAGCGGATGTTCGCGTCATGGCCCACGATGACGTAGAGGTCGCCATAGGCGCTGACTTCCTCGAAGAAGCGGACGTGGCCGGAGTGGAACCAATCATAGCAGCCGGTGACCACGACTTTCTTGCGGCCAGGCGCGCCGGGTTGGGGCGGGGGCTGGGGAAAGCCCTGGAGCAGTTCGGCCGGCAGCACCCTGTACTCGAGGCCGCGTTGGCGGCACGCGGCCAGGCGGGCGGCATTCGCCGGGGAGGGTTCATCCACCCACAGGTCCGCATGGAAGCCCTGCATGGCCGGCGGCGCCTCGGCATTGACGGGGCCCCCGAGGGGCACTGCCCGGCGGACATAGCGTATGGCGTTCAAGAGATAGAGCCGTTCGGCCAGAGGGAACCTGGGCGGCCTGCCGGTGAACCCCTCCACCACCGGGTCCGGCCACACCGCCACGGTGACTTCCCCAAACCGCGCCGCCTCTTCCAAAAACCGGAAGTGCCGCGAACGAAGGTCCTCAAAGGCCCCGGTGACAACCACCTGTTTGGGATGCTGCTGAACCGCGCTCATTTCAGAACTCTACAGCAGGTTGGGCTGGTTGCCGGGGCCGGGTTTGCGGCCGATTTTATTAAAGCCCAGTTCGGTTGCGACCCGGCCCTGGGCGGTGCGTTTGAGATAGCCCTCCATGATGAGGTAAGGCTCATAGACCTCCTCGAGCGTGTCGGGTTCTTCGCCGACGGCCACGGCGAGGGAGCCGAGGCCGACGGGCCCGCCGGCGAACTTGACGATGATGGTCTCGAGGATGCGTTTGTCCATTTCGTCCAGGCCGTTTTCATCGATCTCGAGCATGACCAGGGCCTTGTCGGCCACCTCGGGGTTGATGCGGCCCTGGTGTCTGACCTGGGCGTAATCGCGGACGCGGCGGAGCAGGTTGTTGGCGATGCGGGGCGTGCCGCGGCTGCGGCGGGCGATTTCGAGGGCGGCATTTCCTTCGATTTCGACATTCAGGAGCCGGGCCGAACGGGTCACGATTTGCTCGAGCTGGCCGGCCTGGTAATAGTCCAGGCGCTCGCGGATGGGAAAGCGCGTGAGCAGGGGCGCCGTGAGCAGGCCGCTGCGAGTGGTGGCGCCGATGAGCGTGAAGCGCGGCAGGTTGAGCCGGACGCTGCGGGCGTTGGGGCCTTGGTCGATGATGATGTCCAGCTTGAAGTCCTCCATGGCCGGGTAGAGGTATTCCTCGATGGTCTTTTGGAGGCGATGGATTTCATCGATGAACAGCACGTCCCCCTCTTCCAGGTTGGTCAACAGGCCCGCCAGGTCGCCCGCCTTCTCGATGGTCGGCCCGCTGGTGCTCTTGAGGTTGGCCCCCATGGCCTTGGCGAGGATGTGGGCCAGGGTGGTCTTGCCCAGGCCGGGCGGGCCGCTGAGCAGGAGGTGGTCGATGGCCTCGCGGCGCTGTTTGGCGGCGGCCACGGTGATCTCGAGGCGCTCTTTGACCTTCGCCTGCCCGGTGAATTCCGAAAAGAGCGACGGGCGCAGCGTCATCTCGAGCGCCACGTCCGGCTTGGCCAGCACTTCGGTAATCTTTGGTTGAGCCATCTGTAAGAGGATGAGCCATTAAGCCGAGGGCGCAAGGGCAAATCGGCCCTGCCGCCTGAAGGCGGCGCTCCGGGGGAGATTAACCTGCGCGCAAGAGCAAATCGGCGTGCGGTCCGCATTAACCCGCGCGCGGGGGCAAATCGGCGCGCTGCGCGCCGGGACGGCGCGCGGTCCGCATTAACCGGCGCGCGCAAGGGCAAATCGGACGCAGGCCGGAGCGATAAGGCTTGCCGGGGGGCGCCGGCGGTGGTAAAAGCAAAGGAGCGTTCCCAAGAGGACAGTTATGCGTGCTGCGAGCAAGAGCGGCGGGGCTTTTACACTGGTCGAGTTGCTGGTGGTCATTGCCTTTATTGCCATCCTGGCGGCCTTGCTCCTGCCGGCGTTGGGCCGGGCCAGGGCCGCCGCCAAGCGCATTCAGTGCATGAACAACCAGAAGGAGTTGGCCGGCCTCTGGGTGATGTATGCGACGGACAACACTGACTTGCTGGCGGCCAACGGCGAGCAGGACCCGCCCGCAACGAATAGCAGATTCTGGGTCCAGGGCGCCATGCACATTCCGGTGAGCGGCACAAACACCAGTTACATCCTGGACCCGAAGTATGCCCTCTTTGCCAGCTACCTCCGCGACATCCGGCCCTATGTCTGCCCCTCTGACCGGCCCACCGTCCATGTCTTCGGCCACGATTCTCCCCGCATTCGCAGTTATGCCCTCAATGCTTACCTGGGGTGGGCCGGGCCGCTGGACGACCGCCTGTCCGCCGCCTACCGGGTCTTCCGCAAACAATCCGACCTGACCGCCCCCATGGACATGGGGACCTTCCTGTTCCTGGACGTCGAGCCGGACAGCATCTGCTGGCCCTGCTTTGGCGTGAACATGAGCCGGGACTTCTTTTTCAATTTCCCCGGCTCCCGCCACGGCAACGGCGCGGTGGTCTCTTTCTCGGACAGCCATGCCGAGTATCACCGGTGGCGCGACCCGCGCACCCTCAAGGCCTATTCCCCGGACTACCACCAGCACCACGATCCCTCCCCGGGCAACGCCGACCTGCTCTGGTTGCGCCAGCGGACGACCGTGCCGGAGTAGGTCTTACGGGACATTTTCGGCGCGATGCCGCGGAGAGGCGACAGTGGAATCTGGCCGCTTCACGCTTGCGGGCGGACCGCCTGCGATTGCCAAGCCGTTGGATGGATGGACATTTTCCAGGGAACATCCCGGCCACGTCACGCATCGCGCCAAAATTGTTTTCAAAGGGCATTAGGAGGCTATTCAAAATAACATGAACACTTTCGCTTGGTCTTTTGAATAGCCTCATTAATCTTTTTCGACCAGGCGATACCCGATTCCCGCTTCGGTTTTGAGATAGGTCGAGCGGGAAGAATCCGGTTCCAGTTTTTGGCGGAGGTGGGCGATGTGAACGCGCAAATAATCGGTATGGTCGAGTGAGTTTGGTCCCCAAATCTCCCGGAGTATGTGCTGGTGAGTGAGCACTCTTGCGGGGTGCTGCACAAAAAGGGCCAACAACGAATACTCGATGGGAGTCAGTCTTACTTCGTTGCCGTTGACCTTTACAATTCGCGTGTTCAAATCCACCTCCAGGCCGCCGGAGCGAAAAACCGGAGACCCTGAGGTGAGGTTTTTGTGGCGCTGAGCGACGCGGAGCCGCGCCAGCAGTTCACCCGTTCTGAACGGTTTGGTCACATAGTCGTCCGCGCCACTGTCCAGGGCGGCGACCATTTCCTCCTCGCGTTCGCGGACGGAAACCACCACGACGGGCACGTTGCTCCATTGGCGGAGCCGTTTAAGGACGCTCGAGCCGTCCATGTCGGGCAGCCCCAGGTCCAAAATGATGACGTCCGGAGGCCGTTGGGCCGCCTCGGAAATGCCCTCCGCTCCGGTGGCGGCCTCGACGACTTTGTAGTCATTGGCCTCGAGGCAGGCGTGCAACAGGCGGCTAATCTGCTGTTCATCGTCAATAATCAGGGCGATTGGCTTAAGGCCGTGAGTGTCGCTCATAGTCAGCATCCGGCGCCCGAGGCCCGGCTCCTGGCCGCCTCCTCCTGCTCCGGCGCCTGAAAACGGTTCCGCAGACCCGGGCCTGACGACGGCAACCGCACCGTGAAGAGAGCGCCGCCCTCCGCCCGGTTCTGAGCACTGACTTGGCCGCCTTGTGCCTCAACGAACCCCTTGACAATCGCCAGGCCCAGACCGGTGCCTCCAGCCGGGGCGGCCGGGGCGCGGTAAAACTTCTCGAAGAGTTGGGGCAGAGCTTCCGTTGGCAGCCCCGGCCCGTTGTCCGCCACGCCCAAGACCAGGGCGCCCCGTTCCATGGCGGCACTCAAGTGGACGGTCGTCCCGGGCGGGGTATGCAGGGCCGCATTCAACAGGAGGTTGGTGAGGACTTGTTGCATCAGCACGAAATCCATTCGAATGAGGGGCAGCCCAGGGGCGAGCTCGACGGCGACGCGATGCCGGGTCAAGTCGTTCTCGATATCGTCCAGGGTCACCTGGACGAGGTCTTCGACATCGCACCAATCCAGCTTGGGCTTAACATGCCCGGTTTCGAGCCGGGTCATGTTAAGCAGGTTGCCCACCAGACGGTTTAGCCTCTGGGCGGCTTCCTGGATTTCATCCGCCATTTCTTTTTGAAGGCGTCGCGGGACGGCATCCGAGGTCTCGCTCAAAGTGCTGGCGGCGCTCGTAATCGCAGCCAGTGGAGTCCGCATCTCGTGGGAGATGGAGTTGAGCAGGGTTTTGCTAAGGCGTTCGGATTCGGCGGCCAGTTTGGCGTGGTGCTCCGCCTCGCGCAACCGTTCGCGGTCCAGGGCCAGGGCAATGTGGCGAACAAAGGCGTCCAGCAGGTCGCGTTGGTCCGTGGTGAGCGGGGCATGGTCGCGGAAGCGCAGGCTGAGCACCCCCAAGGCCCGCTCGCCCGCAACCAATGGCAGGTGGAGGCCTTCGGCCGAGGGGGTAGTGCTCGTGCCGTGACCTGCGGCCTGGCGATTATGAAGCGCCCAGGCGGCCACTTTCAGTTCCTCGGCGGAGAGGTTCCACTTGCCGCCCGGATAGGGTTTGAGCGCATCATCCTGACCCGGTCCGGCCAGCGACACCGTCACATCGGCGTGAGAGGCGTTGCCAACCTCCTCGGTAACGATGACCAGGAGGTCGGCCACGTGAGAGGCCTGGGCCAGCGCGCGCGTCAGTAAGTAGAGTCCGGTGGCGTGTTGTTCCCGGCGCCGTTCGCTGGCTTCCTTGTCCCGCAAACGCGAGGTCTGATTGCCGATGATGAGCGCCACGATGAAATAAGTGATCGTGAGGATTACATCGTCCAGGTTGTCGAGCCGCAAGGAAAAAACCGGCGGTTCGAAAAAGTAGTCCAACGCCAGGGTGGTTAGGGCGGCCGCTGCCAGCGTGGGGCCTCTGCGGACAATCATGGCTAAAAGCGAAACCCCAAGCAGGTAAACCAGCCCCAGCGAGTGATAGCCGATCCAGCGATGCAATACCGCGTTCAAAACGGTTATGGCGGCGACCACCCCAAGTGCCAGGCCGTATTCGCGCAGAACTACGGCATCGATGCGCGGTTTGGCTGGAGGCTGCGGCAGCGGCGCCCGTCCCTCGACCCGGATCGCATGCACATCGATGTCTCCGCTTTCACGGAGCAAGCGATTGAGCAGGGAGCCGCCACGGAACAGATCGAGCGCCCTCC
>Ga0187864_10004236_pt1 | contig 11333 bp, 12 predicted proteins | sample June2016WEW_11_4_FD_132985 | JGI IMG/M metagenome (GOLD analysis project Ga0187864, IMG submission 132985) | Peatland microbial communities from SPRUCE experiment site at the Marcell Experimental Forest, Minnesota, USA - June2016WEW_11_40 | ecosystem: Environmental > Terrestrial > Soil >... | reverse complement strand
CAGAGTTTCACGGATGTGGAGCGAAAGCAGTTGAGTACCAAGAGTGCGAGAAAGTTTTTTGATGACCTTTGTGGAGTAATCCCCTCTTTTTATGAGGCCCTTTTTGAAGTGAATTTTTACTACGGCGATGACTAAATCTTCACAGTCTTTCCAGATCGAATTTCCCCAATGGTCGACAGGATATTCCAGCTCACCGATACGGTCGCCGTAGAGATAAGATTTCCTTATCAGGACCGGTTCCATGTGATGATAGTCTTCGACTTCGTTTGCGAGCTGTTTTCGCACGCTACGGCAATCCTGGTAAGGATCGTCCGCAGTCCAGCTCTTGCCCTTCTCAACGCACCAGGCCATTGCCTCCAGTGCTCGGCCCGGCCTGTCCTTGTAGTCCTCCCAAGATTTCCCAGGGAAATTGTAATCAGAATATTCCTTGACACCCCACAAGATTTCTCCGGAATCTTCATTACGAATGCCGGATGTAACGCGAACCGAGCGCAAATGGGGCATAGGGCCAATTCTGTATATTGTTCCCTTTGTAGCATCGCGCAAACAAAGGAGGATGGTTTCAATCATATCCTTGCAGGTTCGCTCAAGGATATCATCGTTTATAATCATTCAGTGCCCCCTCGCAGACCTCTTTCCCAAAAATTTTGTATCCCGAAACCGGCACGGGGTCAACAGTCTTTTTGTCGGCCCGAAAGAGAGGATCTGCCCGTTTGCCATTAACTCGGCAAAAGCGTAAAATTCATTGTATTTTATCACATTCCACCGAGTGAGGGAAGCGTATGCGATTTGTCAGAAGCATTTCATCTTTAGGGCTGGCGTTCGTTTTTTTGTTCCATTCGATTCTGCTTGCGGCGCCGGGTCCCAAGAGAGAAAGCAACGGCCCCCGGATGCTCTGGGCATTTGGAGCAATCCGCGCATCGTCTAATCAGGCAAAGGTCGAGCCGGTAGGGACACAAATGGTCCTTTCGTCCGGGGATAAGCTCAAAATGATGATCCAACTCAGGGGAAAATGCTTTGTCTACCTGATCCACAGGAACTCCCAGGGAGATTTTGCCATGCTTTTCCCATACAGTCTCAAGCAGTTCGATACAGACTACCAGACTGGCCGTAATTACTACGCGCCCAAAGGAGAAGCCTGGTTCCAACTAGACAGCAGGACCGGCAATGAGACCTTCTATCTTATCGCCTCAGACCAGCGTCTGCTCGATATCGAATATACATACGAGAAGTATGCATCTTCCGAAGAGTCCAAGAAGCAGGGCCTGGCCGCCCAGATGCTCTCCGAACTCAACAGGATCACGGAAAGCTACGTGGCCTCATCGGGGGGAGCTGAAAAGCTGGCCGATAACGAGTCTGTACTGCGGGGCTTCGAAAGGGCAACGGGCGCAGACCCGACTGATATTGCGGGACTGGCCAGAGAAATTTCATTCGACAACATTTATTCCGAAACATTCGTAATCGACCACAGGTAGGCACCGATACTTGCTCCATGCCGCCGCTTCACTTTTAGACCCGCGACCCGTTTACAATAGTTTCCCGCCCAGTTCGGCCACTTTGGAACGTTCCCCTTTGGTTAGGACCACGTGACCGGATATATTTTCGTTTTTTATTCTTTCAACGAGGTAGGTTAATCCATTGCTGCTGGCGTCGAGATAGGGATGATCGATTTGCTCCGGGTCACCCGTAAGGACTATTTTTGTATCTTCGCCCACCCGAGTGATGAGCGTCTTTATCATATGGGGAGACAAATTCTGGGCCTCATCGCAAATAATGAACTGCCGCGGGATGCTACGGCCTCGGATGTACGTGAGCGCCTCCAGATCGAGCATTCCTTTCCGGATGAGGTCCTGAAGCACTTCGAAAGGCTCCGAGCAGTTTCTGAAAAGAAATTCGAGATTGTCATAGATCGGCTGCATCCAGGGCCGGAGTTTCTCTTCCTTTGTTCCCGGCAGAAACCCGATGTCATCTCCCATAGGGATGACCGGTCGTGTTATCAAAAGCCTGCTGTATGCGTTCTCCTCGAGCACTTTTTCAAGGCCCACCGCCAAGGCCAGCAGGGTTTTCCCGGTTCCCGCCCGGCCAACCAGAGTAACAACTTTTACCTGGTCATTCAGTAGAAGTTCGAACGCAAATTTCTGTTCCTTGTTCAGCGCCCTTACCCCCCAGCAACTAGCCTCACCATAGCTCAGGTGAAGGAGCGATCCCTGATAGTAACGCGCAAGGGCCGACTGGGAAGGATTCTCGCTTGATTTCAGGAGCATGAACTGATTGGGAAGAGCGTTATGCGAGTTGTAGTTGAACCTGCCTTCCTTGTAGAACCTGTCGAGTTCCAGGGCTGACAGATATACTTCGCCAACGCCGGTGTAGAGCCGCTCGTAATCGATCTTGTCATTGTAGAAATCCTCTGCCCGTATGCCAAGCACATCGGCTTTAATCCTCAAATTCAGGTCTTTTGTTACAATGGTGACCGCTTCGCTTCCGGAAACGCTAAGATTGTAGGCAACAGCGAGAATTCGGTTGTCATATTTTTCGGGATCCAGCCCCTGCGGGAACTCCATCAGGCCTGAATGATTGAGTTCGATAGTCAGGCGGCCGCCCCCGGGCAGGTCGACACCCTCCGACAGCCTGCTCGATTCCCGGAGCGCGTCCAACTCCCTTGAAACAACCCGGGCGTTTCTCCCTATTTCATCCTGTCTCTTTTTTTGGTTGTCGATTTCTTCGATCACCGCAAAAGGTATTACGACGTTGTTGTCTTCAAACGCGAAAAGGGCATCCGGGTTGTGGAGCAAAACATTTGTATCGAGCACATATGTCTTACGCATCGGAACTCTCCAGGACCTTTTTGAAACTCCCGCAGCTCAATCTCAAAAACCAATCCGGGGCGCAATCGGGGGGAGCCGCCCGGCGGGTTCAAATTATGAAGCGAGCGGAAGGTGAAACTTCTTTGCACTGTATGTAAACTTTTTTGGCATAAAAATGGAAGGAGAATTAAATGAACTTAACAGGGTGATGAAAAAGCGGCAAAAACCTGTCAGCGAAATTGTAACATTTTCTATTGCTCAACGTGGCCGATCAGCGGCCGGCTCAACGGGAATCATACCTGAGATTATCCCCCGGTCTCATCTCATAGCATTCCGGAACCGCAACCGGCACCCCAGACGCCAGCAGTTCGCTTACCGTCACAAAATCGAAGCCTGCCTTCCCAAGCCTTGGCGCAAACATCGGAAGGGAATCCGCAGTGCCGTGTCCACGGCCGTTTGCATGGAATACGATAATAGAACCGGGCCTCGCGCTTCGGAGCACGGTTTCGGCAATAGCCGCTGCTGAGCGGCCTCTTGCAGGGTCTCCTGAAACAATGTTCCATTGAATCGCCGGGAGTCCCAAATCCTGAAGCATTTTCAGAGTATCACTGTTGCAGGCGCCGAAAGGAAAGCGGAACAGGCGCGGAACCCTTGGAATTTTCGTCTCTTGTTCTCCAGTTGCATGAAAACACGGTCTTGTCTGCAGCTCCTCCCAGAGCAGCTCATATTGAGCCTGAGTCCAGAGCACCTGGTCCTGGGCTTCTCTTTTGTCCAGCTTACGAAAGTTTTTATGATTCCAGCTATGATTCCCGATTTCGAAAAGAGGCTCGGCCATGAGTTGCATGGTCTTTTCAGGGTGCGAGCGCATCCACTTGCCGCCGGCAAAAAAGGTGGCTTTGATCTTGTTGGCCCTCAAATAGTTCACTATGCCAGGATCATAACCGCTGATCTCTTTTGCCCCTTCACAAAGATCGAATGTCAGCGCGATAAGTTTGACGTTTTCAGGCAGTTTAACGGAGCGTATCGAATTCGCCATCTCAGACGAGAGCCCCGGGAGGGTTTCGCCGGGCCGAGTCCTTGCCGGAGGAATATTTCTCAAACCGGCAGGAGCAGGAGCCGTACTTTTGTCAGCAGCGCTTCCCTCGAGTTCGGCCTGCGACCAGCAAAGCCGGGAATCGGCCCCCGGCCGGCTTACGGTTGCCGATTGCTCCGCCCCGGCGGGAGGATCATTGGGCAAATCGGCCACCAGCCACGTAAAGACAGCCTGAAGAAAAAAGAAAACCGTCATAAAGTGTTTGAAAGAATTCACCCTGACCCATCCGGCCCCTTGCTCTTCGATCCACAGTGCAATTATTGGTCTGCAATCGCCCATTGCACCCTGACGAAGGTCCCGCCGCCCTCAGCGGACCCACTCTCAAATGAGCCCCCTGAGAGTTCCGCCCTCCTTTTCATGCTTATCAGCCCCAGCGCGCAATCCGGGCACGTGTAAGACATGGCGTGAGATACGTCCAACCCGGCCCCATTGTCCCCGATTTCGAGCTTGACGTATCCGTTTTCTTCGACCAGCGAAACTTCGGTGCGACCATCTTTGCTGTGGGCCGCCACACTGTCGAAAGCGTTCTGAACGATTCGAAAAATCACCAGCCTCAAATCCGCAGATATCTCTTCTTCTCTGACCTTGAATTCCGATTCCACCCAGATATTGGGGTGGTCTTTTTGAAATTCTCTGCAAAACCAGCTCAGTGTCGCCAGAATGCCCAGGTCGTCCAGAACTGTGGGCATCAGTTGCGTGTACATGTTGCGGACTTGCTCAACAGTGAGCTGAATATTAGGTATAATAGCGTTGAGGTCCCGGGTGCAGCTTTCGTCGGGGTCCATTCGCACCAGAACGCTTTCGATCTTAAACTTGATGGCCGTCAGGAGCTGGCCAAGGTTATCATGCAACTCGGCAGCCACCATTCTTCGCTCATTTTCCTGCACTCTGAGCAACGCGGATGAGAGGTACTTAAGCTGTCTTTCCGACTCCAGCAGGGCGTCTTTGGACTTCTTTCGATCCATCGAGTAACGGATCGCTCTTTCGAGCAGCAGTCCACTCATCTGGTCCTTGACCAGATAATCTGCCGCGCCGTATTTCATCGCTTTGACATCAACGAGGTAATCTCCATGGCCTGTCAGGATGATTATCGGCGGCGTCGCCGGGGATTCCTCCACCTTGCTGAGAATCTCCAGCCCACTCTTTGATCCCAGGTGGTAATCGAGAAGGCATACGTCGTATGTTCCCTTCTCGAGTTCCTTCAGGCCTTCCTCACAGGTCTGGATCCAGGTAAGCTTATATCGCGCTGAAGATATTTCGGCCAGCAGACGGGCAACCAGGAAGTAGTCGTCCTCATCGTCTTCGATTAGAAGCACTCCAATAGACCGATGGGAACAAATCAATTCCGCCAAGACGTGCCCGCCTTCCGTTTGCGGCCTATTCAGGCCACAAAAAAATTTCAGTCTTTATAGCACATTCAGGAACATTCCACCTAATGTTTCCCACCCCAAAAAACGTAAAGGCGAATGGCTGAAGCATGACAGCAGAAGCCGGCGCTATCGGTGGATCGGCTGATCGACCCGGCAGCTAAAGGGGCTTGATGACACAAAAGGCTTATGCGGGTTGGGCGGAGTAGTTTGAACGAATGCGCCGGCTGCTGCCGGCACAAGGGCGGGATCACTCTTCGCCAATCCTTTTCAGGTACATACGTATGGATTCAAACGAACCTTCCGGGGCTGCTATAACGTGCTCCTCTATGCGCTGTCCGCCCAGATAGTCGCTCAGGTGAAACTCCCGGCCATCCATGCGGTGTATCTTGCCCCCGGCAGCCATCAGGATAATTTGGGCCGCCGCCAGATCGCGATACGATACATTTGCCAGAAGCGCCCCTTCGGCTCGCCCCCTGGCCACGTAAATTATGTGCGCGGAGGTCGAGCCCAGGTTCCGGATCTTGCCCGGAAAAGTGGACTGGTATTGATTATGGAACCGGGAGTAGGTCAGCAACACGCTTTCGTTGCTGATCTCGCCCGAGTCAGGAATTCTTATTTCCCGTTCGCCCCAGTAAGCTTTCTGCCCGACGACGGCGTAGAAGAGGTCACCGGTTACGGGCATGAAGGTAACCCCGAAGACCGGCCAGAAATTTTCGAGAAGCGCAAGCGATATGCCCCATATTGGAATTCCCGCCTGAAAGTTGGCCACTCCGTCAAGCGGATCGTATATCCAGAGATACCTTTTTTCCCCGTGAACGTAGTCTTCAGCAGGAAGCGGGTCCCCGAAGACCCCGTGTCCGGGGAAGATTGAATTGAGACGATCCCTGAAGAAGTTCACCAGCGCAACCTCGGCTGAGGTTACAAGCTCTTCATCGAACTTGACCTCTGGATTGCCCTTCCCGTATAGCTCCAGCGCTTTATCGCCCGCGATCGAAACCGCATCTTTGGCAAAACTGAGCAACTCTTCGATCCCGGGATTTTCTTCCCGAAACGCCATTTGCGCCTCCTTGTCACAATATAGGTATGGGTATCAGCAGTGCACGAGCAAACAAGTGTGACTTCTCCGACTATTCTCCTTGATGTCAGCGAGTTAGTCAGGCGATCGAGGGCCATTCACAGACCGTTCAAACTGGGAAAATAACACAAATATGGGAGAGGAGCTATGCTCATGTGCGGAAAGTGTCTTAAAGGACCGTTTCATAATGTGACAGGAGCGCCAGGCGACGCGATGCCGCTCATCGGTGCGTTATTCCTCAAGCAGTTGCATGATCGGAGGGAGCGAATGGGATTGTTTTACATCCGGTTCATGGCCGGCATTCTCGTATGATAGACATATACAGCACCCTGCCGAAAAAAAATAACCACTGTGCGTCATGCGAGCGCGTAGCGGGCAGGCCTACCGCCGCCATTCTCGACGCTCTCCCTGACCTGTCCATGACCAGAGACGGGGCGTTCGCGGGAGGCCTGGTGCTCAGCCCCACCCGCGGGCGGTTGAGAAAAGCAGTGAAGGCCGTCAATCAGGCGCCAGGGCCCCTGAGGCTTGAGAAACAGCGGGAGAAGGCCTTCATCCGCAGGATAGAAAAGGGATTTGATTTTCTCGGATATCACTTAAGCCTCGAAGGGCCTGACTGCGGCCGGGGAGACCCTGAAGCGGTTCGTTTCACGTGCAACCCGGCCTTATGGGCAAGAGCCGGGAGAGCCTTTCGACTCCTCCCGGCCTGGGTTGTACGTTAAACGTTGGCTTCGGCGGCTATGGGCGGATCTAAGAGATCTAAAGACCTTCTCAAGCAGCCGACTGGTACATTGTCAACCAGGTTGTAAAGAGTACAGACGCACAAACCGTCATTCCGGCACAGGTCCATGGCCGTCAACTCAAGAGTTGGCAGGCAGAACATTCGTCTGACGCACCCTTTCTTCGTGTCCTTCACCCCTTTTCTGATAACGATGGCATCAGTCAATCACGAAGAACACAAAGGAGGAACGTCTGTTTATGAGGTGTCACCCGATGAAAAGATTCCTGTTCCCTGGTTTTCTCTTCTTTACGCTGCTCATGGTCGCCACTTCGGGGTTGAGCGCTTCGGTCCAAGATAGACTTGTTGTGCTTCCTGTTCTTTTCATTCCTGAAACATTGGACCAAGGGCTTGCAGCCCAGCCTGACTCTGAAAAGCTCTTCAGGATCTGTCGGTAGTAAAGCTTATGCCTTGTTCCGGCTAGAAAGGAGAGAATTGCAATGGTCAGATTTCAAAAGTTCGGACGAGCGAAAAGTCGAGATTATGCCCTTTTGGGGGTTTTAAGTTTTATAATTTATACGTGAGGTGTTAGGGTATATGGTGAAGTTATTGGCATTTAGGGGAAAGGTTTTTGGACAGCCCCGCATCAAATGTTTCATCAGCAAAAAAGGGAAGAGAGGCACTATGAGTTGGAAAAGTATTTTACAGTTTAAATGTGTAGGCGTGGTTCCGGCTCTGGTGCTGATGCTGGCGATACCGATGGGTTACGTCGCCGATGGAGAAATGGATTCCCTTTCCGATCAGGTCGTCGTTTCCACCAACAAAGGCCCTGTCGTGGGTCTGCGGACTGAGACGATGAACAAGTTCCTCGGAATCCCGTACGCGGCCCCGCCCGTCGGTGCGCTGCGTTGGAAGCCGCCGCAACCTAGGGCGGCCTGGCATGGGCAGCTCGATGCGACGCAATTCGCCAACCACTGTCCGCAGTTAGCCAGCTTTTTCGGTTTGGCGACCACTACGGAAGATTGCCTGTACCTGAATGTGTATACTCCATCAAACCCGCCAAACTATGCAAAGGAGGACCTCCCGGTAATGGTGTGGATCCATGGCGGCGGGCTCGTGGAGGGAGAGAGCGACGATTACGATCCGACCATGCTGGTCGCTGAAGATGTCGTTGTCGTCACCTTAAACTATCGCCTGGGCGTTTTGGGATACCTGGCGCATCCGGCGTTGAGCAACGGAGGTCCGCACGGCGCATCAGGCAATTATGGGTTCATGGACCAGCAGGCTGCGATCGCTTGGGTGCGCAGCAACATCAGGAATTTCGGCGGAAATCCGAATAACGTGACAATCTTCGGTGAATCCGCGGGCGGCCTAAGCGTGCATGTGCAATTGGCCTCGCCGCGCGCCAATGGGCTGTTCCAGCGCGCCATTATCGAGAGCGGTGCGTATCTGTTGTTAAGCATCAACCTCGCAGCGGATACCGCCACGCTCGCAACGGCCGAAACATGGGGCACCGCGCTCGCCTCAAGCGTCGGCTGCGCCGATCAGACGGCCGCTGAGACGGCCGCGTGCCTGCGTGACGTTTCGGTCGCCACGCTCCTCGCCTATCCCGGCGCCGGCCAGATCGCTGCGCCGAACGTTGACGGCTATGTCCTGACTCAAACAATCGGAGAGGCGCTTGAGAGCGGGAAGTTCAACCATGTGCCGGTGATGGAAGGCTCGAATCATGACGAGTGGCGCCTCTTCGTCGCGGCTGACTACGATCTTGCCGGTTTTCCGGTCACCAACTCGAGCTATGAGACTTGCACCGCGGATTCGTTCGAACTGCCGGTGTCGGACCCGCTGGCAGGGCTTATTGTCCACAAGTATCCGCTGACCAATTATTCAACCCCAAGCATCGCACTGGGTGCGTCCGGCACCGACGGAATCTTCGCGTGCAACTCGCGCACGTCGATCCGCCTCATCGCGAAGCACGTGCCAACCTACGCATACGAGTTCAACGATCCGAACGCGCCGGAGCTGTTCCTGCCGGCAGACAGCTCCTTCCCGGATGGGTATGGCGCGGCCCATGCGTCTGAACTCCAGTACATTTTTAACCTCCCAACCGCCCCAGAGAAGATCCCGCTCACCACGGCCCAGGAAGGGCTGTCACACAACATGGTCACCTATTGGACCCAGTTCGCCCGCAACGGCAATCCTAACTCGTCCCGAGTGCCGTTGTGGCCTAAATACGTTCATACGGCTGATCAGTTCCAGCTACTCAGTCCTCCGACGCCAACGACCGAATCGGGATTTGCCGCCGGTCACAATTGCTCGTTCTGGGCTCCCGGCAGTTGAGCGTTTCGCTGAAAAATAAAATCTACAGGTTTTTAAGTAATTCATTGCCCTGCTCCGGCAGGGCGACGTTGTTTTTAACTCGCTGCCACTCGTCCCTGCCTGGCTCCTCCGAAACAGGATTTGGAGAACGAAGATTTTCGGTGCTGCCATTGTGCAGTTCACTCGCGGCAAACATGATGAACTGCTCGCGCGCCTGGTTCCGATGACAGATCGAATGCCGCTGGCAACCGTCTGTGTTCCCCGCACCGAGGCTTCCTGGGCTTCCGAAGCATGGATGAAGCTTACAACAAAACTCCGCGAGCATTGTGGTCCGGTGGTTTTACGAATATCGTTCTAAAACCTATCTGGGAGCCTGGCAGCCTCGAGATGACGGCGCGCCTGTTATCGCTCGAAGGCCTCCCGCTTGCCCTTAGAGAACTGATTACGGGCAAGGCGGAAGACGGACCGGATCAGGGGTGAAAGCTGGGCGCGTCAGTTATAGGTAAGATCGCTTGTCGCGATGAGCCCGCCTAGGTGGGACAAAGCTGAAGCACAAATGGCTGAGGGCCTTCGTCTTTTTGAACTGGGTGAAGCCCGCCTTTTTGCTGCCCGCCTACGGATGTACTGGGGACCATCTGTTGCGATCGAGGCAATACGGATGCCCGTGAGCATTTTTAAAAAGCCGCTGCCCAGTGGGCAGCCAGCAATATTCCGTGGGAACTGGAGAGGGGGAACAAACTCATTGCGGAGTTACCGACATAGGCAGGATAGAGCGGTGCTTCGACTTCCCCGGCCGTCACGGCAGCTCGAAAGGCATGACTGCGGCCAAGTAGACCCTGAAGCGGTTCGTTTCACGTGCGGCCCGGCTTTCCGAGCAAAAGCCGGGGGAGCCTCACGACTCCTCCCGGCTTGGGTTGTACGTCAAGGGCGCCTTGACCGGCCCTTAACCCATACTGACGGTCACGCGCCAGGCAAGCAGCAGCGTATACCCGGATCGCGCGGGGACACTGGCCGTACATCCAACAACTATTTTGGACATTTTATAACTTTAAGAGTGCCTGCCTGAAACGACGGCCCCCACCCGCTCATCGGCGCTGAGCTGGAGGTAGACCCAAACAAAAGAGCCCACCACGTGCCGGTTGACCAGTGCGGTGTCGGGGTGTAATTGAAAGTGATCTGGACCTGGTTGATCAACCAACCAGACTCGCCAAACACGGTCCCTGTACCGTTGAACACCCACACGGCGCCGTTCAGTTGCCCGGCCCCCGTTGCGTAGAAAGGCGCACCGCCGAAGCCCGGGATGTCGGTACTAACTCCAATGAGAGGAAAAGCCTGGATTCCGGCTTCCGCCGGAATGACGAAATCATGTACCCGTTCCCCGCAGAGGCGGGGCATAGTCCGGTCATGGAGAGAATGAGGTGAGAACCAAAATTAAGCAAGATCAGCAGGATTCTCAGGACTTGGACATAACCATTTCTGTTAATAAGGTTAATTTCACTTGCGTTCCCTGCAGAGCCTGTCTCAGAAAGCTTTCCTCCGCGTCCTGTCCTTGACCGGACTATGCCCCATAATCCGGTCGATCCGCCTACCGGCTTTAGCCGGAAGCTCTGCGGTGAACGCTTACGTGATGTGGTTGTGCATGGGAATGATTTTAATGCGCAAGAATTCATTTCACACGACCATGAAACTGTCAAGAGCTAAAGTGGGTGATATTGAGTACAATATATACAATATTCCAGTTATCATTTTAATTTTGATTACATATGAATTATTAGGCTCTCATTCCCATTTTATCGCTTATTCAAACTACAAAATCGATCCTTTGGGGACCCATGCCTACACAGTTGCCGGTCGGCATTCGACCAGCCCAGGATGCACAACAACCCACGATCTCCGCGCAACCCATGTAAACCTTGTCATTTGTGCCTTGCACCTTGATTCACAATACAAAAATATTCTT
>Ga0187864_10004227_pt1 | contig 11346 bp, 10 predicted proteins | sample June2016WEW_11_4_FD_132985 | JGI IMG/M metagenome (GOLD analysis project Ga0187864, IMG submission 132985) | Peatland microbial communities from SPRUCE experiment site at the Marcell Experimental Forest, Minnesota, USA - June2016WEW_11_40 | ecosystem: Environmental > Terrestrial > Soil >... | reverse complement strand
GCGTTGCTCAATCAGTTTGGCCGAGTGTGCCGACGGTTGGACCGCATCGACCGCAGATACCTGGCTTGGGTTCAATTGGCCAGCTGTATAATCTTCATGCGGCAGGGTTTTTTCCCTTAGCCCAAATCAGCCGCCGCTCCTCGGGCGGCGCACGCGGAATCAGCAGGCGAATCCCGAAGCGAACGTCGCGAAGCGGCTCGGCGCCAAGATCGAGCATGGGCAGCGGCTGCTCCCGGTAATTCCCGGCGATCCAGGCGTACAGTCTTTGCCCGTAGTCGATTCCAAAAAATCGCTCGCCGAATTCGTCGGTGTCCTTGTGCACCAGGAAAATATAATCGGGCGGGTTCGCCTCGAGCGCGTCGAGCATTCGATCTTCGCCGAAGAGCAGAAGGTCCGGCGGGTTGTAATTGACGTACGGCGCGGCGGTTTGCCGCCGCGAAAGATAATTGATCATGATTCCCTCGGGAAAGCAGGCGAGAGTTTTGTCCGCGGGAATCTGCTCAGCCGCGATGATCGCATTGTTCACAACCCTTCCGCGCGTGGCGTCGGCCCAGAAGCGGTCCGGCCCCGCGCCGACGGGGACCGTCAGGAGTTTCATCTCGACTCCGGTCATCGCGAGATAAACAAGAAGCACCACAAACCAGACGCCGCCAATCCCGGATAAGAAGATTGCGGCGCTTCCGGTCCGGCGGCGCAGGGCGGAGGGAATCCAGCCGAAGAGCGCGATCAGCAGGAGCATCGCCGCGGGCATCGCCAGCCAGCAGCCGTAATGGATGATCCTCGCGTAGAAAAAGACTTTGGCCAGAAGCAGCAGGGCGAAGAGTCCGAGCAGGCTCGCCAGAGCGGCGGTGGATCGCGGCTCCGGCTCATGCCTGCGCCGCCAGAACTGACGCATCGATACGGCGCTGACGCACGCGGCGACGATTGGAAGCGGGCGAAACAGCGAGACCCAATCGTGCTCCCGCCATCGCCAACCGGCGAAGATAACGCCAATGAGAAACGCGGCGAGGAGTTGGGGGAGTACGGGTCTCGATTTGGACAGCGTCGCCCAGGCGAGAAAGCCGGCAACGAGGATGGCGTACGCCGCGCACCACGCCGCCAGGAGAAGCAGACTTCTGTTCAGATCGTCGAGGCCCATGCTGTGCAGATAGAAATGTTGGGCGGCGACGTGTCCGCTGAATATCGCCGGCCACATGCCGAGCACGCCGCGAATAGCCAGCGACCAGGGCATGGCCAGATGCAGCAAAAGGGCGCTGATGAGCGGCGGCAAGAGACCGGCGAGGAGGAAAGCGGCGGCGACGGCGGCGACTCGGAGGGGCCGGCCATTTGCGGCACACAGCATCATCCCCAGCAGGGCGGCCCCGATGATCGCCGCGAAAAATTCAGATCGCGTCAGGAAGATCATCCCGGCCAAGAAACCGGCGATGGCGGCGTCGGCGAATCGGCCCCCGCGAACAAGACGGGCGAGAAAGATGATGCAGATCAGGGCCAAAAGCATGGCGTGCGTGTATTCGTATTCGTAGGGGCAGACGTAGTTGTAATTTCCCGCGATGGTCAGATGCGCAAAAGCAAACAGGACGACGAACGATATGCCGCAGACGGCCGCGCACAGCCGGCCTCCGAGTCGCAGGGCCAAATAATAGACGGCCATGACGATGCCGATGAGGACGGGAAGATTCGCCAGTTCCAGCACGCGCAGATTTGGCCCGAAGATCCGGAATGCCAGCGTGTTGTAATAGATGGACATCGGCCCGGTGTAATGGGCGATATCGCGATAGAGGACTTTGCCCTGGGCCAGTTGCCAGGGAACGTAAAGTTGCACGCCGAAATCGACCAGAACATCGGCCCATGTCTGCCAGGTCCAGAGGAGCATGGCGAGGAAGACAGCGGCGACGGCGGCCGGTCCGGTCCAACGCCGCTGGGACAATGGGGAGAGGAGCGGGTTCATACGGATTCGGCGGCGGCAGAATCGGCCGGCAGGGGGAACGGCGCGGCGTCGGCGGTGTTCAAGCGGATGGCAAGCGTCCAGAGCGCCGCCAGCAACATGATTGTCCCGCCCGCAATGAATGGCCCGGAAACATGGATGCGGTACGCGGCCGCCGCGATGATCGGGCCGATGACGCGGGCAATGCTTCCCAGTCCCTGATTCAGCCCGAAGACCATCCCCTGCTCCTTGGGATCGCTGTTCTGGGAAATCAAGGCATAAAGCGTGGGGGTTTGCAGGCTCCGGCCGAGCGCGTTGATCCCGCCGCCGACGATCAGGATGAGAAGGATCGGCGTGAATCCGACGATCGCCAGCGTCGCCATTCCAAGTGCGACCAGCACCGGCCCGATGATCGCCAGCGGCCATTCACCGAACTGGCGGGTCAACCGGCCGATGAATCCGCCCTGAACGACGGCGATGACGACGCCGAGATAAGCGTAATAGAGTCCCACCTGCCAGCCGCCGAAGCTGAACGTGCGGTTGCTGCTGAGGAACAGGGCGAGCATGCTTTCGAGCATCACAAAAGCCGCGATGCTGATGAACGCGATAAGCAATAACTGCACGAGCCGTGCGTGGCGGAAGATGGGGGCAAAACGGCTTGGATGAAGCCACTGGCCGGAGGTGGCGGGCTGATGAACGCGGCTTTCGGGCAGGCGGAAAACAGTTTGCAGCATGGCGGCAAGACTCATGACCGCGGCGACATAACCGGGCAAAGCGGGATGAAAAGTCACCAGGAGCGCGGCCAGGGCCGGCCCGGCGGCAAACCCGACGCCGAAGGCGGCGCCGATCACGCCCATTCCGCGGGCGCGGTTTTGCGGCGTGGTCACGTCGCTGATGTACGCCTGGGCGGTGGAAATATTTCCGCCGCTGAGCCCGTCGATGAATCGCGAGCAATAAATCAGCAGCAGCGCATAAAACGGATGAACCCAATGCAGGTTCATGACCACGCCCAGCAGGAGATAGCCCAGGGCGCTGCCGAGCTGCGAGAAGATCAGCACCGGCCGGCGGCCGAACCGGTCTGAAATCGCGCCGAGAATCGGCGAAGCGATAAACTGGCACCCGGAAAAGATAGAAAACAGCAGGCCAATATCCAGCGGCGAGGCATGATATTGGGCGGCATACAGAGGTAGGAGGGGGATAATGATCCCGAAGCCGAGCAGATCCATGAAGACGATCAGGAAGATGGCGCCGAGCGCCCCCTTGGGCGGCTGGGAGCCGGGCGGATCGATCGATTCGACTTCGGACATATCGGATCGGGTTATAGCATCGTCGCCGATGCGGCGGAAATGCCGAAACCTCAGTCCCCCTCGATCCGCGCTTCGATCACCGCGCCATCGCTCAAAGCGGAGATGGGGAGAAGATTGCCTTGGATGGTCTTGCCGTTGACCTTGAGACTGCGGACCCCTTTGCATTTGCCGGAAGGATTGGCGATTTTGATGGTCAGCTTTTTGCCGCGGAAAACGCGGCTCATCTCAAACCCCGGCCAGTTTGCGGGGATGCACGGATCGATGCGGAGGCCGTCGATTTCGGGGCGGATGCCGAGGATGTACTGGACGGCGGCAAAGTAGCTCCAGCCGACGGTTCCGGTGAGCCAGGGGGTGCGGCATTTGCCGGCATTGGGGCTGCACGTGGCGTAGGTCGTCTGCCCATGGGCATAGGGTTCAATCTGGCGGATTTCGGCGCGGGTGTTATAGGCGGCCGGCATGAACGCGCGGTAATACTCATAGGCTTGGTCACCGTTGCCGAGCATGCACTCGGCCATCACGGCCCAGCTTTGGGGGTGGTTGAAGATCCCGCCGTTTTCCTTGATCCCTTTGTTGAAGATGACGCCGCCCATGATCTGCTTCGGCGTTTTTTCAAACGGAGGAGCGCTGAGCGTCAGGCCGTACGGCGTGAAGAGATAATCCTTCATGGATTTCATCGCCGTTTTGGCCTGCTGGGGCGTAGCGGCCCCGCTGAGGACCGCCCATGCCTGCGTGTTGATGTAGACCTTGCCCTCTTCCATGTGCTTCGTCCCGTAGATCGTACCGTCCTTTCCCGTCGCCCAGATGAACCATTCGCCATCCCAGCAGATTTTTTGAATGGCCTTGTCGAGTTTGTCGCTCTGGGCAAGAGCCCACTTGCGTTCATCGGGCAGATTCAATCTTTCGGCGATCTCGGCATAGACCCCCAGGCCGTAGCGCACCTGAAAAGCGACCATGACGCTTTCGCCGGTGAAGCCGAGGTTGCAGCAGTCGTTCCAATCCGCCAGCAATCCGCAGGGCAGGCCGTTGCGGCCGGTGCGCTCCAGATTGAATTCCAGGGCCCGTTTCAGATGGCCCAGCACCGTCGCCTGGCCGTGATCGGCGTAGGGAAGGACCTTCTTGTAAAAATCGATGTCCCCCGTCTCGGCGACATATGCGGGGACGGCGTTGAGCAGCCATTCGGCGTCGTCGCTGCGGAACTCGTGGGGAGTTGGAGATTTTTCGTGGCCTGGCCGATGGCTGAACGGCTTGATCACCGGGATGGCGCCGCCGCATTCGACCTGCCCGGTGAGCATCAACTCCAGGCGGTCGCGCATTTTTTCTTTCAGCAAGGCGGTGACGCCGAGGAAATCCTGAACGGTATCACGGAAGCCAAGCCCGTCGCGTTCGCCGTTGTAAATCAGGGAAGCCGACCGCGACCAGGCGTAGGTGATGAGCGCGTTATACGCGTTCCACACGTTGATCATGCTGTCGAATTCGGCATCGGGGGTCTTGACGTGCACGGACTCCAGCAGCGAATGCCAATATTTCTTGAGCTTCTGCAATTCGCTCCGGCAGCGATCGGGATTGCCGAATTGTGCGACCGTGGCTTTGCCGTGAGTCTCGGGCGTGCCCAGACCGAGAAGAACCAGCAGCTCGCGCGTTTCGCCGGGCTTGAGATCGAGATCAACCTGCTGCACGCCGACGACGTTTTCGCCGGCCGTCTGGAAATTCGTGAGCTTTCCGCTGACGAGCGCTTCCGGTTGGCCATAGTTGCCATAGTTGCCCAGGAAATGATCGCGGAGGGTTTCGAATGCCGCGACCGGAGCGCCAACCAGCTTCATCCAATAGCGTCCAGGCTCGGCGAGATTTTCGAGATTGAGCGGCTCATACGGATGCGACGCGATGGCCAGCATCCCGTCGATCATGTCGGCCTTGTTCACGAACATCGAATATTGCAGGTTGACCAGATCGTTGTAGAGGTTGCCGACGTGGGTGAACTCGCAATAGGTGTAAATGGAAATCGCCCGAGGTTTTGCCGAGCGATTGGTCACGCGAAGCCGCCAATATTCGAATGTCTGCCCCAGCGGAACGAAATAGGTGGATTCCGTTTCGATCGAGTCATACTCCGAGGTGATGATGGTATAAGCGGTGCCATGGCGGCAGGTGGATTTGTACCGGTCCAGCGGTTTCCCGACGGGCTGCCAGCTGGCGCTCCAGTAATCGCCGCTGGAGCGGTCGCGCAGATAGAAATATCGCCCGGGCTGGTCGAGGGGGACGGAATTGCTTCGCAGGCGCAGGAACCGCCCGAGCGCGGCGCTGCGATAGAAGCTATAGCCGCCGGCGTTGTTGGTGATGATTGCGCCATATTCAGTGCTGCCGAGGTAATTGGACCAGGGCCGCGGCGTATCCGGCCGCGTCACGACGTACTCTTTCGCCTCGTCATCGAAGTATCCGAATTGCATGGGCGTATAGGATGATGGATTGAGGGGATGATTTCAAATCTGGGGGTCGCCGGCGGCGCAAAACAGGGCTTTCCTTGCGATTACCGCGTCAACAGGAAAAAACGCGCGGAATTCGCGCCGGACAGTGTCTGGATTTGAAATCCTCGGAATCGCAGCGCCGGCGGGCATCGTCATGAACTTGGGTAGTCCTGCATTCGATACATCTTACCCCGCCGAACAGTCGCCGGGAACCAAATCAGGGACCCACCGGCCTGCGGCAAGGCCGAGTCACATTAAAAATTGAATAATGTATTGGCGGCAATGGAATGTGCGCCTACAATTCGGCGGCTACAATCGTAGTTATTATGACATACGTGATGGAATAGAAGGAGGGATCCCGATGAGCTTTGCCGTTGTGTCCATGGCCACCGATGAGATGCGCGAATTGCGCGACATCAGCTTTCCCAACAAGCAGGCGTATTGCCAGCGGCACGGATACAAATGGATCGGCGAGACGAAAACGCGGGATGCGTCAAGGCCTCCGTCCTGGTCGAAGATTCTGATCCTCGCCGACTTATGCATGAACCGATCGGTGGATTGGGCATTCTGGACCGATGCGGATTCCGTGATCGTGCGGCCGGATTGGAAGTTGGAAACATTGGCCGATGAGTCGGCCGATCTCGTTGTCGCACGCGATATCAATGGAATAAACATGGGAGTGTTTCTGATGCGGATGGGGGGGATGACCCTGCAATTCCTGCTGGATGCGTATTCGCTGACGCAATACATCCATCACCGCTGGTGGGACCAAGCGGCGATCCGGCACGCGCTCAGCACGGGATGGCCGTTCCGCGCCAAGTATGCCGACAAGACGCTGATTAACGCCTACCCGGACGATTTTTCCGAGGGGCATTCCGCGATCGTCCACGTTCCGAAAACCAGCCGATGGCCGGATCGTGTCGGGGAACTTCGCAAGCATCTGCCGCAAGAGTTCGTCGTAAATCCGGCCGCGTGAGAGTGAAAAATGGGGTCAAAAGTGGGCCCGGATAAAGAGCCCGGATAAAGGGGACATCCATAACATCGAAGTGATCCACGGAAACAGAGAAAATTATGCATGTCCCCAATCTCGGGAAAGCTCCGAATTAAATCGCACCGGAAACGCGGGAGAGCTCTGAATTATCGGAAGAATTCAGAGCTGTCCCGTTTTTCCGTTCGCGGGTGGTAGAATGGGGGCACGCGGCTACATCTGAAACATCGCGGAAATTTGACCACCGGAACTCTTGGTCGGTAAAATTTGAATCGTGCCCTATCTTTTCAGCCAAATAGGCTGCGCATGTGGACATACCCACAACTTATGTCTCATGGGGGAAAAGGTGCCGCATAATGAGGCCTACACCTTCCATTGCCATTTCTTAAAAAAGGATTGCGATTTCGTCACCAACGGCGTCGGAGTTCATGTCGTATCTTGTCCGGTAGGGGCGATTGAAATTTACGAAAAAAACGACGGCAAACCAAATTAGGACACTACCCGCGCCTCAGGCAAATAATAAAAAACTTGACACGCCGCCCGCCTCGCCGTATCAGTACCACATGGAACAGCCCAAAATCGTTCACGACGCAATTACGTTCGACGATGTCCTTCTGATCCCGGCCAAAAGCTCGTTCATCCCTGCCGACGCTGATACCCACACCCGTCTGACGCGCAAGATCGAATTGAACATTCCGCTGATTTCCGCGCCCATGGATACCGTCACGGAGGCGGCCCTGGCCATTGCCCTGGCGCAGGAGGGGGGGATTGGGATCATTCATAAGAACCTTTCCGTGCAGAACCAGGCTCGGGAGGTGGAAAAGGTCAAGCGCAGCGAGAACGGCGTGATCGTCGATCCGATCACGTTGCCGCCCACGGCCACGATTGCCATGGCCCGCAACATCATGCGGGAATACAACGTGAGCGGGATTCCGATCGTCGAGGGCGGCCCCGAAGTGGGCGAGTTGATTCATCGCCGACACGCCGGCAACATAAGCTCCAAGCCGCCGAAGCTGGTCGGCATCATGACGCGGCGCGACCTGAAATTTCAGGAAGACGACTCGCGAAGAATAGGGGACGTGATGACGCGGGAAAAATTGATCACCGCGCCGGATCACACCACGCTCGATGAGGCCGAGCGGATTCTCTACAAGTCCAAAGTGGAAAAACTCCTGCTGGTGGACAAGGAAGGCCGGCTCATGGGCCTGATCACCATGCGGGACATCGACAAGATGCACCAGTTTCCCAACTCCTGCAAAGACCGCCGGGGCCGGCTGCGGGTGGGGGCGGCGACGGGTGTAAATGATTTCGAGCGAGTCGAAGCCCTGATCGGCGTCGATGTGGATGTCGTCGTGGTCGATACCGCGCACGGCCACAGCCAAAACGTGATCGACACCGTCAAGCAAATCAAGAAGAAATGGGACATCCAGGTGATCGCCGGCAACGTGGCGACGGCCGAGGGGGCCAAAGAGCTGATTGACGCGGGGGCCGATGGGGTGAAGGTGGGGATCGGACCGGGGGCGATCTGCACGACGCGGATCATCAGCGGGGTGGGGGTGGGGCAGATCACGGCGATCATGAACGCGTCGTCGATCGCCGATGTCGCGGGCGTGCCGGTGATCGCCGATGGGGGGATTCGCCACAGCGGCGACATCACCAAGGCGATCGCGGCCGGGGCGAGCAGCGTCATGATGGGAAGCCTTTTCGCCGGGCTGGATGAATCGCCCGGCGAGCTGATCATCCATCAGGGAAGGCGCTACAAATCTTACCGCGGCATGGGTAGCATGGGGGCGATGATCGGGGGGTCGAAGGACCGCTACGGGCAGGCGGGCGTGAAGGAATCAAGCAAGCTCGTCCCCGAAGGCGTCGAAGGCCGCGTGCCGTATCGTGGATCGCTCGGCGATTTTGTCTATCAGATGGTGGGCGGATTAAGGGCTGGCATGGGATATTGCGGGACCAGAAACATCGACTTATTGAGAAAGGAAGCACGGTTTTGCCGCATTTCCTCCGCGAGCATGGCCGAGAGTCATCCCCATGACATCACCATCACCAAGGAATCGCCGAATTATACAGTCGAGTACGTGGCTGAAGGCCGGTAGAATGATTGCGGCAACCGACTGGAGCGAGGTCGATGACAAGGCTTGTCAGTATGCTGATAGCATCGGCGGGAGCGGCGATGCTCGTTGCGGCGGGATGCTCGTCGGATTCGTCGCCCGCGCAGGATGATCCGACCACCCGGGCGATGTCGGACCCGATGAACTATTCGCCGTCTCACGACAACGAGGATATCTCCGGCGGCGGCGTGACGGATTTTCATGGCGATGCTTTCAAGAAGGATATGGATCATGTCCTTAATCCCTAAATGGACGACCGCGATTCTGGGACATCGGCGGAACCCGCGGTGCTTCGCACCGCCGCTAAATATGCTTGGATTGTCCCTGAATCACGGTTCCTTGTTTAGACGGGTCCGCGGGGCGCTGGCGGCGGGATGGGCCGGCGGGCTGCTATTGGCCGGATGTCAATTCCAGCAACACACGCCCGCTCCGGAGCCGCTGAACGCCACGAAGATCAAAACCGATCAGGCGATGCAAGAGCGGCGGTGGGCGCCGTCGCCGGCGTATTATGTGAATGACAGCGTCATCACCTGGCCGGACTATGCGCCGCTGCAATCCAGCGCATTGCCGTGTATAGGCAATTCCTTCACGGACCCGGTGCTGTTTGCCGGGAATGTCTTTTATATTCCCGCCGGTTTGTTCGTCGAGCCGGCGTGGGAAGAGCAGATATTCAAGTCGCAGTCGCCTCCGGCGAGCTTCACCTTGATGCCGCCGCTGCCGGTTGGACCGGAACCAACTCCCAGATAAGCCCATGCCGCTTACCCGCCAGCAGATTTGCCAGTCCGCCGCCCGGAAGCTGTCGGCGGCCCTTGGGACGTTCGGCTCGGTCAACGCGTTGATCGGATTGGACGGATTCGTCGATGAGATCATCGCCGTTGTGGCCAAGCGGTTCGACAAAGACCGCTACGAGGCGATGAAAACCATCACCGTCCTCGGCGAGAAGATTCTGGCGGCTGCCGGCCAATCGAGCAATTACGAATTGCTGGTCAAACAAACCAAGCTGGGCGGCAATGGGCCGATCATGGCCAACGCGCTGGCGGCGGCGGGGCTGGCGGTGACGTACATCGGGAACCTGGGCTATCCGACGGTCCATCCGGTTTTCGCGGAGTTGGCCGAGCGCGCCGAGGTCATCAGCATCGCCGAGCCTGGACATACCGATGCCCTGGAGTTCGAGGATGGGAAACTAATGCTCGGCAAGCACCAGAGCCTGGGGGACATCAGCTGGGAGAACCTTTTGCAGCGTGTGGGCAAGGAGCGATTGACGAGCCTGGTTAGCGGGGCGAAGCTCATCGGCATGTTGAATTGGACCATGCTGAGCCACATGTCCGACATCTGGGGCAAGCTGCAAAGCGAAATCCTGCCGCATTGCCCGCCGCGGGAGCGGACATTCTTTATCGACCTGGCCGATCCGGAGAAGCGCACCGCCAAAGACATCTCCGATGCGTTGAAGATCCTGGCCCGCTTCCAAGGGAGCGTGAGCGTGATTCTGGGGTTGAACCTGAAGGAATCGGATCAGATCGCCCGAGCGTTGGAGATCGCGGCGCCGGCCGATTCCGAGCCGGTCATCGAGCAAACCGCCAAGGCGATTCGCCAGAAGCTGGGGATATCATGCGTGGTGATTCATCCGCGCAAAAGCGCCGCGGCGGCGACGGCGGAACAATCAGCAACCTTCGCCGGGCCGTTCGTCGAGCAGCCAAAGATCAGCACGGGCGCAGGCGATCATTTCAACGCCGGTTTTTGCCTCGGCCGCATCCTCGGGCTGAGCCTGGAAGAGAGCCTGTGCGCCGGGGTCGGCACCAGCGGATATTATGTGCGTACGGCGCAGAGTCCCACGGGGAAGCAGCTGGCGGAGTTCATCGCCGAACTGCCGCCGCCGCAGGGGTAAAGGCCGCCGCAAATGGAAAAAGGGCGGCACATCCTTGTGCCGCCCGGCGCTGGTCGAGTTTTTTCGGAAAATCAGCTTCGGATGCCGTCAATCGTGGGCGGCATCTTGGTGAAGTGCACTCTGAAGTGAGAGGTTGAACTCAGGGCGCGTTTGTGGATGGCGCGATGCGTCAGGGATCGATGGCCCCTGAGGCCTTTGGCGGCAAAGAGCGTCGAACGGCGATGCTTTGTCAGCAGGTTGCGATGATGACGCCTGCCCGATACGGTCATCGTTCGATGCGAGCGGGTCACCAGCGGCTTGTGATGGACTCTGTTGGCGAACACGGGGACTGCCGGAACCGCCAATAGAGCGGCGACGGCCCACTTAAGCAGGGTGGACTTGAACATAGTATTCTCCTTGGCTTTGGTTCCCGCGCGACACCGCCCGGGCACTCTAGAGTCTTATCGGACGCAGTGGGATTGAAGGATGAGAAAAAGTTGGGGATTTGGCGGGCGGTGCGTTCAATTCCCAAAAAAGCCCAGGGATGGCCATCCCTCGGCTTTGAATTGCGTTAAGGGCTAAGGGAAAAAACCCTGCCGCATGAAGATTATACAGCTGGCCAATTGAACCCAAGCCAGGTATCTGCGGTCGATGCGGTCCAACCGTCGGCACACTCGGCCAAACTGATTG
>Ga0187864_10004226_pt1 | contig 11347 bp, 9 predicted proteins | sample June2016WEW_11_4_FD_132985 | JGI IMG/M metagenome (GOLD analysis project Ga0187864, IMG submission 132985) | Peatland microbial communities from SPRUCE experiment site at the Marcell Experimental Forest, Minnesota, USA - June2016WEW_11_40 | ecosystem: Environmental > Terrestrial > Soil >... | reverse complement strand
TGGAGCCGGCTTTCGATAACGATACCGCTCCGTCAACCAGATACTTGACTTAGTCAAGTATCTGGTTGACGCTTCGGTCCATGACCGTCCCGGACCGCGAGGGCCGCATTGCCGCCGTGCGCCGTTTCAACCGCTTCTACACGCGGCAGCTCGGCGTGTTGCGCAAAACTTATCTCGACAGCCCCTACTCGCTCGGCGAAGCACGGGTGCTTTACGAGATCGCGAACGGCGGCTCGCCGACCGCGAGCGATATCGGCCGGGCGCTCGATCTCGACGCCGGCTATCTGAGCCGGACTTTGCGGAATTTCGAAAAGCGCGGCTTGATCCAACGTACGGCTTCCGCGCGCGACACCCGGCAAAGCCATCTGGCGCTGTCACCGCGCGGCCGAAAGGCTTTCGCGCCGCTGGAGCAGCGCTCGCAACACGAAACCGGAGCGATGCTCGGCTGGCTCGCGCCGGCCGACCAGGCCCGGCTGATCGCGGCGATGAATACGATCGAAACGCTGCTCGGCGGCACAACGCCGGACCATCCCCCGCAGCAACACCAATACACATTGCGCGCGCCCAAGCCGGGCGATTTCGGCTGGATCGTCAAGCGCCACGCCGAGCTTTACGCCGAGGAATACGGCTGGATCGAGCCGTTCGAGGGACTCTGCGGGCAAATCGTCGCCGACTTCGTCAACAAATACGATCCGAAGCGCGAGCGCTGCTGGATCGCCGAGATGGACGGCGAGAATGTCGGCTCGATCATGCTGGTCAAGGATTCGGAGAATGTCGCCCGCATCCGCATGCTGCTGGTCGACCCGAAGGCGCGTGGACTGGGGCTCGGCGCGCGCCTCACCGACGAATGCATCCGCTTCGCGCGGCGCGCGGGCTACAAGAAGATCACGCTGTGGACCCACCGCGTGCTCACCGCCGCGCGGCACATTTATGAGAAAGCCGGATTCAAGCTCATGCGCTCCGAGCAGCACCGAAGCTGGGGCCGGCCCGTGGTGAGCGAGCACTGGGATTTGGAGTTGTAAACCAAGCCGTCATTGCGGGGCCCCGCGCAGCGAGGCGCCCGGAATCCAAAGGGCGCAGTGGTTTCGAATTACGCCGATTGCGGTGACAGTGCGCTTGTTTGCCAGGTGCCGCGTAGCCGATCGTCGGCATGGATATGCGGGTCAAGCCTGCTGTCGCGAAATCCACCCCACACGCTGGCCTAATGCTGGATGCTGGCCTCCACAAGAGACCCTCTCGCACGGGAAAAGGGAGACACCTATACGCGCTCGACAACTCGGTCAACGACGGTGCCAACGCTGTCGTAAACGGATTGTCTCCCGACAAGCTTCTCGCCATCGGCACCAGACTTGAAAAAGGAACAGGGCTTGTCGGGAGAAGATTCGGCGGCGGGGTGAACAAGGTGTTGGGCCACGCCAGCGGGCTTGCCGATAACGCCGCGAGGTTGGCAAGGCGTGACGCGATCCTGCTCCGAAGGACGGTTTTGCGAATGGTGTTGGCAAAACCCGGGCGCGCATGCGTCGCGGGAACGGTTTCGCTTATCCTCGCAGATGCTGGGAGGGAGACCAAGCGCAGCGTGGTGGAGGGGGCGTCTGAATCAGAGCTTCATTGCCGTTCCGGGAGAATCAAACAACGTGACGGTCAGTGCATCGCCCTTACCGCTTGCGCAAGCGGCGCGGCCCGCACCCCTCCCACCGCCCTTCGGGCGGTCCCCCCTCCCCGCTTTCGCGGGGCGGGAGAAAAACGCATTACACGGTCGCGCCTTTCGCCTTGGGCCGGCGCAAATGCTCGTCGAGCCGCGGCATGATCTCGACGAAGTTGCAAGGCCCATAGCGGTAATCGAGCTGGTGCACCAAGATCTCGTCCCAGGCGTCCTTGCAGGCGCCCGGAGAGCCCGGCAGGCAAAAGATGTAAGTCGTGCCGGCGACTCCGGCGGTCGCACGCGACTGGATGGCCGAGGTGCCGATCTTTTGGAAGCTCACCACAAGGAACAGGGCCGAGAATGCGTCCATCTTCTTGTCGAACAGCGGCTCGATGGCTTCCGGGGTGACATCCCGGCCGGTGAAGCCGGTACCCCCGGTGGTGATGATCACGTCGATGACCGGATCGGCGACCCAGGCTTTGACGCGCGCGCGGATCGACTCGATGTCATCGGGCACGATGCTGCGTTCGGCGATGAAATGGCCGGCGGCGACGATGCGCTGAACCAACAGCGCACCCGACTTGTCGTCCTTGAGACCGCGGGTGTCGGAAACGGTCAACACCGCGATCTTGAGCGGTACGAACTCTTTATTCACGTCGAGGCCGGGCATGGATACACCTGACTACGCAACCTCATTCTCCGCTCGTCCCCGCTTTAGGCGGGGCTTAACAATCACTGGACCCCGCCCAAGCGGGAATGAGCGGCATACTACACTAAAGCGTGGTGGCCGACAGCGTATCGCAGGCCGAGACTTTGCCCTCTTTGAAACCGGCCGAGAACCAGCGCTTGCGCTGCTCCGACGTGCCATGGGTGAAAGCGTCCGGCACGACATAGCCCTGCGACTCTTTTTGCAGACGGTCGTCGCCGATGGCGGAAGCGGTCTGTAACGCCTGATCGACGTCGCCGGGATCGAGGAAGCTGTGCTTTTGTTGGGCCCGGTTCGCCCACACGCCGGCAAAGCAGTCGGCCTGAAGCTCGACGCGTACCTGCAGGCGGTTCGACTCCGTTTTGCTCGCCGACGCCTGCTGCTGCATCACGCGCGGAAGAATGCCGAGTTCGTCCTGCACATGATGGCCGACCTCGTGGGCCACCACATAGGCTTCCGAGAATTTACAGGCGTTACTGTTCGAACAGCCGCCGAACTTGTTCTGCAGATCGTCGAAGAACGAGATATCGAGATAGATGCGCTGATCGCGCGGGCAATAGAACGGACCCATGGCCGACTGCGCGAAGGCGCACGGCGTCGGCTCGGAGCCCGAGAACAAACGCAGCCGCGGCGGGTGATAAGTTCGGCCTGCGGCGGCGAAAATCTCCGTCCAGCGATCCTCGGTGTCACCAAGTACCAGGGCGACGAACTTGCCGGTCGGGTCGCTCGGCGTGCCGGCGGTAACCGGAGGCGCCGGACTGGTTTGCTGCGAGGTCGATCCGCCGCCGGTGAGAATTTGCGCGCCGTTGAGAAGCACGCTGGGATCGATACCGAAGTACCAGCTGATCAACCCGATAATGATGATCGTGCCGATGCCGAGGCCTCCCGTTCCGCCCGGTATGCCGCCACGCGAAGCGCTCGCTTCGCGATCGTCTTCGACGTTGTCGCTGGGACGGAAATCATCCGTGCGCATCTGTCACTCTCCTTCGCAAAACCACTGCGTGCGCCAGTCCGATTGGTTCAATTCAAGCTCGCAAACAGACCACGTGAACGCGCGATTAACCAAGTGTTTCCCGGCATTTATTGCCTAGCAAGATGGCAGCACGATTAAGCCGATCTTTACCTTGGCCCGGCATCATCCGCTCCGTCGGTTGTAGGTCCCGCGTCGCCGATCGCGTCGCCTGAGTTCAGAGTTCTGAGTCATGGTTGTGTCGCGTCGCGGGGCGTCCGTCAGGACGCCCCGCGTGAGTTTTCAGTCCGCCGCATCCGCGCGCATCCTTGTCGGCGATTGCGTTGCCGAGATGGCAAAGCTGCCGGCCGCTTCGGTCGATCTTGTCTTCGCCGATCCGCCGTACAATCTGCAGCTCCAAGGCGACCTCAAGCGTCCCGACGATTCGCGCGTCGACGCCGTCGACGATGATTGGGACCAGTTTTCCAGTTTCTCGGCCTATGACGATTTCACCCGCGCCTGGCTCACCGCCTGCCGTCGCCTGATGAAACCGAGCGCCACGCTCTGGGTGATCGGTTCCTACCACAACATTTTCCGCGTCGGCGCGATCCTTCAGGACCTCGACTTCTGGATATTGAACGACATCGTCTGGCGCAAATCGAACCCGATGCCGAATTTTCGCGGCCGCCGTTTCACCAATGCGCATGAGACCTTGATCTGGGCGGCGCGAGACGCCGCGAAGAAGAATTATACGTTCAATTATGAGGCGCTAAAAGCCGGTAACGACGATATCCAGATGCGCTCCGATTGGCTGATCCCGCTGTGCACCGGTGAGGAGCGGCTCAAAGGCGGCGACGGCAAGAAGCTGCATCCGACGCAAAAGCCCGAGACCCTGCTCGGACGCGTCATCCTCGCGGCATCGCAGCCGGACGATCTCGTGCTCGACCCGTTCTGCGGCACCGGTACCACTGGTGCGGTCGCGCATCGGCTGCGGCGGCGCTTCATTGGCGTTGAGCGCCTCGCGGAGTATGCCGCGGCCGCCGAAGCGCGGATCGCCGCCACCGAGCCTTTGCCCGAGCCGACGCTCGCCACTTTCATGACCGCACGCGACGCGCCACGCGTGCCGTTCTCGGCACTGCTCGAGCGCGGCCTGGTAACGCCGGGCATCAAACTCGTCGACGCCAAAAAACGGCACTGCGCGCTGGTTCGCGCCGACGGCGCTATCGCGCTCGGCGAGGCGGTCGGTTCGATCCACCGCATCGGCGCGCTGGCACAAGGCCTCGAAGCCTGCAACGGCTGGACCTTCTGGCACGTCGAGACGCCGCAGGGCCTCACCGTGATCGACGCGCTGCGCGCGCAGGTCCGCGCGGAGATGGGCGCGGCGTCATCGCCTCTCCTTCGAGCGCATGCGCCACGACCTTGCGCATGACGCTCGACAGAGCTTCATCGGCAATTCCCCCAGTTGCAATCCAACGCGTGCCCGCTGGCGCCGGCGTGCCAGCCGGAATCTCGGCGCGATAGACCGAGAGTTCGAGCGGGAAGTGTGTGAACACGTGCCGCACAACGCCGGGAAGCCGCTGCCACGAAGTCTTCCTCTTCCCGCTGGGACGCGTTGAAGACAATCGAGGCGCCGCACCGAGCGCGTCGCCTTCCTCGAAATCCGCCGACCAGTCCGATGTCGGCACTTCGGTCATGCCGCCGAGGAGACCCTTCGCCGGGCGCGTCCGCACCAAAATGTGGCCATCCGCTCGCCGCGCGACGAAAGCCGCGCCGCGACGCAGCACCCCTTCTCGCTTCGGTTTGCGGCGAGGAAACCTCTCTGCCTCGCCACGCGCGCGAGCGGCGCAGCCTTCCTGCCACGGGCAGAAAGCGCAGGCCGGCTTCTTCGGCGTGCAGATGGTAGCGCCGAGGTCCATCATCGCCTGGGCGAAATCGCCGGCGCGCCGTTGCGGGGTGAGTTCGCGCGCACGCCGCCGCAGTTCCGGCTTGGAGCCGGGCAGCGGTTCGGTGACGGCAAAAAGCCGCGCGATCACGCGTTCGACGTTGCCGTCCACCGGACTCGCGGGAAAATCGAACGCAATCGCGGCGACAGCGGCCGCGGTATAATCCCCAATTCCCGGAAGCGCGCGCAGCGCCGTTTCGCTCGCCGGAAACACGCCGCCGTGACGCTCGACGACGGCGCGAGCGCAGGCGTGCAGGTTGCGGGCGCGAGCGTAATAGCCCAGTCCCGCCCAGCTTTTTAGGACCTCCTCGAGCGGCGCCGCCGCAAGCGCGCGCACGTCGCCCCAGCGCGCCAGGAAACGGGCGTAATAAGGAGCGACGGCCCTGACCGTCGTCTGCTGCAGCATGATCTCGGAAAGCCAGACGCGGTAAGGATCGGGCCGCTCGCCGCTCCGCGCGCGCCACGGCAGCGTCCGGCGATGGCGGTCGTACCAAGCGAGCAAGGCGGTGGGTTGCGGGAATGAAATGACCGCCGCGGCTTCCGCGCGCTGTCGCCCCGCCCCCTTCGCTGCTACCGTCATGTCCGCTTCCATGCTGCCCGAGGGATGACAGAGCGCCCCATCGTGAACAAGCCCGCCCGTTCTTTTGCCAAGCCGCTGCGCGACCTCCTCGGCAAGGTCGTCGGCGATACTTTCACCCGGCAGGGTTTTGCGTCGGCCGAATTGGTCACGCGTTGGAGCGCGATTGTCGGCCCGGAGATTGCCGCGCACAGCGAGCCGATCAAAATCCAATGGCCGCGCGCCGATGAGGCCGGCGCACGACCGCCCGGCACGCTGGTTCTGCGCGTCGAAGGCCCGGCGGCAATCGAGATTCAGCACCTCGCCAATGTGATCTGCGAGCGCGTCAACCGCTTTCTCGGCTGGGGCGCCGTCGCGCGGATTGCGCTGCGCCAAGCTCCGCTGCGGCGGCCGTTGCGCCACTCCCTTCCGGCCACCGATCCCGCGGCCGTCGCGCGTATCGCCGCGAACATGCCGGAGATCGCGGATGAGGAATTAAAGCAGGCGCTGGCGCGGCTTGGTGCAGCGGTGAAACACGGCTGACCTTTGGCACGCGCGGTCGAGTGACCGTGACTGCCGCGATGGCGCGGGGCCTTGGCGAAACGGCGTGCTGCTGCCACATTCGTGCCGCAGGATTTACCTTTAGATTCAGGAGTAGACCTTGACGCTCACTCGTCGCCATATGCTCATGGGCACCGCTGCCTTTTCCCTCGCCGACGCCGCGGGAATCGTTCTGTTGAATCCCGCATGGCCGACCAGAGCGGAGGCAGCCGAGCCTGATCCGGCGGAATTGGCCAAAGCAGGCCCCGACGGCGACGTCGTACTCGGCTCCGAGAAAGCGCCGGTGACCATCGTCGAGTACGCATCGATGACCTGTCCGCACTGCGCGCATTTTTCGGAAACCACCTTTCCCGAACTGCAAAAGCGCTACATCGATACCGGCAAGGTGCGCTTCATTTTCCGCGAGTTCCCGCTCGACGCGCTCGCCGCCGCCGGCTTTATGCTGGCGCGTTGCGGCGGCAAAGAGAAATTCATGCCGATCGTGGAAACATTGTTCGCCAAGCAGCGCGAATGGATGGTGGAAAAGCCAATTGAACCGCTGCGGGAAATCGCCAAACAATTCGGTTTTACCCATCAGTCGTTCGATGAATGCCTGGCGAATCAGAAGGTGCTCGACGGTATCCAGAACGTCCGCGACCGCGCCGCCGAGAAGCTCGGGGTCAATTCCACACCGACCTTTTTCATCAATGGCAAAAAATTCAACGGCGATCAGTCGATCGAGGCGATGACCAAGGAGATTGACCCCTATCTCAAGGAAGGATAAGGGTTTTTCGGCCTCACGGACGCCCGCCGGGCGGCCGCTCGGGAACTGCCGGGACAATCATGCCGACGGAAAATCTGGATAACCCGGCGGCGCTGTTGCGCTTGCAGGCGCGACGATTCATTCTCCGCGCCGATGCGGCACCTTCGACTCAAGCCCTCTGGGCATGAGCCTTTGACGATTCCCTCGCCGCCGCAGCATGCAAGATGGAAATAGTAAGCGAATGAAGCTCACGCGGCTGCGCTTGATCGGTTTCAAGTCCTTCGTTGAACCGACCGACTTTGATATCGAACCGGGACTGACCGGCGTGGTCGGCCCGAACGGCTGCGGCAAATCCAATCTGGTCGAAGCCGTGCGCTGGGTCATGGGAGAAGCCTCCTACAAGGCCATGCGCGCGTCGGAGATGGACGACGTTATCTTCTCCGGCAACACCGACCGCCCCGCGCGCAATCACGCCGAAGTCTCGGTCGTGGTCGACAACAGCGACCGCACCGCACCCGCAGCATTCAACGATACCGAAACGCTCGAAGTCTCGCGCCGCATCATGCGCGAGCAGGGCTCGGTCTTCCGCGTCAACGGGCGCGAGGTGCGCGCCCGCGACGTCACCGTGCTGTTTGCCGATGCCTCGACCGGATCGAGGTCGCCGGCCCTCGTCCACCAGGGCCGTATCGGCGAGATCATCCAAGCGCGACCCGACCAGCGCCGCCGCCTCCTTGAAGAGGCGGCCGGCATTTCCGGACTGCATGCGCGCCGCCACGAGGCGGAGCTACGGCTTAGAGCCGCCGAGCACAACCTCGCGCGGGCCGAGGATGTTATCGGCCAGCTTGCCGCACAGGTAGCTTCGCTCAAGACCCAGGCACGGCAGGCGGTGCGTTACCGCAACATTTCCGGACAAGTGCGCCGGACCGAAGCGCTGCTGTTCCATTTGCGCTGGATCGCAGCAAAAGCTGAAGTCGCCGACGCCGAACGCACCAAAGATGAAGCCGTCCGCATCGTCGCCGCGCGCACCGGCGAGCAGACCGTGGCCACGACGCGGCAGGCGGAAGTCGCGTCCGGACTTCCTGCGTTGCGCGAAGCGGAGGCCAAGGCCGCGGCGGCGTTGCAGCGCCTCCTGATCGCACGCGATGCGATCGAGCGCGAGGAGGCCCGCGCCAAGGAACGGATCGGCGAACTCGATCGCCGGCTCGAGCAATTTGCAGCCGATCTGGACCGCGAACGCAGGCTCGCGGCCGACGCCGCGGCGGCGCTCGACCGGCTCGACGCCGAGGAGCACACGCTCAGGGCCGAAGCACAAGCGAACGCCGCGCAACTCAGCGGCGTCAATGATCGCGTCGCCAAGGCGGACGCGGCTCTTGCGGTGTCGGAAAAATCGTTTGCCGAACTGACCGGCGCGCTTGCCGATCTGGCAGCCCGCCGCAATCAGCTTCAGACCGCTTTGCGCGATCAGGACCAGCGTGCCGCGCGGCTCCAAGCCGAGCTCGCCAACATCGACGCCGGCCTCGCCGCAACCGGCAGCGGTGAGCCTGATCTCGCGGCCCTCGGCGCGGCGCTCGCGAGCGCCCAGGCAGCCCTCACGGAAGCAGAAAGCACGGCGCGAGCGACAGAAATCGCTCACACGCGGGCGCGGGAAGAAATCGACGCCGCACGCGCTCCGTTCGCTACGGCCGAGCGCCGGGTGCAACGGCTGGAAACCGAGGCGAAAACCATCGGGAAGCTCCTGGCGGTCGAGAACAAAAATCTCTGGCCGCCGGTGATGGATGCACTGACCGTGACCGAGGGCTACGAAAAGGCACTCGGCGCCGCGCTCGGCGACGATCTCGATGCGCCAGTTGATGAATCTGCACCGATGCGCTGGGCGGGTGCGGCGGTCGATCCGGCCGATCCCGCGTTACCGACTGGCGCGGAAGCGCTGTCGCGCTTCGTCATGGCTCCGCCGGAACTCGCGCGCCGCCTAGCTCAGATCGGCGTCGTCGATCGCGCCGACGGTCCAAGCCTTGCCGCGATGCTCAAGCCGGGCCAGCGGCTGGTGACCCGCGAAGGGGATTTCTGGCGCTGGGACGGCTTTGCCATCGCCGCACACGCCCCAACCGGGGCGGCGCGCCGGCTCGCCGAACGCGGCCGGCTGCAAGCGATCGAGGGCGAACTCGACGCTGCCCGTAGCGAAGTGGACTCCACCCGCCGCGTCGTCGACGCGGCCGAAGCAACGCTGGCCGCCGCAACGGCGGCGGAGACCGAGGCCCGCGCACGCTGGCGCGAGGCGCAGCACCGGACCGATGCCACCCGCGAGGAGCATGGCGCCGCCGAACGCGAGATCAGCCGCAATGCGGCGCGGATTTCGGCGCTTCAAGAGGCAAGGCAGCGGACCAACGCCGGTCACGATGAGGCGACCGCCGCACGCGAGGAGGCTGAGAAAGCGCTCGCCGCGCTTCCTGCCACCGCCGATCTCGAAACCAAACTCGCCAGGGTCAACGACGACATTGCGCGGGACCGCGCGGCGCTTGCCGAGGTGCGTGTCGAAGCGCAGGCGATCGCTCGCGATGCCGAGCTTGCGGATCGCCGGCTGCAGGCGATCGCCGGCGAGCGCGCGGCCTGGGACGAGCGCAAGAACAACGCCGCCGCGCAGATCGCCACCATCGGGCAACGCACCGGAGAGGCGAGGACCGAGCGGACCGAACTCAACAACGCGCCGGAGAAGTTCGCCGGCCAGCGTCAGGCCCTGATCAGCGAGATCGAGACCGCCGCGGCCGCGCGCCGCGCGGCCGCCGACCGCCTGGCGGAGGCGGAAACGGAGCTGGCAGAGGCCGACAAAGCCGCCCGGGTCGCGCTCGAAGCGGTCGGCGAAGCCCGCGCTGAGGCGGCACGCGCCGAGGAACGCCGCGACGGCGCCAAGCGCCGCCTGGCCGACATCGAACATGAAGTCCGCGACCTCCTCGACGTCGAACCAGCCGGTGCGGCGGAGATTGCCGAAATCAAAGCAGACGCCGAACTGCCGGAAATCGCCGAAGTCGAACAACGGCTCGACCGGATCCGCCGCGAGCGCGACCGTCTCGGCTCGGTGAATCTCCTCGCGGAACAGGAACTCCGCGAGGTCGAAACGCAGCACGACAAGCTGGTCGCCGAGCGCGACGACCTCAACGAGGCCATCAGGCGGCTCCGGCAAGGCATCCACAGCCTCAACCACGAAGCGCGCGACCGCCTATTGGCTTCTTTCGCGACGGTTAACGCGAATTTCCAGAAGCTTTTCTCCGAACTGTTCGGCGGTGGCAACGCCGAGCTGCAACTGATCGAAAGCGAAGATCCGCTGGAAGCCGGCCTCGAAATCATGGCCAAGCCGCCGGGCAAGAAACCGGTCACGCTGTCGCTTCTTTCCGGCGGCGAGCAGGCGCTGACGGCGTTGGCGCTCATTTTCGCGGTGTTTCTTACCAATCCGGCGCCGATCTGCGTGCTCGACGAAGTCGATGCGCCGCTCGACGATTACAATGTCGAGCGCTTCTGCGACCTGCTCGACGAGATGACGCGCTCGACCGACACCCGCTTCGTGATCATTACCCACAACCCGATCACGATGGCGCGCATGAACCGCCTCTACGGCGTCACCATGGCCGAGCGCGGGGTCTCGCAACTCGTCTCGGTGGATCTGGAAGGCGCGGTGAAGCTGCGCGAGGCGAGCTAGGCTCCCCTCTCTATCTTATGCATTCCCCAACTTGAACAATCGTCGCGCGTTGGTGCGGCCGATCTTCATCCGATCGTTCTCGCTGATGGGGCACGCATCGAACCAGTTCGCCGCATGATCGATGTTCTCGAACGGCCAGTCGGTTGAGAACATGATCCGGTCGGCGCCGACTTCGAGCATAGTGTTGAGCAGCGCCGGCGTGTGGAAATTGCCGGACGTGGTGACATAGAAATTATCGCGGAAATAATCGCGTATGTGCTTCTTGGCCGGATAAGAGTGGCGGTTCGGAATCCAGGCATTGGCGTTGTCGACACGCCACAGCGCGAACGGCAGGTTCTCGCCCATATGGCCGAGAATGATCTGCAGACGCGGGTGCGCATCGAACAGGCCCGATCCCATCAGCCGTAATGCGTGCACCGCCGTCTCGTGCCCGAAGGCCCAGACCGGGCCAAGCAGCCAGGGATGGCCGTCATAGATTTTGGCGTCGCGCGGCAACGGATTGCGCGGATGCAGATAAAAGGGAACGTCGAGGCGCTCCGCCATCGCCCAGAAGGGCCG
>Ga0187864_10004225_pt1 | contig 11351 bp, 6 predicted proteins | sample June2016WEW_11_4_FD_132985 | JGI IMG/M metagenome (GOLD analysis project Ga0187864, IMG submission 132985) | Peatland microbial communities from SPRUCE experiment site at the Marcell Experimental Forest, Minnesota, USA - June2016WEW_11_40 | ecosystem: Environmental > Terrestrial > Soil >... | reverse complement strand
CCACGCGATCGCCAAACTCGGCATAGGTAAACCGCAGGTCCTGGCACACCACCGCCGTCTTGCGAGGAAACTGCTCTTCTGAGTACCGCAGGAATCGCACGGGTGTCAGAGGAACATTCATAAAGAATTTTCACTCCGGGGACGGCCTCTCCGCGGGGCAGAGCCCCCACGAAAGTGATAGTTAATATCATATTAGAGTCGCTAATGTCAACATACTTTTGGCGCGATTTTGACATAATCCCAAGGGAAAGGTGCCGGCCGAACGCCGGAAGTCTTGTTGTCGATTCTTTGGTGACTCTGGAGAATGCTGTTCGGGGGATATATGTCAAAATCGCGCAGGGAGTTCCTCACGCTCACATCCGTGGGCTTGATCGGCGTAGCCATCACAGACAACAGCCGTGCGCAGACGCCCAGTGGTTTGCCGCCTGGGGCGCCGCCCGCATTTGGCGCCGGGCCGGCAGTCGGGCCTGAAGTGTCGCCTTCGACCTTCGCTGAGGCACAAAAGCTCGTTCAGATCGAAATGACCGAACCCGAGCGCGCGGAGGCCGCGGGCAGCTGGCGCGCGAACTTGGCCGCCCTGTACGAGCGACGCACTGGGCCGCGGAAAATAGCGCTGGAGACGACGCTCGCTCCTGCGACACAGTGGAACCCGGTGCTACCAGGCATGAAAGCAGGTCCGGAGCGGGACCAATGTGTGCGCAGCAGCACCGATCCGAAACCCTTGCCAGCAGATGACGAAGACATTGCCTTCGCCTCCGTGGTACAGCTCTCGCGGTGGATCGAGCAGCGCAAGCTTCGCTCGGAGCGCCTCACTCAAATTTATCTGAAGCGTCTGGAGCAGTTCGACCCCAAGCTGCGCTGCGTCATCACCCTCACACGCGACCTGGCGCTCCGGCAGGCTAAGCAGGCCGACGCGGAGATCGCCGCCGGCAAGTACCGCGGTCCACTGCACGGCATTCCGTGGGGAGCCAAAGATCTTCTCGATACAGCAGGAATTCCTACTACCTATGGCGCCGAGCCTTTGCGAAACCGCGTGCCCACCGAAGACGCTGCGGTCGTGAGACGTCTCCATGCGGCGGGCGCGGTGCTGGTGGCCAAGCTGAGTCTGGGAGCGTTGGCGCTCAATGACATCTGGTTCGGCGGCCAGACGATGAACCCATGGTTACTGGAGGAAGGATCGTCGGGTTCAAGCGCCGGGCCGGGTGCGGCCACGGCTGCGGGATTGGTGGCTTTTGCGATCGGAAGCGAGACCGGGGGCAGCATCGTTTCTCCCGCCATGCGTTGCGGCGTTACCGGCTTGCGGCCCACTTTCGGCCGTGTGCCACGCACCGGCGCGATGACGCTCTGTTGGTCGCTCGACAAACTCGGCCCCATGGCCCGAAACGTCGAAGACACAATGCTGGTGCTGCATGCGATTTCCGGGCCTGACGCCGGTGACCTGAACAGCGTGCCGAGCAAGCTTGACTTCGACTCGGGTGCTGCCGTGGAAGGGCTGCGCGTCGGTTATTTCCCCGCATGGATGAAGGAAAACCCGGCAACCAACGTCGACCGTGCCGCACTGGACGTCGTCAAAAAGCTGGGCATGGTTCCGGTTGAGGTCACGCTTCCCGACTGGCTCTATGACTCGCTTGATCTGATTCTCTTCGCCGAAGGCGCCGCTGCGTTCGAGGAACTTACACTCAGCGGGGCATTGAATCAGCTGAAGGTTCAGGTGCCGGATGCGTGGCCGAATCTCTTCCGTCAATCCCGCTTCCTGTCAGCCGTGGACTTCGTGCAGTCCGACCGCTTCCGGCGCAAAGTGGCGGAGGAGATGGCGCGTGTCTTTTCTCGAGTTGACCTGCTGCTTGTGCCTTCGCTGCGGGACGAAATGCTTACGCTTACGAACTTCACCGGGCATCCCTCACTTACATTGCGTGCGGGCTTTGTCGAAGTGTCGGAGGCGCGCAGCGACTGGGCGCCCGATCCGAACCATCCGCTGCCGAAGTTTTCTCCGCCGCGTCGCGTGCCCCACGGCATCACCCTGATCGGCCAGCTTTTCGACGAAGGGACGTTGGGGCGGGTCGGGATCGCTCTCGAACGCAGCTTCGGCGTGGCGGGCGAGCGGCCGCCAGGTTTCTGAAGGGGCCCCAATGGGCTGCCTTCATCGCCAGCGGTCAGGCTCTCCCACGGAACTGGATGATTTTCCGCCGATCGCGTTTTGATGGTCTGCCTGTAGGGAACTCTTCGAACTGCTTCATTGCCTTCCGCTCCGCTGCCACCTTCAGGCGCAGCTCCCGGCTGGCCTCCGTCTCGCGGTAGAGCGTTTGCGCAACCGAAGCCGGGCCGCGCACCCCGCTGAGCAGCAGGACTTCCACCTGAAAATCGCCGCCCTCGTTTGTCACTCGCAACATGTCTCCAATCCGGACCTCGCGCGCCGCCTTGGCGGGCTGCCCGTTGGATTGAATTCTGCCGAGCTCACACGCTCGTGCCGCCAATGCTCGCGTCTTGAAGAATCTGGCAGCCCAGAGCCACTTGTCCATTCTTACGCTGGCCATTGATCTATTTTGCTACAGGTGGGGATTCTGCATGGCGTGGAACCCATTCCACCCAACCCTGGGATGATCCCGGTTTGCCCGTCATCCGCCAAGATCCTGCCTCTCATGCCACGAGGGAACTCGCCTCGCAAACCCCCATAACGATGCACATTCGCCTGTTATTACTATTTCAGGCCATCGACCAGATACAGGTTGGAAAGGACACGATTATAGTTGTACGCGTAAACCTTGCCATCGGCGGAGATGTGGGGCGTGCGAATGAAGTTGATTCCGGCCGGATCGGGCGGGTTGAACTCCTTCCAGAGCTGCCGGTGTCCCGTGCTCAGTTCGACGCGATATACCAGGGCAGGCACGGCTGGGCGATAGACGTAAACGCTCTTGCCATCCCCCGTCCAGCCGAAGGCGACTTCTGGCGGTTCTAAACCTGGCACCGGCTTGCCTTCGCCCGACTGAACGGAATAAGCGACGGAATTCCTGTTTGAATCTAAGCCCAGAAACAACTGGCCATCAGGAGAAACAAAGTGAGTGTAGTTGACCACGCCCACGCCCTCTGCAGTAATGGGGCGTGGCCGGCCCCGCGGGGCATCCATCAGATAGATGCGGCTGCTATGACCCGGTTCGTTGCCGACGAAGAGAACCTGGTGCCCGTTGGGCAGCCAGTTGCCCCAATGGTAGACGAGCGTTCCCAGATTTACAGTTTGTGCCTGTCCGGTACCCGTGGGCAGAAATATCAGATTGTTGAGGTCAGCACCGGTCAGACCCATCACCCACTTGGAATCCGGGGAGAGCGAGTTGGAGTTTCCGTCGGAAAGCCGAACTGGAGCGGAACCATCCATCTTGCGCAGGTAGATGGCGCCCAAGAGCCCCCCAGCTTCGCCGGACTCGTCGAACAGCAGCAGCTTTCCATCACTGGAGATGTCGCGGATAGCGGAGAAGTCCATCCAGGAGAGGTCTTCCTCCTTAGTAGAACCCGGAGCCAGTGCGATAATCCCGACTCTCCAGTCATCCCTCGAGAGCAGCACTCGTCCGCTCCGGGAGACGTCGAACAGATTGAGGATGCCCGGGATGCGGACGATCAGCCGTTCTCTGCCGCTCAGCGAAACTCCTCGCAACGCGCGCGCACTTCCGGAAGGCGTGGCCGTAAACCACACCTCCTTACCCTTTGGCGACCAAGCCAATCCCTGAACGCTGTCAAACTGCTGGGTGAGCACCTTTTGGTGGCCAGCCAGATCGACAATCGCGATTGCGCCGGGATCTCCCCAGAGAGACGGATGATCGATGAAGGCGATGGAGTCTCCGCTTGGTGATAAACGAGGATTCCCGATCCAGCCGACGGTTTCGTATAAGACCTTCCCGACAGGAAATTCCAAACGGGTACGGCCTGCCACCCTGCGGACGATGGCCAAGTCCTTTCCATCGGGTGTCCAATCGGCAAATTCAACGTCGTTCTCGACCGGGCGGGGAGTGCCGCCGGAAAGCATGGTGCGGGCCAGAGTTCCGGAGATGGAATACGCGCCTGTGAATCTAGGAGTGACCCGGACAGCGAGCTCTCCCGCCGATGAGACACCCAGCAAATCCGAGTCTGACAAACCGATGGCGCGAGATTCGCTACCTTCCGGGCGGGTAGAAAGCAACTCGATCAGTTTTCCTCCCCAAGATGCAGCGTAGATGATGGCGTCCCCATCGGGCGCAAAACGCGCGGTCTGAATATAGCCGCGCTGGAACGTGAGTTGATGGAAAACGGGCGGGGTAACAGCGGGCGCAGTCATGCGAGCTACCGCTAACGCAACCACCGCCGCTAGCAGAGCGCTCCCCAGCGCGATCATCAGCGTATGGCTGCGACCCTTCGGTACTGCTGTGCTGATGCCTGTCGCAGGCATGACGCTGCTCGAGGAACCGCTGAACGCATCCAGAGCAAAAGCCACATCGCGAGCTGACTGAAACCGGTTGTCGGCATCTTTTTCCAGGCAATGCTCGATGATGCGTGCCAGCCCCATCGGAATGTTCTGCTGCGCCTCGCCGAGCGGAGGAGGTTCAGCTTTCAAGATCGCGCTCATGGTATCGGCAGCCGTATCGCCGTGGAAAGCACGTTTGCCGCTGACCATTTCGTACAAGATGGCGCCCAGGCCAAAAATGTCGGAACGGGCATCCGCAGCCTTTCCCCGAACCTGTTCGGGTGACATGTAACCCACGGTGCCCAAAACCAAGCCAGGCTCGGTCAGCGCCGCCAGGGTCGGAATGTCAGCGCCCGAAGCCGATCTGTCCGGCCGTGTCAGTTTCGCCAGGCCAAAATCGAGGATCTTGATTCGCCCATCTTTGGTGACGAAGATGTTTTCTGGTTTCAGGTCACGATGGGTGATGCCCTGATCGTGCGCAGCCGCGAGTCCATGGGCCATTTGCAGGGCGTAGTCGGTGGCTTTGCGCGCGGGCAGTGGTCCGGACTGGATGCGCTGGCGAAGAGTTTCTCCTTCCAGAAGTTCGGTGACCACGTAGAGCGATCCTTCGTGAGTCCCGATGTCAAAGACAGCCAGGATGTTGGGATGATTCAGCGCGGCGGTGGCGCGAGCTTCCTGCTCGAAGCGGCGCAGGCGCTCTGGGTCGCGAGAAAAAGCGGCAGGCAGCACTTTGACGGCGACATCGCGCCCCAGTCGGGCATCGCGCGCGCGATATACCTCGCCCATGCCGCCAGAGCCCAGCGGAGATTGGATCTCATACGGCCCGAGTTTCGTGCCAGAAGTAAGCGCCATGCGTGCGCGTAATTATAGCCTGCGCATCACGTTGCAGAACATTCCAACGATTCCCGGTGGATGGTCGGCTAACCGGAAGTGATCCGGTAGACAAGCCCTCACCGTCGGTTAACTTCCGAATTGCCCGTCAATCGGGAGCAATCGGCGGCTCCCGTGCACGCCATCAACGGTCTCCGCAAGGCAGGCCTATATATCATCAGCGAGCGGACATCGACGCCCGCCAATCCGGAGCTTAAGACACAACCGTAAGACGCTTTAACCTTGAAAATTTCCCGCTCAATCGCCCGCACCAGTTGCACCACACATCACGCGGCGAGCAATTTATCCATCAGTATCGGGCCCCCGTGCTCCGCGATCGACGCAAAAAACTTCCCCCCATCGAAGCGATGAACCTCGTATGACCGTTGCACGCGCTCGACGAAGCCCTGTTTGCGGAAGATGTGCTGCGACACCTTGTTCGTCGCTTCGGTGACGGCCACCCGATAACCTCTGCGCGTCCCGTGCTCCAGGCAAGCCGTGACGAGTTGCTGCGCCACTCCACGTCCGGCGACACGATTGGAGACCCCGAGGAGGAACAGGTGGAGCGAATCGCCGGAACGCACCGCCCGGCCTCCCCTGTACTCCGTATCCAGTTGGCCCAGGATATCGAAGATCGGATCGAACTTCGCGCTCAGCCGATCCATCCCGTCAGGCAGCGCTGATGCCGAGTCCTCCGTCAAAAGCGCGCCGACCAGATCACCCGTGCCGGCCAACCGCGCCACGATTGTCAGACCCTCGGCGGCCACCTTTGGGCATAGCAACCGCACGAACGCCTCGAATTCAGAAGCGGTCAGGCCGACTGCGACGGCGGGTGGATCGTAACGGCTGAACGTTTCCCCCAGAAGTTTTGCCATTGCTTCAGCTTCGGAGGGGACATAGAGGCCGTACTCGATCTGCATGTGTTCAGAACCTCATGCTGGGTGTCGACCGGGCGAAGGCAATCACGGCTCGACCTTATACAGCGCCATCATGCCGGCCTGCATGTGCTCGTCGAAGTGGCAGTGGTACATCCAGGTGCCGGGATCGTCGGGAACCATGTCCACGGTCTCCATCTGGGCGGGACCGATAAAGATCACGTCGGTCCGCTTGCCGCCGTCCAGCACCACGTTGCCGTGCCAGTGAGGAGTGTGCAGGTTCGCTCCCTCTCCGATGGTGACTACGTACCAGCGCACGCGTTCGCCCTTCTTCATCGTCATCAACGGCCCGTTGGCAAACATGTAGCCGTTAATCGTTGAGCGGAAATTCACTCCCGTAAATCCCGCGCCGAAGAAGTTGAAGTTGCCTTTGCCATCGCTGGCATCGGTTTCCAGTTTATTGGTGCCTTTCGGATCGCTGGTGTAGGTATCGATGTTGTGCTGCAGATACCAACTGGCGTTCTCGTCAACGATCATGAACAGGCTGATAAATTCACGGTCAACGTCTTTGGGGCGACCGGTTGGACCGGCAGCGCCCTTACGGCTGATGAGCATGACCCCGACAAGTCCGCTCTCAACGTCTTTCTGCTCATCGGCGTGCGAGTGATAGAGCCACACAATCGAGCTGGGGTCGTTGGGGCCGGGGCCGGCGCGTTCCGGGACCTCCCAGATGTAGGTGTGGGTCTTGCCCGGCGGCACACCTTTCTTGTCAGGCGTCGAGGCGCCGTCGTTGTAGCCGGTGCCCTCGGAGTCCTTGGCATAGAAGACGCCGTGCGGGTGCATGGCGAACGGATGGGTGGCGTTGTTCTTGAAAACAACCTTGATGGTGTCGCCAACTTCGGCGCGCAGTACCGGCCCGAGAAATCCGGTGTGCTCCCACTCGGCGGGACGCGGCTTAAGCGTGGTGAAAGTCTCGTCGGTGTATTCGCGGTAGATGGCCTTGCGGTAGGTGCTGCCGATGCGGTGCGGTCCGCGCTCAGTGAACAGCTTGGCATAGTCCATGAAGGGCATGCCCATCATCTGATCAACGCCGAGAGGGGTGTAGTTCCAGTCCACCTCGTCAGCGGCTACGTAGTAGGTGTGAACCGTCCTTGCATCTGCGCTCTGAGCAAAGGTGGGAATTGTGAACAGGGAAAAAGCCAGGACGACGAGCAGACAGGATCTACGCATCAACACCCCTCAATTGATTGACGGTTCCCGGATGTTTAATCTGGGATTTTCGATTTGGACTTCTGGTACGCGCATCATAACGCTTCTGCGGACCTCGCCACAACGAATTTTCCCACCTGTAGAGGCACTGCGAGATCGCAACGGAGTGCGCTCACAAGGCAATTCGCTCAGTTAGTCACGGGCTCACTCCTGGATAGTCGGCCAACCTTCCCTTACCGGATTAGGTGAGAGTTGCCCGTTCATCCGCCCACTGGAACCATTTATCAACCCGATCAACCCACTATCGAGTCTGAATGCATCAGCGGAGCCCATTACTCACGTACAACGTGCTGAGCACCCGTCGATATCGGTAGGCATACGACTTACCATCCGGTGTAATGTAAAGCGTCGCGTAGAGGAGGCCTGCGGGATCTGGGGGAACGGTCTCCAGCCATTGCTTGCGCTGACCACTTCGGATGTCAAGCAGGCTGACGTGAGCTGGGAAGCTGCGGTTCCAGACGTAAAGCTTGGTGCCGGACGCGTCCCACTGCGCGGGGTATTCGTGCGCCGAGATTCCCTGCACCAATTGCGGGCTTCCTCCATCGACTGGATAGAGCGCAAACCCTCGATCATTCCTCGCCACCACAAAATGACCGTCAGGCGTGATCAGGGAATCTGACGTGCCTTCGGGCGTCACTGGGCGGGCCTTGCCCGAAGCCAAATCAACAACATATGCGCGGGGCGGCTTTCCTTCCTCGGCACCGGTAAAGGCGAATCGTGAACCGTCTCGATTCCACGAGCCAAAAATGCCTGCGTTTACGATTGGCCCGACGTCAAAATAACGTGGTTCGCCAGTGCCGGTCGGATACAGGATGATCTTTCCGGGCGACGAGGGCCGGAACGAGACCACCCACTTGCCGTCCGGCGAAATTCCGCTCGGATCGCCTTCCCCCAGGCGAATCAGTTCCGGAGAGTCGGTTCGGACAATGTAGGTCAGATAGTCCGTACCCGAACCCACGCCGGTGTAGGCCACCGCCATCAAGGTGCCGTCGTCAGACAGGCCTGCAATACTGCCCGTGCCGCTACCGAAATCCAAGACTCGATCGGAAGTCATTCCCGGACGGCGAATCGCGATCTCGCTGGTGGAACGACTAGCCAACAACAACGCCTGCCCCTGTGCATTGATGTCCCGAATCCACAGGTCCATCGGCGCGGTCAGGACAACCCTTTGCCGCCGAGAACGTGTAACCGCGTACAAAGCGTCGGGCTCTCCGCCGGCGCTGGCACTGAACCACACCTCATCCGTCTTCCGCGACCACACCAGTCCTTTCACCGCTGACCACTCCTGGGTAAGCCGTTCGCTCGTACCGGAGACCTTCACCAGCACAATGTATCCGCGATCATCTCCGGTAATCGGATGATCAATCAATGCCACGGCATCTCCACCGGGAGAGATAACTGGGTGATCGATCCACCCTCCGGTGTGGTACAGCGTCTTACCGATCGGGAATTCCATTGTTTGCTGGTCATGACCGCACCGCACCACTGCGAGATTCTTACCATCGCCGGTGATATCCGCATCGCACACATCTTCCAGCAGGGGCCGGGGAGCTCCACCAGACAGGGGAGCGCGGGCCAGAGTCCCGATGGTCATCCATTGAAAAAAGTGGTGACGGCCTAACAGAATTGCCATGTCGCCGCTCGCGGAAGTGGCCAGCACATCGGCGGGAGGCAAGCCGAGGCTGCGCGATTCGACGCCATCCAGGCTAGTAGAAAAAATCTGGATGGGTTTGCCGTTCCATGCTGCCCCGTACACAACGTTAGCTCCGTCGGGAGTAAAACGCGCTGAGCTAACGTATCCGGGGCCGAAGGCGAGCTGTTTAAAAACTGGCGGAGGCTTAGTCGCAAATTTACCGCCGGTGATGAAGGCAATGACTGCCACGGCAAGGACTGACGGTACCGCGATCCAGGTAGCTCGACGTCGAAATATAGAAAGTGGTGGGAACGCCGGTTGCGCAATCTTGCTGCTGGGAGTCCCCGAGAGGGCCTCAATAGCAAATGCCAGATCGCTCGCCGACTGAAAGCGCCGCTCCGGTGCCTTCTCCAGGCATCTCCGGATGATTCGTTCCAAACCTGGACTCACATTCAGTCCGCTCTCGGTTAATTCGGCTGGCTCTTCCTTCAGAATAGCGTTCATAGTCTCAACGCTCGACTGGCCTTGGAAAGCGCGCTTTCCGGAAAGCAGTTCGTACAGAATTGCGCCAAAACTGAAAATGTCAGAGCGATGGTCGGCCGTTTCTCCGCGCACCTGTTCTGGCGACATATAGCCGATCGTGCCCAAAACCATGCCTGCAAGCGTTGGCGTAGGGCTCGTTAGGGTTGCACTATCGGCGGCAGGCGCTGCCACACGTGTCTGCTTTGCCAACCCGAAGTCGAGAATCTTGACCCGCTCATCGCGGGTCACGAATACGTTGTCCGGCTTCAAATCACGATGAACAATTCCTTTATCGTGCGCCGCCGCTAACCCATTGGCGAGTTGCAGGACATATTCGGTAATCTTGCGCGGCGGTAACGCGGTGCCATTCATCCGCTCACGTAGCGTCTGACCTTCCAGCAACTCAGACACGAGGTAGTTAACGCCGTCTTGCACCCCGACATCATAGATAGCAAGAAGATTGGGATGATTCAGCGCGCTCAGGACTCTGGCTTCCCGCTGGAACCGTTGCAGGCGGTCGGGATCAGACGAGAATGATTGGGGAAGAACCTTGATGGCAACATCACGCCCCAACCGCGTGTCGTGGGCGCGATACACTTCGCCCATGCCGCCTGCGCCGAGGGGAGACTGGATTTCATACGGGCCAAGTTTAGTGCCAGAGATTAGAGCCATCGGTGCGGGCAATTATAGCCTGTGCAGGACGTTGCACGCGGATGGCAATGGTTCTGGGCGTGTTGTCGGCAACCCGGAAGTAATCCGCTACCGCCGGACCTTTTGGCGGCGATTGCAACATAGGCCGATGCCGCTCGAATTGTTCTTGATGACTCTCCATCACTTCTCCCCGAAGCCCCAACACCGGCTTAGGCAGTTAGGTCAATAATTCTCGATCTAGATTTTACTGCGCTCCAAGCAGCCCCGCTGGCAGGCGTTTGCGCTCGTCGGGTGACCCTACATGCCTGCTGCGCTTTTCTTTTGTCATTGGAAGTGAAAAAGAAAACGGCCGGGAAAACTCCCGGCCGTTTCAGGAGGAAGTACTGCAACAGCGTTATTCCCCAATGAAGTTATTCAGCCCTGCCTTACCGCCCCTCAACTCGGAAGACTAGAATTCGTAGTATTCCAACGTACAGGGACAGAGACCGTAGCCGCTGCCAATGGTTAGCCCATAGGAACACAGGGTCCCCAGGTTACCTTCTTCGAGCGCGGTGAGGTTGGAGTCGGACAACGCGGTTTCGGTAGTGAACCACGGCCCCGCTTCCTTGGCGTTCACAGGAGCCCCCGGACCTGAAGGAAACGTGGTCGTCGTTGCCTCGATGTGCGTGGCCCATCCCCGCAGTCCAGGATCCGGGATGGGGGCGGTCGGGTCCGAAGATCGAGACGAAATGACCTTGATAACGCCTCGGGTCATTTCTCCTCTGCCGGTGAATTCGTTGACCGTTAGCTCTTTATTCACGGATTCCGAAAGCAGACCGTCTGCGGTGATTTGGCAGGCGCAGCACGACCGCAGCTCCTGGCTGTCATCGAACACGTAGATCGCCGCCCACAGGGTTCCGTTTTCGACTCCCTCGCCACTTGGTATAGTTGCATTGTCGCCATCGTTGATGATACGCAAAGTTCCATCCGGAGCCCCAGCGGTATTCGCATTGGAATAGTAGGTGACGAAATAGACGCTGTTGTCACCGACGTTTTGAGCGAAGGCATTTCCCCCCAGCAGCAGGGTGATTGCCAGTATCGGAAGCAACAACAATCCGAGCCT
>Ga0187864_10004218_pt1 | contig 11362 bp, 11 predicted proteins | sample June2016WEW_11_4_FD_132985 | JGI IMG/M metagenome (GOLD analysis project Ga0187864, IMG submission 132985) | Peatland microbial communities from SPRUCE experiment site at the Marcell Experimental Forest, Minnesota, USA - June2016WEW_11_40 | ecosystem: Environmental > Terrestrial > Soil >... | reverse complement strand
GACGCTAACTCTTCGAAGCTTTCATAAAATTGAGGACTGGACCAGAACCCATTACGCATCTTAGGCCTAGGCTCGCCCGCTTGTACCGCCAAACTGTACCGCCAAACTGTACCGACATTGACCCGACCGGTCGGCTTGTACACACAAGAGAGAACCTACCTCCCTTGTCGGGGAGACCTTACTGATTTGATCGTAGGCAAGTTTTGCGAGGCTACTTTTTGCGGTAATTCTTTATCGGCGTCAGTGGGATGGTGTAGGTTTCCATGACTCCTTCTACTAAACGGATTCTGTCTCCAACGAAGTGCAGGGCGTTTTCGTTTGTGTCCGCTTGGAAAAGAACAGCGTAGTCCCATCGTCCGAACACTTGGTAAGCTTCCTCAAGAGTTACACCTTCAATTGGGTTTTCGCTGAACTCCATCAGCGGCTCATACAGTTTAGCAGCCATGTTTGGGCTGATTCTAATCATGGCCAAGTACTTCTGCGTTTTTCCCACATAAGTCACCTACCAGCAAACTGTTATGGGACGTTAAAAAATATTATCCTTCGCTAATCCCGCAATTGCTGCAGTTGGATTTGCTGAGCATCTTTTAGGTTTTTGTTTTCTTCAAAGCCTGAATCTTAGCAGTAACTTTTATTTGCTTAATCTTTAATGTGAAGGGTGTAAAACTGGGTAATTTGGAACTGTGCCTCGATAGCTCAGCCCAGTAGAGCGGCTGCCTTGTAAGCAGCAGGCCGCGGGAGCAAGGCCCGCTCGAGGCTCCACCCAACCTATCTAACTTAGAACACTATTTTTTGAACAAAAAAAGCCGATGAAGATTCTACTCGGGGAGATCTTCGGTTTCTTCTTCGCCGCCTTTGCCCGTGGGCATTTTGCCTGTAAGTTTGTATTTGCGCGCTTGGGTTGATATGATTTCGTGTTCGAAGAGTTTCTTCAGTGAGCGAAAGATTTTCTTCGAGGTTTCGCCCGTTTTATCTGTCAGTTCCTGCAGGGTCAATTCTTTGCCTTCAGTTTTTAGTGTGGCTACGATTTTTTCATCTGTTTTATTGAGTTTAACCATGTCCGTTTTCCTCTTGAGTTTTGCGTCTTTGTTATTGCTTGTTTGGCTTTTCAATTTTACGGTTAACCCGCGGACGGATGAAGATGATTCAGTAGCGGTGGACCGCTGCGGTTCGACGTCTAGACTCCGCATGGCGCTTCAAGCCCTACGCTCTTACCCGCACCCCCTTGAGCGCGTAGCGTCCAAACTTAGGTTGCTCTCTCCCGAGCCTAGCCGGGTTCGCCTGGTAGACAATGAAGCAGCTCCCCTACGGAAACTGCCCACAGACCGCCAGCCCCAAAGGACGGATAGTCAATGTTTCGAACATGAAGATCCAGGCGGCCTTTTACGCCTCATCCGCAGGTGTCAGCCCGTCGTATAGAGGGTTTACGGTTTCAATGGACCCCTACCCCACCGCCTAAGATCCACCGCCGAATGTGTAAAGGCACACATCAATCTTTAAAACTTTCGCAGTAAGCGACTGCTTTGACAGGTATCTTTTGGTTCGATTTCTGTTTGTGTTTTGCGTTGCTTTCTTTCAACAGAGCTACCCCGCAGCCAAGGTTCCGTCTTCACTTACCTCTCCCCTATCGTGGAAGTTCGTTTGAGCAGTTGGTTTTTAAGCATTTTAGCTCAATCAGATTTTCGTAAGTGTGACGTATACTTGAGATGTACTTTGAGTGGATTTGAGTTTTTATGGTTGAAATAAAATCGCCTATTCGGCTTAAAGACCTTGAAGGTAAAGCGGGTATAGGATTCAAAGCTTTGCTCGGCCTTGAAGGTTCAAAGAAGGAACTTTACGACAACGACAAGATGATAATAATTAACTTACAGAAGGGTGAGTGCATTGCTTTTATGGATAGTGAAAACAAGGTTTGGGAGTTGTCAAGAAACTCAAAAGGACGCTATTCATTACGAAAACTGAAGAAATAACAAAGCCCCTGATTTTATCAGACCTTTAATGGATCCGGCAAGCGTTAGGCGAACGGAGTTACTTTGTTCTGAAATGAAAATCTAACCCAACATCTAAAACCCCAAGTTGCGGTTCGTCTTACCACCTAAGTATTAATTTGAAAATACCTAGTGCGATTCCCATGGACGCAACAGCGCTAAGCGCTGTTCCTCCGATCAATGTAGGATAAAACTTGTTTGATCGAACTCCTATCAGGCGGCTGATAACTGCCACCTGTATGGGCGAAAGCGCAAACACCCCGATGATTATGCCAATCAGGCAATATTTGTTAATGAGTCTTTGACCTCTGGCCGTTCTTTTATCAAGCCAACTTCTCAGCCCTTTTTTCCATTCTAGTAACCTATCGATTAGAAATATGGATGCAAGAACAGTTACGATATTTATTGTAAGCGTCACTGCGAAGACAAACAGGGGGTCAAATCCAACGGCGACGCCGTATAGCATGCCTCCTCCGCTTTCAAACACGATGGATATGAGAATATAGAGGTAAATCTGGTACATCGATACGCATCCTTCATGAATTATTTTGATGGCTAAATAGCTTTTGTGGAAAATGGATCTAAAAGCCTCAAAACCAGAGCCGGACGAACTACCTCCGATTTCAGGAACAAAATCCGTAAGAACTCGCCATCTTGCAGTAAATTAGGATTCAGCCAATTCCTGGCTAATCCTGTAACAATAGATTTTAAATACAGCTAGCAACATCAAGACTAATTGGGATACTTATGTTAAAGAAATCCTTTTTTGCGTTTTTCTGATTTTTTTAAGAGGGGGTGAACCTTCTTGAGTAGAAAAGGAATAATTGGCTTCTTGCTTTTAGGTTTAGTTGTTGGATTAGCTGTAGGTTACTCAATATCCATAGCTGTCCCATTTCAAACAACTGCGCAGAAACCGACGATATCGTTGAGTTCAAATTCAGTTAAGGCAGGCGCACTATACACAGCAACACTTACCGGTTTTCCAGCTAATACAGAAATCTACGGCTGGACAGTAAATCAACAAGTATCTGTTTGTTTCACCGCAGGAACCACTGACGCAAACCGCAAACTTGTAGTATCAGCAAATGCACCTCAAACGGTTGGAACACTGCCATTAGTCGCATGCAACAAAGCAGAAACTATCTGGGCCGCCACAAGTCTAACAGTAACCTAAGCAGAAAAAAAATTTGATGTGCTTATCCCACTCTCTTTAAAAAAATTTAATCTGCAAAGATTTCACCGCGAATAAACTTTCCTAACTGCAGATAATCATTTTAGTTATATTGCTGAAGTCATGAGTAGGAAAATGCAAGTTGAAAATATCTAGATCGTCCTACATTGTATTGTTCTTGCTCCTGGCTCCTTTGGTTGGAAGCGGTTTGCAGCAGACTACTATTCTGGGGCAAACTGTCGGCAGCTCAGGAATGATTAGCGGGGTTTTAGCGCATGGGATGACCGCCTCAGAGGCTCAAATGTTGGCCGCCTCTAACATTACTTGGGTCAGCTGTGACGTAACCTTCAATCCCTCTGACATCAGCAACTGGGATGCGGTTTACTCTTTGGCGCAGCAAAATCACCTATCAGTGATGGGTATTCTTGACCAGCATCTCATGAACTACAGCAACACCTTCACCTTAACTGATTGGAGCAACGCGGTAACACAGGCCGTAGATGCATTTGGCGGCGTTGTTAAGACTTGGGAAATCTGGAACGAACCCAACTATCCTAACAACACCCTAGGCTACTTCGATGGTTCCCCACAAACCTACGTCACCATGTTGCAAACAGCCTACAACGACATAAAAGCCATCGCGCCCTCTGACACAGTGATAGGTTTAGGCGGTATGCCTCTATACACAGCTGATGACCCAACCCTCAGCGACACATACGCCATGCAAGCCTACGCTTGGGCGCAGCAGGTCGTCCAATTAGGCTGCATGTCTTATTGCGACGCCATATCAGTCCACGCTTACCCATATGGACAATACTACCCACAAATAGCTGGAGCATTATTCACAAATTACGTACAACGATACAGCCAACTATGCGGGAAACCCATTTGGGTAACCGAGGTCGGCCAAGAATCCCTCAGCACAACATGGCAAGCTTCACAAACCCAGCAATCCACCTTCTTAGCACAAAGCTATTCCCTGTTTCAAAGTCTGAACGTTAAAGCTTACTTCTGGTATGAACTAAGCGACAATTACACAGCCATCCCAAACTCCAACTTCGGACTCTTCGACAACAACGGCAACCCAAAACAGGCGTTCTCCACCTATGTGAGCGTTGTAAATGGCGAATCACCCCAAACAACTCCAGTGGAGACACCCACAGCTTCAACCACATTAAGCCCGACCACTAACCCTACGCCTTCGCTATCTCCAAGTCCAACCCAAGAAGCAACCTCCACACCGACGGCTTCCGAAACTGCAACGGCAACAACTGTCGCCGAAGAAAACACGGTATCTGTCCTAATCACAGCTTTGGCGGTGTTGGTAGCCGCCGCAACATCTGCTTCTGTGAAGAAACAGCGGCAAAAATAGTTTTCTCACATTTCTTGGTAAGACCCGCTTGGGCAATCTTTTTATGCAGAGGTCAAGCTAGAACTTTTCAGTGGTTTTTTGGCTAACACTTCTTCAGAAGCCAGCGGCTTTTACGCAAGCAAATCCGCCTTCGCAACTCTGCTGCTTGTCGTTTTCCTAGATAACTTAGGCTTCGCCGTCGTCCTACCCTACCTGTACTTCTACGTTCTCGCACTAGGCGGTTCAGCTTTCCTTTACGGCGTGATTTTGGCTTCATACAGCCTGATGTCTTTTATTTTCACACCGATTATTGCTCGCCTCAGCGACCGCTTTGGAAGAAGAAAAATCCTCATCATCGAGTTGGCCGTTGCCAGCTTAAGCTACTTCGTATTCGGGTTGGCAAACGCCGTGTGGGTGCTGTTTCTTGGAAGAATGCTTTCGGGAACAACAGGCGCCACCGTACCCGTCGCGCAAGCTTACGTTGCCGATGTGACATCCCCCAATCGCAGGCTCAAGTATCTGGGAGTCATCAGCGCGGCGGCGGGTGTCGCATTCATTTTGGGTCCAGCAGTCGGCGGAACCCTAAGCGCCTTTTTTGGCTACGCGGTGCCGTCTTTCCTGGTTTCGGCGTTGGCTTTCTCCAACATGGTTCTGGCTTACTTCCGTCTGCTTGAACCGACAAGTTTCAACATAAAAAAGACAGTTTTGCCCTTCTCCGACTTACTGGCTGTTCTCAGGAAACGTAAAATCGCGTTGCTCTTGACGATTTACTTTTTGTTTTTCGTCGCTTTTGTTTTCCTGCAGGCGGTGCTGTCGCCGTGGCTTAAAGCCGTCTTCGGGTTTGGTGCTTTGCAGACTGGGCTGATATTCTTCTTTTTCGGAGGCGTCAGCGCGTTGGTGCAGGGGGTGTTTTTGCCAGCTCTTAACAAACGTTTCAGCCAGCTTGCATTGGTACTGCTCAGTATCGGGGTTTTGACGGGGGGGCTTGTGGCTTTGGCTGCCTTTGAGAACCTTGGTTACGTGTTGGCGGTTGCCGCTTTCATCGCCTTCGGCTTCGGAATCGAATACGTGACCCTTAACACGTTGATTTCCCTCAACACCCCCAAGGAAGCGCAGGGTGGAGCTTTAGGGGTTGCTTGGGCAATAGCCGGGCTAGCTCAAACCATTGCACCCGTCTTAGCCACCGCCGCATTCTATCTGGGTTCAAACATCGGCTTTATCGGATTAGTCTTCATCATTTCCGGAGCAATCTCAGCCGCCACAATTCCGCTGGTCCTCACCTTCAAGAAAGCTCTGTAAGAGTAGAAATGGGCTGTTCACGAGACCACGAGGCGGCTGTTATTAAAGCTGCCTTTCAGGCTTGATGGCTATTTTCCTGCAGATTTCCTATCTTTCGCAGAGAATTAGTCATTTTCCTTAACAATTGCCATCTTTCATAGTGGGGTTTTGAGTGTTCTTAGGCGATTAGTCTTAAATTCATTGGGCAGATAGCGTTCAATTCCCTGATGAGAGAACATGTCGAATTCGAAAGCAACCGATGAAAAAGCAGATTTCACAAAAGCAGCTGCAAAACTCAAGGAAGCGATGGCTTATAGAAACGCCCGCCGGTATGAGAGTGCTTTGAGAGCGATTGATGATGCTCTTTTGATTCAACCTGCATCCGATATTGCTTGGCTCACAAGAGGCGTGGTTTTAGCTGAGCTTGGCCGATGCAACGAGTCTCTGGCATGCTTCGACAAGCTGCTCGAGTTTGACCCATCTTCTGCAGTTGCCTACCGACTGAAGGGCGGAACGTTTGAGATGCAGGGTTCTTACGAGAAAGCCGCCGAATGCTTCCTACGGGCAGTCGATTTGGAACCGGCCAACGCGGATTTGAGGTTGAACTTGGCGAATTCCTACAAAAAACAGAAAAAATATGAAGACGCCCTAAAGGTTTACCGGCAAATGCTTGAACGTGAACCGCAAAACCCCAAAAACCAATATTACGTCGGTGTAGCTCTGGCGGATTTAGGCAAGTATGACGAAGCAATAGGTTTTTTCGATGAAGCCCTAAGGCGAAAACCCGACTTCGACGATGCCGCTCTTGCGAAGGGATTCGTGTTGACGAAGCTGGGCAGAAAAGATGAGGCGAAGCAATGCACCGACAAATTGTTGGAGGTTGAGAAGGAGCAGCCTGCGGATGCCAAGGGCCGCGATTACGCTTCCATGAATGATTCTTGCAGACAAGACTTCGAGGCGTCACAGCGAAAGTTCAAAGACAACTTTGCTCCGCCAAAATGATGTAGCCAAGCGTCTGCGACGGTCACTCGATTTTCGCGGTTATCCAGACGAACATGGGGCCAATAACGTTTATCGTTTTCTTGTTGGAGCGCAAGTATCTTCTTACGGCATCGTCGATTTCCATGTTGACGTCTGTTAGGCTTCGAATCGTCTTTGCCTCCACCAGAATTTCTTTTTCGCCTTTTTCGATGGCTTGCTCTATTTCGTAGGCTGCCTTGTTTGCCATGCCCATCATGTAGCTGTGCGTGGTTTTCAGGGTGCCTTCGGGGATTTTACTTGGCATAGCGCCGATTATGTTTGAATCTTTCACTACAATCGGGTTGAGAGCAGCGGGTCCGAGAAGTTTTTTGTTCTCTTCGTTTTTGACGATTTTCACCGTTAGCTTCTTACCCATGAAGTTTCCTTCAAATGCCGAAACCTTTGCTGGGGTCGGGTCGTTTGCGTGTTTGGCTGCGGTTTCGTGGATGAGGTTCGCCAAGTTTTTGCCTTCGGTCGATTTGGGGGAATCAATCAGCCTTATGGAGTTGGCTACTTCTTGAGAGCTGAACACCCTGGTCTGGTAAAGGTACGGGTAAACCACTTTTCTAATGTCGTTTTCGCCGGAGAGAATCATCAGCATTCTTTCAAGCCCAAAACCGAAGTTCCATACCGGATGGGTTATTTTGTATTTGCTCAAGGGAATGGGGCTGTAGAAGCCAGCATCTCCGATTTCCAACATTTTTTCCATGTGTGGATGCTTCACGAAAATTTCATATTCAGTTTGCGGAGCATAGTATTTGGATGTGGCGGTTTTTCTTGTGAAGCTGACTTGATCAAACCCGAGTTTCGTAAATATTTGCCTGACTACTTCGAGCCCATCTTCCACGCTGAACTCATCGGCCATTATGACGATGGAAGCTGTTTGTGAATCATAAAGGTGAGTTGCGTCAAGCTTCTGCTCTCGCCGATATTTGGGGCCAATCGAGAACAGCTGAATCGGCAAAGGCTCGCGGTTCTGGTATTCTGACAGGACGCCGAACCAGCCCGCCGTCGTGTGGCTTCGAAGGGTCATGCTCAGCGGGATAGGCTGCAGATCCTTTAGTTCCTTGAAAACCTCGTTAAGTAGCCTTGATGCCTGCTCCTCTTTTATCTTCAATTCGTTAACCATCAATTCCACGAGGTCATCCGAAGCGATTTTGCCTTTCTTGTACTTCCGAAAGATACTTTGAAGCTTGTCGAACGCCGTGAAGTTGGGAACTACTTTCTTGATTTCTTCCATTCTCTTTTCGCTGATCCCAATGTCCGGTCGGTCGAGACCTGCTAAGAAAAAAACCCGATCCAAAATCACGGGTGCTTCAGGACCATACTGTTGGTAAACTTCGCCTTTCTCAATTATTACGGGCACGATGGCCTCGGTGAAGCCGATATCTAAAAGCGTGTTTCTCACCTTGAAGATTAAGCTTACTAGATCGTTTTCTTTTCTTTTGTTTTGCAGGGTGAAGTAGCGTCCTTCCTGCTTCAACAATTTCGCTGTTTCAAGCCAGGTCTTTTCGTAGTCTAATTCTGAATCTTTCTTGATTTTGTGAACATTAAATTTTACCAAACAAATATCCCCACTTTGATCCTCAAGCAAGTTAGCAGCCTTTCTCTAACCCCAAAACCTATGAATGGAGATAATTATAAAAGCATTCCTTACAAGCTAGCTAATGGTGACTATGTGACCGCGCCTCTTGACACTTCTATTCTGAGAAATATATCTCGTGAACGGGAAGGATTCATCAACGTGGACCCGCTCCAAACAGGGGGTAAATTGTATCCTGAAGCCAAAGTAGCGTTGCAGAACTGGGGCGACGGCTACTCCGTATGCGACTTCTGCGGCGGAAGACTAGACCAAATAAAAAACCCACCCATCTATGACTTTGTCTATACCATTTTGCCCAGGTTCCTCGAAGTAGACATTGCCCGAGTTACCAACGGCGCCCGCGAAGGCATCGACACCGTCATGCATTCGATGTGCAGCCCAGGCGACACCGTCGTCATCGACAAAAACGCCCATTACACAACTTACGTCGCCTTAGAAAGAAACCACCTCAACGCGCAAGAAGTCCTTAACAGCGGATACCCAGAATTCAAGATTGACCCCGAAAAGTATGTCGCGGCAATAGAAGAAGTCAAGAAAAACACAGGCAAACTCCCAACACTAACGCTCCTCACGTACCCCGACGGCGCCTACGGAAACCTGGTCGACGCAAAAAGAGTCGCCGAAATTTCCCACCAATTCGGCATCCCCTTCCTCTTAAACGCAGCCTACGGCATCGGAAGAATGCCAATTTCAGCACGGGAGCTGGGTTGTGATTTCATCGTTGGTTCTGGGCACAAAAGCATGTCCGCCTGTGGACCTATAGGCGTCTTGGGGTTAAGAAAGGAGCATGAAGAAAAAATCCTACGAAAGTCCAAATTCTTCAAAGTCAAAGAGGTGGAGCTTTTAGGCTGCACTTCAAGGGGCGCATCTTTGATCACTCTGATGGCTAGCTTCCCGTATGTGGCTGAGCGAGTCAAAAATTGGCCAGAAGAAGTCCGCAAAGCACGGTGGTTCTCAGTAGAAATAGAAAATTTGGGTCTCAAGCAGCTGGGCGAAAAACCCCATAATCACGATTTGATGTTTGTTGAGTCGCCTAAATTCTTTGAAATCTCCCAGACCCATCCTAAACGTGGCTACTTCTTGCACTCCGACCTAAAAGAAAGGGGAATAGTGGGCATTAAACCAGGATTGACAAAGAACTTCAAGATGTCAACGTTCATGCTGAAGGAAGAAGACCTGAAAAAAGTCGTAGACGCATTCAAAGAAATCCAAAGCAAATACGGCGTCTAAAACAACCATATTTAGAAAAAGTAGCTTAAGTTTTTTCTTTGTGCCATCTTACGCCTTGAGCCGTATCCTCCAGCACTATGCCCATCGATTTCAGCTGTGCTCTTATAGCATCGGCTTTTTTCCAGTTCTTCGCCTTCCTCGAAACTTCCCGCTTCTGCACTAAAACGTCAATGTCAGTCGGCAAAGATTCTTCAACTTCCACTTGGCCTATGACACCTAAAACCTCGTCTAAACGCATCATCAAGCCGCCAACATCCGCAGCCTCTTGCTTACTTACTTTGTCGTCGTCGAGCAGGTTGTTTATTTCCCGCACGAAATCGAACAGAGACGCTATGGCTGTTCCGATGTCAAGGTCGTTGTCCATTGAGCCGCCGAAGCATGCCTCCAGTTTCTCGGATAAGACGGCGACTTTTCCGTTGCTGTCTGCCGTACCCTCGACTTCATGCAGCCGCCTTACAAAGTTCCGGAGCCTGCAAACAGCGCTCTTTGCTGATTCTAAAGCTTCAAACGTAAAGTTGAACTGCTGCCGATAATGAACCGACATCAGCAAGAATCGTATTGCAACTGGGTCGAATTCTTTGGCAAGTAAGTCACGGAGAGTATAGTAGTTGCCGAAGCTTTTGGACATTTTTTTGCCTTCTACAAGCAGATGTTCGTTGTGCAGCCAGTAGTTGACAAACTTCTTGCCCGTCGCTGCCTCGCTCTGCGCAATCTCGTTCTCATGATGAGGGAACATGTTGTCGACGCCGCCACAGTGAATGTCAAAGGTTTCTCCAAGATACTTCATTGACATTGCCGAGCACTCAACATGCCAGCCTGGTCTGCCTTTGCCTAACTCAGTTTCCCAGTAAACATCGCCATCTTCAGGTGTCCAAGCTTTCCACAAAGCGAAATCCTGAGCTTCTTCCTTGGCATATTCGTCTTGGCTGACTCGGGCGCCAGCTTTAAGCTCCGTCGTTTTGATGTTTGCAAGTTTGCCGTAGTCAGGGAACTTGCTGATGCAGTAATAAATTGAGCTATCTTCGCCACGGTATGCGTAGCCTTTCTCCATTAGAGTTTTGATTAGAGTGACCATTTCCGGTATGTGATCGGTGGCCCGTGGGTAAACGTCGGCTGGCAAAACGTTTAGAGTTTTGAGGTCTTCAAAGAAGGCTTTGATGTAGAAGTCTGTAAATTGTTTGAGTGGTAGATTCTGCTTTTGACTACCTTTTATGGTTTTATCATCTATGTCGGTGAGGTTCATCACGTGGGTGACCTTGAATCCCCTTTGCATAAGCCAGCGTTTGAGTAGATCTTCAAAGAGGAAGGCACGGAAGTTGCCTATGTGGGCGTAGTCGTAGACCGTGGGACCGCAGGTGTAGATTTTCACTTTACCTGCTTCCAACGTGTTGAAAGGATCTTTTTTTCGAGTTAACGTGTTAAAAAGAAGTATTTTTGGTTGTTGGGTCATTTTTGTACGTTAAAAAACATGGGGTCAAAATTATTTAAGGGTTTAGCAACATTTATAACATCGTTATACTGTTGAAATAACAACGAAAAACGGAGCCCTCAATATTTTTATGAGGGATACCCGCAATAGAAATCTATGCTGGGGTGGCCGAACGGTTCAGGCGACAGCCTGCAGAGCTGTTATATGTGGGTTCAATTCCCATCCCCAGCTCTTTTTCCAAAAAAAATCTTTTCAACATTACTTTGAAGGACTAAAAAAAGGGAAGGATTTT
>Ga0187864_10004217_pt1 | contig 11362 bp, 6 predicted proteins | sample June2016WEW_11_4_FD_132985 | JGI IMG/M metagenome (GOLD analysis project Ga0187864, IMG submission 132985) | Peatland microbial communities from SPRUCE experiment site at the Marcell Experimental Forest, Minnesota, USA - June2016WEW_11_40 | ecosystem: Environmental > Terrestrial > Soil >... | reverse complement strand
GGAAATCAGGGGAAACGTAGCCGATTCGCAAGCGGCGATCAGCATCCCGGCTGTTTTGGTGAGGGAGGATCAGCTTCCGCAACGGCTTGCCGTGGCGGTTATCCCATTGCTTGGCTTCGCGCAGAATCGCCGCGGCATCGCACCCAGGTTGGAAATTCATCCCGAAGACAAAGTTGCTGTGGGCCATGGCAGCGTTTGGGTCAAGGTCCATGGCGCGACGGTGCGCCTGCATCGACTCATCCACCCGCGCCATTCTGGATAAAATGCCGCCCAGGTTGGTGTATGCGTCGGCGTGGTCAGGTTTCACGGCCACGGCACGCTGCAAAACCTCCAGTGCCTCATCCGTGCGACCCAGGTCCTTCAGCGAATTACTGAGGTTATTCAATACGTCGGCAGATTCCGGCTTGATCGCCAATGCCTGATTCAGAACTTCCACCGATTCCGTCAGGCGGCCGCGTTCGGTGAGAAGGAGCCCCAGGTTGTTCAGCGCCTCCTGGAAATCCGGCTGGATCGCCACCGCGCGGCGCCAGGCGGCCTCGGCCGGATGGGTTCGGCCCAGGGCCTTGAGCGCAATGCCCGCGTTGTAATAGATCGTGGCATTCTCCGGCTGGATCTTTAGCGCCTGCCAGTACGCGTCCAGCGCTTCCTCAAGCCGGTTCAGAATCCCCAGCGCAATCCCCAGGCTGTTCAGGCATTCGACCTGATTGGGCGCCAGCGCCAGCGACTTTTGAAAAGCTGCCACCGCTTCCGCCGGGCGATTCAACTGGGATAGCGCGACTCCCAGATTGAAATGCCCCGACGCCGAATCGGGCTTGATGGCCAGCGCCTGGCGATACAAGCGTTCCGCCTCGACGAAGCGGCCGGATTGATGGAGTTGAAATGCTCGAGCGAAGACATCGTCGATCGACATGCCGTTATTATACGACTACGACTCGGCGCACCAGCGCCGCCACGCATCGCGATACGCCGCCTCGACATTGCGGGCGAAGCGCGGCGCGTCCATCAGCGGCGAAGCCTTCATCCGATCCCGCAATGTTTGTCGCAGTTCGCTTAACTTCGGAAGATCGCCGGCCAAATCCACCGCCAGGCGCACGTATTGATCCGGATCGTTCGCAACCAGATCGGCAAGACCCAAATTGTACAGGATGCTTCGCCCCGCCCGGCCCACGGCGGTGGGACCGGACAAACTCACGACCGCAACGCCCATCCACAGCGTGTCGCACGTCGTAATCCCGCCGTTATAGGGGAAGGGGTCCAGCCCGATGTCGATTCGATGATACGTGCGCGTGTACTGATCCCAGGGCTGGCGGCCGACAAACTCGACCCGATCCCACGCGATGCCCTGCCGATCCAGATGTTCCGAGACCGACCCCAGGTGCTTTCCCGCCAGGGCGTGAACGAGTAGTCGCGAACGCGGCACTCGCTTGAGAATCTCGCACCACAATTCCATCGCGGCCGACGAAACCTTGGTAAACTGGTTCATGCAACCGAAGGTGATGTGGCCATTGCCCAGAACCGGCGGGGGCGACGGCTCGGGCGTCTGGCCGCCGGGCGCGTAACACCAATAGGTCTGGGGCAGGCGAATCGTTTGTTCGCTGTAGCAGGTCAAATCCATTTGCGGCGGATCGAGATGGGGATCGGAAAGGCGGAAACGCATGGCGTCGATTCCGCTGGTGCCGCAATACCCCAGGTAGGTGATTTGCACCGGCGCCGGCGCCATCGCAAAGGCGCGAAGCCGATTGCCGGACGAATGCAATGACAGGTCGATTAACAGGTCGATTCGATCGTCTCGAACGAGCGCCGCCAACCGCTCGTCGTTGAGCGGCGACACGTCGCGCCAATGGTTGCTGTGGGCGCGCAATTGTTCGGTCATCGCATCCGCTTGCGTGACGCTGCTGTAGCAAAACACCTCGACTTGCTCGGGATCGTGGTGCCCCAGAAGAGGCAGCAGATTCCAGGCAACCACGTGCTCACGGAAATCCGCCGAGACATATCCGACGCGCAATCGCCGATTCGCCTCGCGGGTATTTTCGTGAGGCCGGATTAAATGCCGCAGCGGTTTGGCGTGACGCTCGTTCCATTGCCGCGCTTCGCGGAGGATTGCCGCCGCATCAAAGCGGGGATCGAAGTTCATGGCAAAGACAAGGTTGCTTTGGGCCGTGGGATTTTGATGCTCGAGTTCAACGGCCCGACGATAGGCCTGCAACGATTCCTCCACACGACCCATGACCAGCAGAATGTTGCCCAGAGTGTTATAGGAATTGGCATAGTCGGGCTTGATGGCCACGGCGCGTTGCAAAACCTCATACGCCTCCTCAATCCGACCCAGGTCTTTCAGAGATTTACCCAAGGTGTTCAGGGCCTCGGCGAAATCCGGCCTGATGGCCAACGACTGCTTCAAAACGGTGATTGCTTCTTCCAAACGTCCCCCCTCCACCAGAATGGCGCCCAGGTTAACGAGGGCTTCCGCAAAGTCGGGCTTTAGCGCCAAGGCGCGGCGAATAGCCGCCTCCGCTTCGTTTCTTTTCCCCAAAGTTTTCAACGCAACGGCGGCGTTGTAGTAAACGGTAGCGTTCTCCGGCTGAATCGTTAAGGCCTGAAAGTACGCCTCGAGCGCTTCTTCCTCCCGGCCGAGTGAACAAAGCAAATTGCCCAGCGTGTTGCAGGCTTCGAGGGAATCGGGCCGCATGTTCAATGCCTGCCGGGACACGGCCGCCGCCTCCTCGGTCCGACCCATATTAAACAAAAGTTCCGCGAGGCGGATGCAGGCCTCGGCCATATCCGGCTTGCAAACGACCGCTTGGCGATATGCCGCCAGGGCTTCCTCCAATCGGCCCGAATTCGCCAGGGCGATCCCCAAGTTGAACAGCCCCTCGCCCGAATCCGGCTTGAGCGCCAGCGCCTGGCGGTAGCAGGTGATCGCCTCGTCCCAGCGGCGGCGATCAGTCAGGACGATTCCCAGATTAATGTGGAAATCCACCGACTGCGGCTGAACCGCCAAGGCCTTTCGAATCAGGTCCTCGGCCGCCTCCAACCGCCCCGTCTCTCGGGCAAGCAATCCCAGCAGGTGCAGCGCATCGGCATGTTTGGGGTTTTGAGCCAGAATCTGGCGATACATCCCCGCCGCCTCGGCAAGCCGGCCGGCTTGATGCAACTGATACGCCTGACCGAGGACCTGCTCGAGGGTCATGCGGCCATTATACGGTTACGACTCGGCGCACCAGCGCCGCCAGACGTCGCGATAGGCCGCCTCGACGTCCCGGGCAAATTGCCGCCCGTCCATTAGCGACGAGGCCAGCATCCGCTGGCGTAGCGTGCCGCGGAGTTCTTGCAGTCGCGCGTGATTCCCCGCCAAACCGGCCGCAATGGAGATATATTCCTGGGGGCTGGAGGCGATCAATTCCCCAAGGCCGACGTTCGTCAACAGACTTGCACCGACCCGCGCCAGATGCGTCGCGCCCGCCAGGGTTACCACCGGCACGCCCATCCACATCGCCTCGCACGTCGTGGTCGTGCCGTTATAGGGATACGTATCCAAGGCGATATCCACCCGGCCGTACATCCGGTAATGGGAAGCCAAATCATCTTCATAGCCGGCCATATCCAGTCGCTCCGGGCTGATCCCCCTCCGCTCGAACTCGCGGCCAATCCGCTGGCGGGTCGGCGGATCAGCCAGGACACGGTTCTTGAGCAAGAGACGTGAACCCGTCACCGCCTTAAGGATTTCAGCCCACAAATCCAGTACTTGCGGCGCGGCCTTGGCAATCTTGTTGAACGAACCGAAACAGAGGGGATGTCCTTGCGAGACCGGCGGCGGCCCAACGTCCGGCACGTTGGCGGGCGGGGCAAAGCACCAATTCGTTCTCGGCAACCGCAGCAGCGCCTCGGTGAAAAAGGCTTCCGTCCTTCCCGGCGGGTCGGCCACCGCATCGGTCAGCCGATAATCCATCGTCGCCAAGCCCGTGCTCCCAGGATGGCCCAGATAGCTAATCTGGATCGGCGCGGGCTTGCGCGCAAAGACCAGCAGGCGATTGCCCGCGGTGAAACCCATCAAGTCCACCAGAATGTCGATGCCGTGCCCGCGAATCATCTCCGCCAGCGATTCGTCGGTCGTGCCGATGATTTCGTGCCATTCGTCGGCGCAGGCGCGCAGCAGCGCCGTGGTGGAATCGGGATCTCGAACGTCGCCGTAGCAGACGATTTCGAAATTCCCATGATCGTGGTTTTCAAGCAGGGCTTGGAGAAATCGGCTGACCGAATGCTCGCGAAAGTCGCTGGAGACATAGCCAATGTGGAGTCTCCGATCGGGATCCCGACTGTTGCCGTGCGCCGCGATGGCTTTCCTCAGCGGCTCGGCGTGGCATGAACTCCATCGCCGCGCTTCGGCCAGCGTGACCGTGCCCTCGTTGCCATGTAGATACTGTAGGCAGAAAACCAAATTGCAATGAATCGCGGCGCCGCCCGGATCGAGATCGACTGCGCGGCGGTAGGCTTCGAGGCCCTCATCGAGCCGACCCATATTCATCAGGGCAATTGCCAGTCTGTTATGGGCGGATGCGCTTTGGGGATTGATGGCCATCGCCCGGTGGAGAACCTCGATTGCTTCCCCATGACGATTCAGATGATTCAGCGTGTTGCCGAGGTTGTTGAACGCCTCGAAATAATCGGGGTCGACGGCGATCGCCTGGCGAAAAGCATCCACGGCTTTTTCCGTCAGGCCAGCGGTGCCCAGAGCCAGGCCCAAACCGTTGGCGCACTTGGCGTCATCGGGCTTCAGCGCCAGCGCTTGGCGGAATGCGGCGATCGATTGTTCCATCCGGCCCAATTCCTTCAGCGCATTGCCGGCGTTGTAGTAGACGATAGGATTCTCTGGTTGAAGCTTGCGCGCCTGTGCGTAGACGATGAGCGCTTCGGCGGCCCGTCCCCTGGCAAGCAGGGCATTGCCAAGGTTGTTCAGCGCATCGGGGAAATCCGGCCGACAGGCCAATGCCTGGCGGATGGCCGCCTCCGCCTCTTCGGCTTGGCCCGTGTCGATCAGCAGCGCCCCAAGTCCGTTGTAGGCTTCGGCGAATGCCGGCCGGTAATGCAGCGCTTGGCGAAACGACGCCTGCGATTCCTCCCTGCGATTCAAGGCCGCGTAGGTGTTGCCCAAATTGTAGTGGGCTTCGGCAAAATCCGGCCGAAGAGCCACTGCTCTCCGGCCCGCCTCCAGCGACTCCTCGAACTTTCCCAATCCGCTCAGGGCAATGGCCAGGTTGGCCAGGCAATCGACATAATCCGGCCTCAGCGCCAAGGCCTTGCGATAGAGCGGCGCCGCTTCCTCAAAGCGATTCAGTCGAGACAGCGCCGTTGCCAGATGGAAAAGCGCCTCAGCGAAGTCCGGCTTGAGCGATAGCGCCGCTCGATAGCTCCCCGCCGCCTCTTCAAACCGGCCCAGAGCCGACAGAGCCAGCCCCAGGTTCATCTGAAAATCCGCCGAGCGTGGATTGACTGCGATGGCCTTGCCAATCAACTCCACCGCCGCTTCGCCGCGCCCATTTTCATGCTCCAGCAATCCCAAATGATGCAGAGCCTCGGCGTGATTCGGGCAAGACGCCAACACCTGGCGGAGCATCCGCTCCGTTTCGACTAGGCGCCCGGATTGATGCAATCGCATCGCCTGGCGATAAGTCTCTTCGATCGTCACAACGCCATTATACGGCTATGCTTTGGCGCACCAGCGCCGCCACACGTCGCGATAGGCCGCCTCGACGTCCCGGGCGAATTGTCGCCCGTCCATCAGCGGCGAAGCCAGCATCCGCTGGCGCAGGCCGCCGCGGAGTTCTTGCAGTCGCGCGTGATTCCCCGCCAAACCGGCTGCAATGGAGATATATTCCTGGGGGCTGGAGGCGATCAATTCCGGGAGGCCGACGTTCGTCAACAGGCTTGCCCCCACCCGCGCCAGGTGCGTTTCGCCCGCCAGGGTTACCACCGGCACGCCCATCCACATCGCCTCGCACGTGGTGGTCGTGCCGTTATAGGGAAACGTGTCCAAGGCGATATCGACCCGCCCGTACATCCGGAAATGGGACGCCATATCATTTTCAAAGCCGGCCATATCCAATCGCTCCGAGGTGATCCCACGCAGCTCGAACTCGCGGCGAATCCGCTCGCGGGTCAGCGGGTCGGCCAGAGCACGGTCCTTAAGAAATAGACGAGAACCTATCATGTCCTTGAGGATTTGGGCCCACAAATTCATCGTTTGCGGCGCAACCTTGGAAAGCTTGTTAAACGAGCCGAAACAGAGGGGATGTCCTTGCGATACCGGCGGCGCCGCCACCTCCGGCAGGTCATCCGGCGGCGCGTAACACCAGTTCGTCCGCGGCAGGCGCAACAGCGTTTCGGTGTAAAAAGCCTCCGTCCTGCCCGGCGGGTCGGCAAGCCCATCGGTCAGGCGATAATCGATCGTCGCCAAACCCGTTGTGCCGGGATGGCCCAGATAGCTAATCTGAATCGGCGCGGGCTTGCGCGCCAAAGCCAGCAGGCGGCTGCCGGTCGTATGACCGGTCAGATCGACCAGAATATCGACGCCGTGACCCCGAATCATCTCGGCCACCCCCGCGTCGGGCATGTTGACGATGTCGTGCCAACCATCCACGCAGGCTTTCAAGCTCTCGGTAACGCGATCCGGATACGGTACATCGCAATAGCAGCGGATCTCGTATTGCTGATGATCGTGGTTTTGAAAAAGGCGGTAGAGAAACCGGCTTACGACATGGTCGCGAAAATCACAGGAGATATAGCCGATCCGCAGCCCCCGCCCGGTTTCGCGATTGTTGGCATGGGGAGCAATATTTTTCCGCAACGGCTCGCCATGTCGTGAGTCCCATCGCCGCGCCTCATTCAGCAGGAGCGCGCCATCGTTGCCGTGCAGATACTGGAGGCAGAAGACAAGATTGCTATGGATCAGGGCATTCCCCGGGTCAAGATCGATTGCTCGGCGGAATGTTTCCAGGCCCTTTTCGAGCTGGCCGATATCCGTCAGAACGATCGCCAGATTGTTGCAAGCCAATGCGAACTTCGGGTTGAGAGCCATCGCCCGCGGCAGAACCTCCATCGCCTGCTCCATGCGCCCCTGGTCCTTCAGCGTTTTGCCGAGGTTGTTGTAGGCCTCGGCACAATCGGGATCGACGGCGATCGCATGGCGAAAAGCATCCGCGGCTTCTTCGTACCGCCCGGTGACGGTCAGCATCAGGCCCAAATTGTTGGCCGCCTTGACGTAGTCGGGCTTCAGCGCCAGCGCCCGGCGGTATGCGGCAATCGACTGCTCCGGCCGGCGCAAATCTTTTAGTGCGTTGCCGGCGTTATAATAAACAATGGGGTTCTCCGGCTGGAGTTCTCGCGACTTTGAAAATGCGATGATCGCTTCGGCGGCGCGGCCCATTTCAACCAGCGCATTGCCAAGGTTGTTTAACGCGTCGGCGAAATCCGGCCTGTGAGCCAATGCCTGGCGAAAGGCGGCGGCGGCTTCCTCCGGCCGGCCCATCTCCAGTAACAGAACCCCAAGGCCATTGTGGGCTTCGGCAAAATCTGGTTTGTAACGCAGCGCTTGGCGGAGCGAGGCCACGGCTTCCTCCCTGCGTTTCATATTGGCAAGCACGTTGGCGCAGTTGTAATGGGCCTCGGCAGAACTGGGCCGGAGAGCCAATAACCTATGCCAGCAGTCCAGTGACGCCTCAAGCTTGCCCAGCGCTTTCAGTGCAAGAGCCAGATTGGTCAGGCAATCGGGATAATTAGGCCTCAGCGCCAACGCCTTGTGGTAGATCGGCACAGCTTCCTCAAAGCGATTCAGTCGAGAGAGCGCCGTTGCCAGGTTGAAATGCCCCTCGGCCGAGCCCGGTTTAAGCAACAACGCTTGCCGATTGATCGCCGCCGCCTCCTCGAAGCGGCCCAGACCCGACAAAACCACGCCCAGATCAATCTGATAATCCGCCTCCCCTGGCTTGATGGCCATGGCCTTGCGGATCAGGTCTTCGGCCACATCGGCGCGCCCCTTTTGATTCTCCAGCAATCCCAGACGATGAAGCGCATCCGGGTGATTCGGGTGGGACGCCAAAACCTGGCGGTACATCCCCTCCGCCTCGGCAAGGCGGCCGGCTTGATGCAATTGAAGCGCCTGACCGAGGACCTGCTCAATGCTCATGCGGCCATTATAAGGCTAGGCCTGCATCCCATGGTGTCCGTCGGCGGGCCACCACCAGCCCAGGTTTGGATCGTGGGCGACTGAAATCTTGATCCCCAGCCAGGCGGCGCAGGTGGCGGCGGCGTGGTGGGCCTGCTCCGGCGAATCAAACACCTGCTCGATGCTCTTATGGTTCCGGGGATTCCCCCACGCCTGGAGAAAATTCCCCACGGTGTGAAGGTGCAACATATGCTGAAGCGGCAATGCGATCTCCCATCGCATGATGTCCATCAGGGGAAGATCGAGAATTGGATTGTGTGCCATGAGAGGGCCTCCATACCCGTTTTTACTTCATCCGGCATCCATGTCGGGGAAGGACTCCACGGCACAAACGCGCCGCGTGTACCGCACCGTACCTCCAGAATCGGCGATGTCAACCGCTGTTCACAAAACAAGTCACAAAAAATCGGTTTTGCGCCGGCTTTCGTCCAGGGACCAAGGCGGTATATCCTTCATTCAACAAAGATGACCTCGGCATCCCCGATCCCCGCGACGCCTTCACATGTAATCAGGCCCCGGGATTTACAGCGCGCTCCGTTTCGCCATTGGGCACGGGGGCTGCTGGCTGGTTTCTTCGTCGCGCTTTTGTTCCTGCTGTTTGCCGGAACCTGGCTCCATTGGGACCTGGTCGAATCGAGGGAAAACCGCAACCTGGCCATTGCCCCGGGTTGGCCGCATAACTTCGAGGATGTGAAGACCTTCTCGCAGCGATTCATGGTCTTCTATCGCGATCACTTTGGATTCCGCAACAGCCTGATCCGCGGCGCGGCCATGGGCGAATTCCACGGCGGGCTGGGACCGGAAATCAATAACCGCATCATCGTCGGCAAGGATGGCTGGCTGTTTTATTCCAAGGATGAAAAGTTCATGGCCGATCGCGGGCTCGATCCGTTTTCGGATGCGGACCTGATCGCCTGGCAGGAACTGCTGGAAAAACGCCGCAAATGGTTCACCGACCATGGCTATCCGTTTATCGTGGTTGTCGCGCCGGACAAGCAAACGATCTATCCTGAATTCCTGCCCGACCGATTCGCCAGGCCTCCCATGCCGTCACGGCTCGATCAGCTCATCTCGCGTCTTCGGCAAACGCATTCGCCGGTGCAAATCCTCGATCTTCGGCCCGCGCTTTTGGACGCCAAGCGGCATCGGCAGATTTATTTCAAGACCGACTCTCATTGGAATGACTACGGCGCGTACACCGCTTATCGCGTCATTCTCGATGCGATCCAGCAAGCCCTGCCCAAGACAAAGCTGATCCCGCAAACCCTCGCGCAGTTCGTCGCGGTGAGCACAACGAAGTCAGGCGATCTGGCCCAGGACCTGGATTTGTATTTCGAATATCACGAGCAAACCACGCTGCTCGTTCGCGGCGATCTCTACGCCAACCCGGATCGTCTCAAGACCTTGTTTGCGCACACCTATACCGATGGACCGGACCGGCGCGCCCCGCGGCTGCTGCTGTACAACGATTCGTTCGCGGCTTCGCTCATGCAGTTCTTCGCCCCGAATTTCAGCCGCGCCTATTACGCCTGGAACGCTTGGACAAGCACGGTGGACCCCGCGCCGACCATTGAGCAAAAGCCCGACGTGGTCATCAATGAATTCGTTGAACGAAAGCTTCACGAGCCTGTTCCTGTCGATTCCGAGGAGATCCGCGATCAGAAACTTCCATAGACGGCCAAGCCGCTTTGACAACCCGTTCAGCGTAGGATGAAATGCACCCACTAACGGTAGACCCGCGCACATGAATCATTGGACACCTTTTCGTGCCCCGCTGATCGCCGTTGGTATTTTGATTTATACCCATTGCTCGCAGGCTCAAACCGTGCCAACCACTCAACCGACCGCCAGCGGCCCGCCGACCCCGCCGCCCTGGGTCAATCGACAGCCGGATGTGCCGTTCTTGCCCAAGCCCGCCGCCCAGCCCGCTGATTGGATTGTCCCGCACGATCCGGTCACTCCCAATGCCTCGCCGGAGGCGCGGGCGCTGCTCAAATTCCTTTACAGCATCAGCGGCAAGCATACGTTGACGGGCCAGCACAACTATGCGGCCCAGCAGGAGATTTCGACGCGCGCCGCCGCCAAGTTCATCGGCAAAACGCCCGTCATCTACGGAACGGACTGGGGATTCTCCAAAAAAGGCGATAAGGATTCCGCTTATGTCAGGCAGGCGACGGTTGATGAGCTGATCAAGCAATACAAGAACGGCTCGATCATCGCCATCACCTGGCACGAGGTGCGTCCGACTGAGGATGAGCCGGTCACATTTCGCAAGAGCGTTCAGGGCAAGCTGACCAATGCGGAATTTGATGACGTCATTACTCCCGGCACCAAGCTGTACAATCGCTGGTGTGCCCAGGTGGATGTCATCGCCGCCTTCCTCAAGCAACTTCAGGATGCCCATGTGCCGGTGCTGTTCCGTCCCTATCACGAGAATAACGGGGCCTGGTTCTGGTGGGGTGGCCGGCGCGGTGAGCGTGGCACGAAGGTCATCTACCGGCAAATCTGGGATCGTTTCGTCAACCATCACAAGCTGACCAATCTTATCTGGGTCTGGAACCAGGATCAGCCGAAGCTGCCGGACCAGCAATTCGTGGACTACTTCCCCGGCCAGCAGTACGTGGATGTGCTCTCGCTGGACGACTACAGCAAATTTCAACAGCGGTATTACGATGAACTCAACGCCCTGTCGGACGGAAAGGTGATGGCCATTGCTGAGACCGGGAACCCGCCGCCGATTGCCGTTTACGCCGATCAGCCGAAGTGGACGTATTACATGCTCTGGGCGGGCATGGCTACGTCGAGGCGCCTGCGCCCCGACGCCGGGCCGCGCGTTCCCCTGGCAAACATGGTAAAGGATTCCAGGATGTTCAGCTTGGAGGATCAGGCGTATTGGGATGCGATCGCTTCGCTGCGGGCCGCCTCGGGTCTCCCCCCTGCGGCGCCGCCTCCGGCAACGCGCCCGGCCGGGAAATGAGGCCGCTCGCCTGCTCCCTTTTTTCCCCTCGCCCCGGTAATCCCAATTTTTTCGATCTATGCCGCAAGTCCAGCATTTGCGCACCTTCGTAGAGCGTTGATCACCAGTTTTCCCGCTACCCAAAACGCCACGCGATGGGGCGTACGCACCCAACTCGGCAACGG
>Ga0187864_10004212_pt1 | contig 11370 bp, 18 predicted proteins | sample June2016WEW_11_4_FD_132985 | JGI IMG/M metagenome (GOLD analysis project Ga0187864, IMG submission 132985) | Peatland microbial communities from SPRUCE experiment site at the Marcell Experimental Forest, Minnesota, USA - June2016WEW_11_40 | ecosystem: Environmental > Terrestrial > Soil >... | reverse complement strand
AGTGGTTCATGCGCATGAACTGGTTCGATTCGGAGGTTGGACCGAACGAGGGGTGGGTCAGTTTAACTAAGCAGAGGTGGGTCAATTCTGGTCAGCGGCAACGCGCATCAGGCTAAGATGCAGCTTCCCCGCTCCCCAACGGGGTTGTGCAACAAAGCCCAGGGTTGGCGCGGCGCCAACCCTGGGTAATCGCGCAGCAATGCCCGTCAACCCCAACGGGGTTGCGGCCCAGTGGCCGGAAACTCGCTCGCCTGCGACCCCCGCCGGCCACAACCCCGTTGGGGTTGGGGGCCGCGCCGCCGCCGCCACCCAGGGTTGTCCCTTTGGTCCAACCCTGGGCTTTGTTACACAACCGCGTTGCGGTTGAAGCCACGCGCGCCAGTTTGGGTTTGAAATCCCGCAAACTCTCGTCCAGGGCATCGCACCGCCACAGCATCCCCATTTGTTCCCCTGGGAATCTTAGCATGACGCGCATGGGCCCCGCCGCCCTAAGCTCTTTGCGGCTTCGCCTCAGTTTTTGCTTGTCCAGGCTGTTTGCGGCAGCAATGTTGATCCAATGACGGGGAACAAGATCACTGCCGAGACGATCAGAGCCATGAAAGGGCGCGGAGCGAAGATCGCCGCCCTCACGGCATACGACTTTCCCATGACGCGGCTGCTGGATGAGGCGGGCATCCCGTTGATTCTGGTAGGGGATTCGCTGGGCATGGTGGTGCTGGGCTATCCGGACACGACCCGCGTGACCATGGCCGAGATGGAGCACCACGTGCGGGCCGCCGCCCGGGCGCAGCCGCGCGCCCTGCTTGCAGCCGACCTGCCGTACCAGAGCTACGAGACAGTCGAGAAGGCAGTGGCCAATGCCAGGCGTCTCGCAGCCGCTGGCGCCGAGGCCGTGAAGGCCGAGGGCGGCCGCCGAATCGGCGAACAGGTTCGGGCCATTGTAAGCAACGGCATCCCCTTCCTGGGCCACCTGGGCATGCTGCCCCAGCACGTCCTGGAGGAAGGCGGCTACCGCGTCAAAGGCAAGACCGAGCCCGAACACCAGGACTTGCTGGCTGATGCGCAGGCCTTGGTCCGGGCAGGCGCCTTCGCAGTAGTGCTGGAACTGGTCACCCCGCCCGTGGCCAAAGACATCACCCAACGCATCGCCATCCCCACCATCGGAATCGGCGCCGGGCCCGGCTGCGACGGCCAAATCCTGGTGACCCCCGACTTGCTCGGGTTGCTGCCGTGGTACAATCTCAAACACGTCAAACCCAAGCTCAACGCTGCCGAACAGATGCGAGCGGTCGTCACCCAGTGGATGGCAGGGGTGGCAAAGGCATGACGTTTCTTTGGGCCTGGCAAAGTTATTTTGCGCCAGACCCTTTGAAAGGCGGCAACAGATGAAGAGGTTGACACATATCGATGCGCGGGGAGCGGCGAACATGGTGGATGTCTCGACGAAACCCGTGATGTTGCGCACAGCGGTGGCGCGGGGTCAGATCCGCCTCCGCAAGACTACCCTCGACCTCATCGAGTCCCAGACCGTTGCCAAAGGCAATGTCCTGGCATCGGCGCGCCTGGCGGGCATCCTGGCCGCCAAAAAGACCGGCGAACTCGTCCCCCTCTGTCATCCTCTGGCTTTGACCCATTGCGAGGTCAATTTCGAGGTCCCCAAGGCCCGTGACCGCATCGTGATTGTCGCCTCGGCCAAGACCGCCGCCCAAACCGGCGTCGAAATGGAAGCCCTGACCGCCGTCAGCATTGCCGCCCTTACGATCTACGACATGTGCAAAGCAGTCGATCAGACAATGCAAATCGGCGGAATCAAACTGCTGTTGAAGACCAAGAAAGAAATCCCGGCACCTCAGCCGTCCAATCCCAGTTCCCGCCGCAGTTGATCGAACGGGATCGTTGGACGGAGACTCAGGGCTTATGAAGTATCTGAGCCATCTTCTCCTGGTGCTCCTTGCGCCGGGCGAGTTGATAGTCGCGAAAGCGCGGCCAGAGTGCTTCCAGCAACTCTTGAGGAGAGGACCGAGTGCCGTGGATCGCTCGGTCGACAAGGGTGTCCCGCTGGCCACGCCACTTCGCTTTCTCGGAGGGCGCGCAGTGCCGCAACTCAAACCACGCAGCAAGAATCGCCTCTATCTGCTCCTCACGGGGCACCGAACACCTCCTCGAGAACTTGCGCGCGACGGGCCTCCGTCATGCCCCCGAACCAGACCCGCTGGCTGATGTAGAGCTCCTCCAAGGTCGCTTCCACGTCCGCCAGCGTGACATCCACCTTCGAGGTTACGTCGTGCTGGCGCAGTTGAATGACCAACCCCTCGCCTGTGCTGATGAGCACTGAAAGCATGTACTTCTGCATTTGGCGATCCTCTTCTGTTGCCGCGCCGCCGGCCTCCGCCTGGTGATAAAGCTGAACCGCTTTGAACCACAGGACGAGTAATTGAACGGGGCTTGGGTTCGAGGAAGCCAAGTCACGTGCATTCTCCTCCGCAACAATCCTGGCGCATTGCCAGGGCACCGGGCGTGAACGGTCGGAAACGACAGATTCGCTCATGTCCTCAAAGTAACGCCTGTCACCAGTGTCGGTCAAGCCGGTTGCGGGCCCGGCTTGCGATCCAGCGGCAGTGGCGATGCACAACCCGAGGTGCCTGCCGGCTCAAGCCGGCGTTCCGGCCGGCTTGACAAACTCGCGGCTGCCGCGATGCACCGCGGCGGCGAAAATGGGGGGAGTTTGAACCCCCGATACGGCTTTTGATGTCAAACGGCTATGCAAACCATTTTTGGCCCTTCTCAACCATGCGCGAAACGTGCGTGACAACCGCATAACCACGATATGAAGGCCTGTTTTCAGGCTTTCGGTGAATTTGTCGCCAAAGCGCACGGTTTCGCACTTTTGATGTTGCAACTTGTTGCACGGAAAACGGGCGGGGTCCGGCGGGGTGTTTTTCGGCGGGTTGGACTGGCCCGGAAAATGGCCCGGAATCGCTCCAGGATGCCGCAGGAAAGGCTGGGGAATTCCTTTCGTATCATGCCAAACGGCTTTCCGGCTCGGCCTGGAGCGTTCTGGCGCATCGCCTGGAATATCGGGCTTGTGGTTGCTTTGGCTGGAGCGCAGAGTCCGGGTTGTCAGCAAGAGAAAGGAACACAATGAAACGTAAGCTAAAGAGTGAATTCTACGTTCACGAGGTTTCGCCAGAGGTGCCCTTCATCGAAGCACTCACGCGCCCACGGACGCAGGGTATGTTCCCCAGCCGTAAAGCGGCAGAGGACTTCATCGCAAAACAACCTTCCAGGTATCGGTTCCTCATCCTCGAAATGACTTACGGCGGGGGAGGCAAGGGCCCGTTATTCGAGAGCCGATAGAACATGTGGCGCTCAATCTCGACGGTCGGCTCCAGGCCTTCCGCCCATGACGGGTTGCAGTCCACGCGGCAATAATGCGTCGCCCCGCGGGTGTAATCCGTGCCCGGGCCGGCGGCGGCAATGGACGCCTCCAAGAACCGCGGGTGCCGGCCCTGCGTCTGGACAAAGCCGTCCAGGTCGGCCACGCCATTGAGACAGGAGAATTGTTTCGGCGCGAGGACCGCGGATGCCAGGTCCGGCCAGCGTGTGCCGACGCGATTACGCATCAACTCCAGGACCGCGGGGATGGCGCGGGGATCGGATTCTCCGCCCGCTTCCGCCACACCCACGGCGGCGGCCAGGAGTTCAATGTCAGGGTCCATGTTTTATGTTGTGCCAAATTGACCCCACGTCAAGGGCCGCGCCCGGGGCCGCAGTTGGCGAGAGCACGACGGAAGGCTGCGGCCCGGCGCACATTCCGCTCCCGGGTTCGCTGTTCCAGGCTGGCTTCGAGCACTTCGGCAACGACCTCGCCCGTGACTTCGCCCTTCTCCCGCAACAGCCGGGCAAGCCGGTCTGTCGCGGGCCAGAGCTTGCGGACCAGGCGGCGGGGCGGCGGGCCAGCTCAACTATTTCCGTTGACTTGAGCCGGGGCGTTGGATAAGGCTTTGTTCAAACATATTGTGCGTTTCGGTTAAGGCTTTTTCGGAAACCGCGGATTCCTCGTAACACAGGCCAGACCGAGTGCGTGCCCCATCGGGCGCGGCTCGGCGTGCCTTGTGCAAGGGCGCTTCGCGCTGCCTCGAAAAGGGTGCGCTGGGTTCGCGCCCCTTTCCTTCCCGGGACGCGAAGCACGAAAGGAAATGGCGATATGACGAAGAGCTTGCTGTTTGGCGCTTGGGTTCTTGGGATGAAGGAAATGAACACCCGGCCTCCGGGGCTGTTGCTGCTGCTTTTGCTGCTCGCCTTGCCTGCCACGGCGGAAGCTCAATTCGAGTACACGACCAACAACGGCGCGATCACGGTCACGGGATACAGTGGCCTTGGCGGGCCGGTGATCATCCCCAGCACGATCAATGGCCTGCCGGTCACCAGCATCGGGGTAATGGTCTTTTTCTTCTGCGCCACTTTAACAAGCGTGACGATCCCCGATGGCGTTACCAGCATAGGGAACTCTGCGTTCAATGGCTGCACCAGTTTGACAAACGCCACGATTGGGAACAGCGTCGCCAGCATCGGAGAAAGTGCGTTCTCGGACTGCACGAGCCTGACCAGTATCACCATTCCAAACAGCGTTACCAGCGTCGGGGACGATGCCTTCTATGGCTGCACAAGTCTGACGAGCATCGCGATTCCCAGCAGCGTCACCAGCATCGGGGGGGGAGCCTTCGCCGGCTGCACAAGTCTGACAGCGATCACGGTCGATCCACTCGATTCTGCCTACAGCAGCGTGGCAGGAGTCTTGTTCGACGAGAGCCAGACCACGCTCATTCAATACCCGGGCGGCGAAGTTGGAGGTTACACGATTCCCAACAGCGTCACCAACATCGTCGAGGGGGCGTTCGAGGACTGCCCGGGGCTGACAGGAATCACGGTGGATGCGCTGAACCCTTCCTATGGCAGTGTGGATGGGATATTATTCAACAAAAGCCAGACCACCGTGATCCAATACCCACGGGGCAAAGCCGCAGGCGACTACACGATTCCCAACGGTGTCACCAGCATTGGAGAAGGTGCGTTCAATGGTTGCCACAGCCTGGCCACCGTGACGATCCCCAACGGCGTTACAAACATCGGCATGGCCGCGTTCGCCTACTGCACTGGCCTAGCCAGCGTGACGATCCCCAACAGTGTCACCGACATCGGAGGCGCGGCGTTCGGCAGTTGCACCAGCTTGACCAACGCCACTATTGGCGACAGCGTCGCCAGCATCGGAGAAGGTGCGTTCGACTACTGCACCAACCTGAACAGCGTCACAATTCCCGCCAGCGTCGCCAGCATCGGAGCAAGTGCGTTCTGGGACTGCACGAGCCTGACCAACGCCGCGATTGGCCATAGCGTCACCAGCATTGGGTTCAGAGTGTTCTGTGATTGCGGCAGCCTGACCGGCATCACGATTCCAAACAGCGTTACCAGCATTGGCGACATGGCGTTCTGCCAATGCACCAGGCTGCTCGGCATCACGATTCCTGGTAGTGTCACCAGCATCGGGGTCTCGGCGTTCTCGGACTGCACGAGCCTGAGCACCGTTACGATAGGCAGCGGCGTCAGGACCATCGGTGACGGTGCGTTTCAATGGTGCCCCAAAGCTGGAGGGAGTTTATTTTCTAGGTAATGCCCCCGGCGCCAATTCGTCTGTGTTTCTCGGGGACGACAATTTGATCGTCTATTATCCGACTGGGGCCGCGGGCTGGGGCCGCGAATTCGACGGAGTTCTGACCGCGCCGTGGAGTTTGCGGCTGCGCTGCGGCAGTGTCCCGTTTGGCGTGGGGACGAATGGGTTTGGGTTCAGCATCAGCGGGATCGTCGGTCTGGTCGTCGTGGTGGAGGCGAGCACGAACCTAGACAATCCCATCTGGTCTGCGCTGGCCACCAACACCCTCACCAGCGGCTCGGCCTATTTCAGCGATCCCCAGTGGACGGACTATCCGACCCGTTTTTACCGCCTTCGCTCGCCGTGAGGGGCGCGAACGACTACCCGCGCGGCAACGGCCCTGCGCGTAGTGCCTGCCGGTTGGTGTCGCGCCTCATTGCCCGGCCCGTCCTGGGGCAAACTCGGCCTCCAATTGCGCTCTTGCCATCCCCCGGGCGTACGCATGGTCCCGCCACACCCTGAGCAGTTTCGCGATCTTCGCCGTTTTGGGCGAGCTTGACAAGAGGCTGGGTTTTCCCTAGTGTATTGTTGCGGGTGTGCGCGGGGTCAATCTCAGGTCGTCCGCAAGGACGGCAGCCCCTAGTGGGTGGGTTCCTGAGTCCCGGCACCTGCACCAGTTTTCATGTAATCTTTCAACCAGTCCAGCCGCTTGTCACTTTCCAAAGCGGCGTCCGCTCCAAGGGGCCAGAATTTCAAGCCGTAGCCGGGATAACGGCCGTCCCGGTGGTACACGACAGGTTTGAGCATCCGGCAGTAGCGTGCCTCGACGTATTCGTGTCGTGAGGGCTGGACCGCGTAGAAAAAGCTGCCGGCCACGGCGTCGGCGATCTGCAAGCCCATACGCTTGCCGTGGGTGTGGGATGTGATCCGGTCTTGATTGATGACAGCCCATTCGATGCCCCTGTCCGGGTCGCTGCTTTTCCGCTTGAGCAGTGTCATGCAATCGCGGAGGTCCGCGTAAGACATGCCGGAACGGTTGGAGAAAAGGACTTCGGCGCTGCCGTCCCCAGCGTCGTGGGATCGCCGGTGGCCGCGGCAAAACCAGGAGACGCGCTCAAGGAGGTAGCGCACGCTGTAAAAGTAAAGCCGGGAGCGTTCCTGAAACTTCTCCGGCTCCTCGAGGCTTGGCTTGTGAACCAACACAGTGACGGTCTTGAGCGCGGCCTTGCTGATCGCGTCCACGAAAACTACCCGGTGCTCGTGCCGCAGGTCGCGGAAATGAAGGGGCTTTTTCTCTGGCTTCCCCAAGCGGGCGCGAACGGTGTCCACGAGCTGTACCGTGCCGATGTCCTTTGGCTTACAAATGACAGCGGCGGACAGAACGAACCAATCGGAACTGCCCTGGCCAAAGGAGAAGCCTTCGTCGCCGGATTCGTCCACGTAAACAACGAAAGATGCGCTCATACGGTCGATGTCTGCGGGATTGTCATCCCGGCGCGGGGATTGTCAAGGGCCGGGCGTGGAAGCGGAGCTTCCGGGGGCGTCTCCCCCGCGCGCCCGTTGTCTGGTCGGTGCGCGGGCAGCGTTGTCCGCGGACTCAAATTGACTGCGTCCGTGCGCACTCGGTCAGCGCCCGCCGCCGAGCCCGCCGCGTTTGTGCCGTCTCGGATCACGAATCGCCCGCGTTCGCCGGGCCTTTCCGACCTTGTGACAATTTGTCACCAGGTCGCGCGGGCACTTGGCCAGCGCCCGCCGGCAGGCTCGCCTTGACCTCTCCGCGCGCTCTGCGTGGCGCCGGCGTCAGGGCTCATTGCCCCGGCGCGTCCTGGGGCAAAGTCGGCGTGCGGTGCCGCGAGTATGGAGGAACGAGGAAACGTCCCTAGCGGATTAGCCAGTGGCGGTGTGCTAATGCCGGCAAGGGCCAGCCGGCTCTAATTGGGCTCGTGAACCCCAAGATCGATAACTCTGATTAAACCCTGATCGAAGTGGCCCCTCAGCTGACATCCTGGCAACGATTTGCTTGACGGCGGCATTCACTACGGCCTCAATGTGCCGACGCAGAATTTCGTTCTGTTTTTCGTTCTCCTCCTGCTCTATGCGCCGAAGGTCTTCCCCGCTCGCCGGAGGGGGGACTTGGCGCCCCTCTTGCTTGGCAACCTCTATCCACTCGTCAATAATCACCCGGAGATTGGCGAGGGCTTCCTCGGGGGTTTGGCCGTCGGCAAAGCAACCGTGCAGTTCGAACGGGGCTGCAATGTACGCCTGATCTTCCTTGCTCCAAAAAATCTGGACCGCGTACTCGTAAGGTTTCATTGTAAATCAAAGTGTCGGATGAGTTCGGCGACCTGTCTGACCTGATACGGTTTGGCCTTTCATCATGCCCCGGCTGCAAATTAACAATGTCGGGTATTCCGCTCCTGCTGAAAACATGGTGGCTCCCCTTTGTTCTGTTGCGGAATCCGAGATGAATCATAAGGCCACAAAGGTCATCAAAACGAACATTAGCATTCGCCGTGCCACTTAAAACTTGCTGCCTGATTGTTTCATGCTTGTTCACTCCACCAACAGGTGGGCGTCACATCTACAACGTTGGCGGATGCCGGTCAACCAATGTTTTGGGCGGCAAAAGCGCGAATTTCACTCAAAACTAACACCCACGGCCGCACCTTTATGCCCGCGTTTCGGATCTCGTGACAAATTGTCCCCAAATCGCGCGGGCTGTTAACTCGACCCGGTACATGCGCCGTCCAATCCCAGTTCCCGCCGCAGTTGATCGAACGGGATCGTTGGTCTCGTCTCCGCCGCCACGTTGTCGTCGCTGCTGTTGAGAAAATCCGCCTCAGTATTTGCGGGGCAAGCGGTGCTCGCGGCCTTCACTTCGGCCAACACCTCACGCGCCTCCTTCAGGTCCTCGGCATCTTCCAAAGCTTCAAGCTCAGCCAGGTCTTCAATGAGAAATAAGACTCTGTCCGCACGTTCCTGGGAGAGGTTTTCCAGCTTGGCTACAACATCGGCCACATCCGTCGAACTCATGAGGAAACCATGTCACCAAAAGGGCCATGGGTCAAGGCTATTGCGCTCGAAGGAAGCGCCCGGCAAACCTCGCCAGGGGCCGCTATAGATGAGGGTTCAAGTCCCTCCGGGAGAGCGGCGGCTGGCGGCACCGCTCTCCCGGCAGGATTTGAATTCAGGAAAGTGGCATTTGCATGAGCTGCGGCCCAAAACTGTCTCCATCGCCCGGATTGCATATCTTGAGGGGGTACGGCTTCCCGCCCGAACCTTGCGCCCCTGTTGGATGCCCGGGAAGCCGCGATCAACAAGGCCCTGCCGCCGAAAGCACGGCCAGCAGCCAAAGTCCCGTATTGCATCCCCCACTGCCGAGTCACCGGCAAGGCACCGCCGCCGTCAGCACGGCCAGCAAGGCGGGTGTAAGGCGCTATCCGCCCGCCTGGGCGGCGGCAGGCACCGGCAGAAGGTTGGACGGGGCCTACAGCTTCACGCCGGCACGGGCTGCAAGGCTGCCAAAGGCGCGACCTCGCGCTCGATTGTTTGCGCTTTCTCGTATCGTGCCAGGCGCAAGTCGTAATCCGCCTGCAAGCCGGTCCACAGTTCCGGTGTCGTGCCGAAAAAGCGCGCCAACCGCAGGGCGGTGTCAGCCGTGATAGCGCGCTTCTCCAGCACGATTTCATTGACGCGCCGGGGTGGCACCGCCAGGGCACGCGCCAATGCGTTCTGGGAGAGGTGGTGCGGTTTCATAAACTCCTCACGGAGAATTTCGCCCGGATGGATCGGCGCCAGCTTCTTGGTCTTCATAAGCTCAATGGTAGTCAACAATTTCAACGTCAAACGCATCTTCGCCCTGCCAGCGGAAGCACAGCCGCCATTGGTCATTGATTCGGATGCTGTGCTGGCCGTCGCGGTCGCCCTTCAACGCTTCCAAACGGTTGCCCCAGGGCGCACTCAAGTCCCGCAACTGCCGCGCCTGGTGAAGCAGCAACAACTTCCGCCGCGCGGACTGCCGAATCTGCCGCGGCAGGCGGCGGGAAGGTTCATCGTTGAACCACTTCTCCGTGTCCCGGCAGGCGAAGCTGCGTATCATCTGAGGCAACTATAACGCTTTGCGTTATGGTCTGTCAACGCCGATTCTACGGGGAGACACCCGCAACGGGCATCGTTAGCACGTTGGCCGGGGCTTCCGGCTTCACGGCGAACCACCGTCCCGCGTCCGCCGGCTTCACAAGCTCACGATAGCGCGCAAAAATCACGGTTGCGCTGTTTCCCATTTCGGCGGCCACGCGGCCAGCATCGGCAATCATGGCGTAGCTGTCGAAACGGCGCTTGTTGTCCGCGTAGTTGGCGACCATGAAGGCCGCGTTGCCGGAAGGCGTCTGGCGTTTATACACGGTTACGATGGCCCGGCCCGGCTGGACGTGACGGGGTCAGGGTGCTTATTTCTCCTTGTTTTTGGGTTTGCGCGTTGTCATGGTTTTCATGCGTGATAGCGTTGCATAAGTGTTGCAAGCTGTAAGCTAGATCCGCGAATTAGACGCGCCAGAAGGTGTATTTCAGCCCGGATTTACCGGGCTTTTCCGCCAAATCGAATTAAACGGTTTCAAACGGCCATGCAAACCATTCGCACAGGCATTATCACGATTTCGGATCGGGCGGCGCAAGGGGTTTACCGGGACCTGGGAGGACCGGCGCTCAAAGAGGCGGCGGCGGGCTACGGATGGAGGGTAGCGGCTGAGACGCTGGTGCCGGACGAACGGCTCGAGATCCAGCGGGCAATCCGCCAGCAGGTGGCCGGCGGTTGCCAACTGGTTCTGACGACCGGCGGCACCGGGGTGTCCCCGCGCGACGTCACCCCCGAGGCGGTGCGCGAAATCGCCCAACGCGAGTTGCCTGGGTTCGGCGAGATTATGCGCATGGAATCGCTCAAAATCACCCCCAACGCCCTGCTGTCCCGGAGCCTGGCCGCCGTGGTGGGCGGCGCGCTGGTGATTTGTCTGCCGGGCAAACCCAGCGGCGCCCTCGAATGTCTGGGGTTCGTAGCCGGCGCCATCCCCCACTGCGTCGAACTGCTGGGGCGAGGACCGGCGGCCTAAACGGAACTTTTTGCCTGAACGGCTGTTGAACGATAGAATTGAGCATGGATTTGGATTCACTGGTCAGCCTGGCGCTCAGTAGTGGGGCCAGCGATTTGCACCTCGAGGCAGGGTTGCCGCCCGCCCTCCGGATTCGTGGCGCGTTGCGCACCCTCGAGGAGCCTGTCTCGGGCAAAGCCCTGCTCGAGATGGCCCGAGGGGTCATTGGCGAGGAACATTGGCCCCGCTTCCTCGAACGACGCTCCTTCGATTTCTCGAAGACCATCCACGGCGTCCGCTGCCGGATTAATGTCTTGCAGACCTCGCGCGGGGTGGGCTTTGCCATCCGGCTCCTGGCCTCCTTCCAGGCCACCGTCGAGAAGCTCAATTTGCATCCCGACCTCAGAAAACTCGTCACTCCAACCCATGGCCTGATCCTCCTGTGCGGCCCGACCGGTTGCGGGAAGTCCTCGACGCTGGCGGCGTTGATCCAGGAAATCAACCTCGCCGAGACACGCCACATCGTGACCATCGAAAGCCCAATCGAATACATCTTCCGTCCCCGCCGGGCCTACATCCGGCAGCGCTAGGTCGGCCGCGACACACCGAGCTTCGAGCAGGCCCTGCTCGATTCCT
>Ga0187864_10004208_pt1 | contig 11378 bp, 12 predicted proteins | sample June2016WEW_11_4_FD_132985 | JGI IMG/M metagenome (GOLD analysis project Ga0187864, IMG submission 132985) | Peatland microbial communities from SPRUCE experiment site at the Marcell Experimental Forest, Minnesota, USA - June2016WEW_11_40 | ecosystem: Environmental > Terrestrial > Soil >... | reverse complement strand
TCAAACCCACAATACGCTTGCCTATAGTTTGACCGCTAAATCCCTCAAGCAAAGTAGAATAAACCCAAAGAAGACCTACAGTAATGAAAAGCCCTGTGCTCGTTCCTTCAGTTAAAAAAGTTGCGCGCGCTGACACAGAAAAGACCTGTGGAAGAAAAATAATTGCCGTGATTGCTGATATCAACGCAAAATCAATTACAAAAGCTAAACACCTCTGTTTAAAAGAAGCAAGCGGAAGTTGGCTTGCTTTTCTTTGTACATCTGCTACTTCTGCCCAACTTTCTACGTCATTGATAACTCTTACTGCGCTTTCACCAGCCCTGCTTAATTTGTATTTGCCCGTTGGGGTTTGCTCAATGAAAATCTCTAACGAGCGAAGGTGAAAACTTAATTTCCCAGTATCAACCTTTAGCAAGTTCAGCAATTCAGTGAACGATGCCTCGTCTTTTTCGCTCAGATTCAACAATATTTCCCTCCGCAAAGGATGCGAAAGTATCGAAAGTATCTTCGAAATGTCTTCTTGACCTACTGCCATGTTTCAAAACAGCGCGCGCTATGTAATAAGGCTATTTAGCTAACGAAAAGAGCTATAGGTTTCATCTTACTAAGTTTTTAAGCGCAGGTCAAAACGATACACAGTTAGTGAAAAATGTGGATTTCAAATTTGGCTTAGTGGGTGCAATTCTTTTCGCACTTGGAGGAGCTTACTTAATTTATTACTTTACCCAAACAGGGGGACAATATAATATTACCCGCGTGCTTCCCATCTTTGGCGTTGGCGTTGTTGCTTTTATTTGTCTTATGTTTATCGGCATTGGTCTTTGGCTAATCGTCCAAAGTGGAAAACCTGATACAGGATAGAACCCTCAGAATGTCCAAGTTTCTTTCTTCCTTCTCTTTTAAGGTGCTTTTCCCAGAAAGTTGGATGCTTAACCCTTCTCTTTACTCGTTCAGCTTGAGAAACTTTAGCACACAAACAAGATTAAAATTTGTTTGGGTTTGGGAGACTAAAATTTAATCTTTTTCCCCATCTTCTTCATTAACTTCTAAAACTACGACTTCTTCTTCTATCCTCTTGCTCACCGTACTTTACTTACTCTACTTACTCGCACAAACACAACACACAGACAAACAGATAGACAAAGAAAAGGATAGAGGTCTTAAATCTGCACGGCGTAGAAATAGAACTTAATTAATATAAAAAAGGAAAAAACTTCAAGATCTCTTTCGGCTTCTTGGCTTTCTTAGACTTATCTCCGATTACGTTGAACCATTTTCGAGCTACAGAGTGAGATTTGAGGCTTCTGCCGTTTTAGGATGTATTCCGAAGCGGGACTATGAAAACTTTAAGTCAAGTTGAATACAAATAAGAAACAGGTTTTTTGTAGGAGACGAAAAAACGAAAGAGAAACTCAAAATTATAACAGTGCTGTTTTCAATTTTGATGTTATCAACCATAGCTGTTCCAGTATTTGCTTATACGAACAATGTTGCGCCAGCGTATAACTCTCTTCCAGCAGGAGTTCCAGAGGTTCAAAACTAGTTTTGAGCATTAGCATTCTTTAACGAATGACGAAGACAGTGGCGTTTCTAGCTTCTGGGCACTCACAAGCTACTTGCAAACAGTTCAGGTTTGGAAAGAGCCAAGTGTTGCAGATAGCACGTTCTATGCTATCGGTACGTTTATTGGCACATGGCAGACCTTCAAAGGAGCGCTAAGCCCGCAAGCAGGCACAGTCCAACCTAAAGATGGTTGTGGATGGTTTAGCGGCGGATACACAGGAACGTTCACAGCTACATCGTTTAAGTCAGCATTCGGATACAAAGGATTCTATAACTATGACGGGACAAAAAAAGACATTCTTTTAAATAATTACGGAACACAAACAGGCGCACCTGGATATTACGACTGGATGAGTATTTACTTTGGAGTCAGCTACACAACCTTTAACTATCTAACTTGGGGTTGGACGTATCACTACGGAAGCCAAACTTGGAACAACAATTACATACTAAATACAGGCGACATAGTTACATAGAAAAACATTGCAACAAACGAAAAAGTGTATTTTCCCTTTTTTTCTTATCTTAGGGAAGATTGCTTTATCCATTTTGTATCTATTTCTACGCTTTTCGGATTTAAGACTTATCTTTAAGTTTTCGGCTTACCGAGGCCATCATATAGCGCCTTAATGTACTCTGGAAACTTTACTAGTTCTGATATGCTATATGTTGGTCTAAGAAGGGTTCTGTTGATATCTGTTTGACAGAGGAGCAATTACTTAATCGTCACTTTCTTAAAATAAAAATAGACAGAAACTGAAACTAAAATAATTCCTATAAGTTCTAATGTTAACCACAACGACCAAAATTTTGTAACCAAATTTGGCGCAACAGCATAAACAAAAATAACGTATAATACAAGTGGTATACCGCCACCACCAAAACCACCAACTAAACGGTCTTTGAGTTTTTTATCCATGCCTTTTCCCTATTAATCACTAAAATAACAGGGCTAACTTTGCTTAAAAGATTTTAGAATTCATGAAGTGCCATTGTGTGAGTCTAAGAAGGGTTCTGTTTTGTTTCTTTGCTTATTAGCAGTTTTATTATGAAGCAAGCATTTACTATCAAAAAGAGGAGAAAGACATAGAATGGGAAGTTAGCCATTGACATCGCAATCGGAACAATGACTTGACCAGCAACCTGCGTAGGCGTTATGCCAATTGAGGTAATACTATATCCGCTTAGTGTCGCACCATTGAGTTCTGAAAGCACTAATTGACTGGAAAGATAAAGAAGCAAACCCATTATAACATTGGCAATGAGGATGATAGCGGTAAATCTTTTTGCCATGTTAGGCTATTTCTACGCTAATTAGATTTAAGATTTATCTTTATAGCGCCTTAAGGTACTCTGTAAATATCGAAGTTTCTAACCCCTTAATGGTCGTAGTAACCTTTTAACGTACTTTGCATAATAGAAAGAAATTTGGGAATGATTAAGGAGAATTTGTCCGCACGTATTATGCTATACTTAGTGTTTCAGAATCCAGCATTTGCAGTTAACAACATTTTAGGCGTGAAACAGTTTGCGTTTGTGTTGTATATTGTGTTTGAGTAGTGTAAGAAATTGAACGTTCTGTAGATTGGCATACTTCTGCCGATGACCCTCCAAGCAACCCCCAGCATTATTATCAATTAATGCCACATAATCTGATGATTTACCAAATGTGCTCACCGAACTTAGTCCTTTCAGACTGTTATCTTTGGGTTGATGACCTTACTGTATTTCATTTCGTAGCGTTCTTCACAGTTCGCTTTAAGTTCTTGATAGCGGTTATTTGAAGAACTAAATAATGCGATTTTTACGAAAAAATCTTCCAGGTCATATGGGCGAACCTTAGAACATATTTTGTCCGTAATCTCATCCAAGCTTTTATCACTAGTTCAATTTACATAGTCACAAACACTCGTTACGAAGCCCAAACCTATAGTCATAAACATCGCCTAGTATATCACATCTGAGTTAACGCCCATCCACGTTTATTTTTCTTATGAATTATCTATTTTGTTTCTGAATACATACTAAGCTATGAATATCCCGTTAAATCATTGTTGAAATGTTTGTTTTTCCCGCCACTTTTTTCTGCTTCCCATGAATTTCTGCCTTAACCAAAATTACTTATTCGCTTATTTCAATTTTCGACATATTAGTGCAGACGCAATCTGCTTTAAATTGAGTTGAAGCTGTAAATGCATAGGTGCGCACGACATTAGTTTGGGGAGAGAAGTTAGGATGGTGACGTTTTGACTTTGATGGATGGCAAGTGTGCTTGCGGGGAAAACGCCAATGTTTTCGAGAACAACGAGAAGTTCTGTGGTAACTGCTACTTGAAGACGAAGGGCAGGCGCTAAGTGATGTTTGGCGAAAATACAGACGCTAAAACAAGTAGTGACTAAATTTGACTGAAAATTATGAGTGGCAGGTTCACATTAATGAGGGCTTTGCGGTTAACGTGAAAGCTCCTGATGTGGAAGCTGCTATCATGCATGCTTTTGCGCTTTATTGGGCGCAGAATCCTAAGCCAATCAATCTTGGGTTTGATATTCAAGTGTTGAATCTGACGCAGTATAAAGTTTATAATGAAGCAAGGAAAGCACTAAAGGAGACCACAAAGCCTTATTGCATTTAAGTATTAAAGTCGCTCGAGCCGGTCTGCATAAAAATTTTGGCTTAATTTTTTGATCAGGGCATTCGTAAGGCTTCTCAAATTTCGGGGGTATAGAGAGGAAACTTTTTCACGTTTAAGCTAATCATCATAACATATAAAAAATATAAAATAATTTCTGGTTTGTCTTATCCTATCCTGCCAATTTTTCGAAAGGCCTTAGTACGCACAATGTACATGGTGTGAAATAGTTTCGGGGCAAAATTTTCCGGAATTTTCAAGGATCGTCCGAGATTGGGCTTGCCTTTTCAATTCGGAGTTGGCAAGATTTTGCTGTCTTCATCTATAACGGTGAGCATTTTGTTTAGTTCTCTGAAGAATTTGAGAACTGTTGTTCCGCGAGCAGTGTTTGCGTAAGCTACTCTGCTTTTTCCAATTATTCTCTCCTCAATTAGTCCTTGTTTGATTAGAAAGTTCAAGTATTCTTTCAGAATATTGCAGTTGACGTTTGTCTTGTACATAATATGCGTTATCTTCAGCGGTCCTCTTTGCGCTAAAACTTTCAGAATATCAACATACATTTCTAGTTTAGACCGTCTCATCGTTTCACCTTCTCTTCTGCAGGCAATCTAAGTTTACCTTGGCACGCTTGAACACGATGAGCCTGTTCTCAAATGCGGTAACTATGTCGTCTAACAGTATTTCCTGCAGTTCCACAGAAAGCTCTTTGATTTTTTCGCCGAAAACCGTGGACATCTTAGCTTCCAACTCTTTCCTACCTTTAGCTGCCAACTGTTGGTTCAAACTATTTTCCTCCAATGTTACTAAGCAAGTAAGATTCAAGTTACTTAACTCACTTATGAAAGTCAACATAATACTCAAGATTTGAATTGTGAATTCACTTTCCAAACGCCCGTTTTACCGCTTGCGAATATAGAATTTGTTTAGCACGCATGACTGTTCCGAAAATGGTCAAAAATGGTAATAATTCTTTTCTTGATAGTCACAACCAATCATAGTTTATATTCGGAATCCATCGCTCAAAACCGACCAAAACCTTTCAACCCTGAATTAAAACCATTTTACACCAATTAAAGAACACGCAAGCGCGCACTTTTTTGTAAAGTTTGCCAAACCTCAAATCGCCGAAAGGGAAAACTTCGTTTTTGTTTAAAGAAACAATTTTCCTAATACTTTATCGCTGAGATCTACAAGGATTAACAATATTCTTTATGCTCACTCCAGTTAGGTTCCTTCTTTGCTTTGGTTGAAGGGATTTCACTTCTAATTTTCATCGTGGGTATCACTTGGTTTAGTTCTTTGAAGCATCTGATCAAGTACAAGCCACGCCCCGTAATCGCGTAGACGATTTTATCCCGCCCTATACCCTTTTCTTCAACTGCATCTTGTTTAATCAGAAAATCAAAATAATTCTTTATTACGTTGTAGTTGACATCAGCCTTTTGCATTACATGAGTTATCTTTAGAGGACCATTACTAGCTAATGTCTCAAGAATACTCAAACACGTTTCCAGTTTGGATCGTCTCAAATTTAGATCAACTTTTTCGATGCTGAATTACTGTTTTAATGTTCGCTAGCCTATATGCGGCTATTCTACCCTCATAAAAGGCGGGTCGACCAATTAATGGGTACTTCGAAAGCAAAACGCATGAATGCTCATCGTTTCTTCACTAGAACCAAGAGACTAAGTTTAGTTTTGGTTCACTAATTTTTATTAGTGTAAGTTGGCTTAGCAGTTGACTGATGTTGCTCGAAGTGCTTACGTTCATCTGAGCGTTTCTATCTTTCTTTCTGTGTTCGACAACATGAGCTTTGATGGCGCGATTCATAGCCTGTAAATCTGGCAACAGCAGGATTTCGGCTCCGCATTCACAATTAATAAGTGGCAAACGTTCCTTCAAACGCCTATCCGCATCAGCGTTTTTGCCTTCTAGAATGTTTTCAATTCTTCCTGCTTCAGTTGGCAACAGTTTCTGAGGCTTCTCAACTCTAGTCCGACTCATCTGAACTCGAAAATCTCCATTCACTTTCCTTGGTGGATAATTATATACGGGTAATCCCTTTACAGCCATGTCTGTACAATCCCCCCTCACGCGCACGGAACGTCCAAGTTAGCCTCTCCGGCTGTAACGGCTTTATCTATTGAATCGGCCCCCATTGCACTAAGTTTAGACGCTATGCTTTGTTGCATTTCAGAAAGAGTTTTTGAAACTTCCTCCATGCGACTACCCTCAAGCTGACGAATCTTGCCTTTGAGGAAGAAGAGGAGTAAAGGCGATCGTAATTGTTTAAGCAAGATTCGCCGCTTGCCATGAACATTGGCCTAAATTATATATTAATGATATGAAGTTGAAATTCATGTTTTCAGCTAACCATGAAACTGAAGATCCAAAACCAGTTACTTAACAATGCAAAACTAGGTGCAGTCATATTGTCAATAAAGACCTGGAAGGTCGTTTCCATCTTCTCCTGATGCTTTATCCACTGAATTTTACAATATCCAAGTTTTTGCACTCTCTATCCTGCCCATTTCGTGAGAGGCCTTTGCCTGCGCAATGTACGCTGTATAGGAAGCTATCTCAAAATATTTTTTGACCTGGGCATGTGAAAAAACCTATCCGTGCCATGTCCTTTCAGGACTATGTGAAGTCTTCGGTTGACGTTTTTCTATGTAACTCAACCCAAATGAACCTCAAAAGAAAAATACTGCTTGGTTAATTTCAGTTCTGCAGAAAATAAATATTGTTAGAGGGAACGAACATGACAAAATGGGAGTACGTCTCAATTGCTCTGGTAAAAGGAATAATAGATGCCGGTGTCAAAACACAAGAAGATTTGTTGAATAAATATGGTTTAGATGGGTGGGAATTGGTTGCTATTGTTGCGCTTCAAATTAATCAAAGTTTTGACGTAGTTGCTTATCTGAAACGAGAATTAAGAAACGATAGTGCACTTAACAATAATCAGCCGAAAGGTAACAGCTAAAAAAATTTAGTCAATCAACCGAAGCGGTAACCGACCTTTTTTTACTCTTTATATTCTATGTAAAATCCAGCCTGTCACCCTCAGTTTTGCGAAAGGCGTTGCTGACTGTTTCACTGTGCGTTTAAGCCGATATCTATATAAGCACGTAAGCACATAGTAATTTATGTTGATAAGTTGATAAGCGAAAAGGCGAATGAAAAATGACAATTCAATCAAAAATAAAACTCGGACTCTGGCGGTTCGCTTATTGGAAATATACCTGACACGTGGAACCGTGCAAAAAAATCTAAATTAAAGCAGACAATTGAATACGGGTCGCATCAGCGTGGATCTTTCGGATTAGTTGGAAAAGCAGATCAGGTTGGAAACTGTTGAAAAATTTGGCAAGAAAAAGGCGACCTATCCCGCGCTGTTGAAGAAGCAGCAAAAACATGGGTTGCAAAAAAAGAGTAGCCCACGCAACTCTGTCAATGACCATTTATCGGGTAGCTTAAATTATTAGCGTAGAAAGGAGGGATAGATAAGAATGAAAAGTAAAGAGTTTATAGATAAAGATGTGTTTGTGATAGACAAGAAAATCGGCACAGTCAAAGAAATAGAAATAGATCCGGAAGAGTTGAAAGTAACTCATATTGAAATCGAATTGGAAAAGAACATAGCTGAATCAGTACTCGGCGCAAAGAAAGGCGGAGTACGCAACATGCTGGCCATTGAAGCCCTAGAGAAAGGGACTGCACGCTGGACTGACAAGGGACTGCACTTAAAAGTTTCAAAAGATCAGCTTCACATGTACCTAAGACCAGTACCTGCGACTTAGTTGGAAAGTTTGTTATGAATACGTGTTGATCGGCAAAAGCTGTGGAAATAGCCACGTTTTTTTTGTTAAATTTCATTCCAAACAAGGCTTGTTATGTAAAAGTTCTTAAGTTCTGGCATTTTTGGGCGAGAGCGAGCGCGAATTGAACTTGGATAAGTTTGCGCAAGCCCAATCAATGAACAATGATCAAGGGCTTATGAAGGGTTAGCCCGCCCAACTTTACAAATTAGCGCATTTTGTTTCTCAAAAATACTCAAAAGCTACCTGAACCTCTTAACTGTTTTTAATGACCAATATGGAGTCCAACGATATTCACGATCGGTTTGAGGCCTCAGTTAACATTTTTGTAGATCCGACCCAGAAGGCCCAAGTTATAGATGCTCTCGAAAAAGTCGAAAACATCGAGGAGATTTATGAAGTGAAAGGCGAATTTGACATTGTTTCCATAGTTTCAGCATCAAGCGTGGAAGAGTTCCGCAACGTCTTGCATAAGAAAATTATGAAGATCAAAGGCGTCCAAAGTACCATAATCTCCGTCGTCCTCAAATCACACAAACACGCCTTTAAGAACATTCACATGCGCTAAGCCGCTACAAGGCCTTCCAAAAATTTACCCCCATAGAGGGAAGAAGCCTTTTCACGTTTAAGCTAATTATCAGAACCTATAAAACAACAAGATAAAATATCAAATAGATTCACTCAATACCCGCCAATCCGTGGAAGATCTTGCCGCCGGAAAATCTGCTCGCGTCTGTGTGTGCAGGGCAGCTGCATTGCGGTAAACATGGCGTCAATGTGTACTCAACCGATTCTTCGCTTGAATTTGCCACTGAAAGTCTCTCTGGCGCCATTTGTCTTCTGGATGAATGCCCACAATTTCATATAGTCATTGACGACTCTGATGATGCTGTCCCTCAGAAGTTTGCCAAGGTCATTCTCAGACCGCTCAACTATGCTTATGAACATGATTGGAAGATTGCCTAAAGTAAACGATAAAGTCTTTGGCATAATGACAACGAACAGTGCAATTCAAGGCCTAATAAACGCAAGAAAGCAAGTCTCTTACAAACTCGGAAACCCCAGAATCGCAAAGATTCACTATCACCTGATCCGCATTGGTTCGGAACTATGGAATACCATAAGAAGCCGGACCCAGATTACATTCGCCGCTTGCTTGGTCACAAAAGGCTGTCAGCACTGAAATTTACATAAATATGGAGAAACTGGTTTTCGGCGAAGGCTCAAAGGATTATGTCGTTAAAGTTTTCTCTACAATTGAGGAACTGCAAAGTTTGCTGCAAATAGGCTTCGAATATGCGACTGACTTTCAAGGACAAAAGGTTCTGAGGAAGCGCAAATGACAGCGACGAAATTATATAGATACTGGCGAAACTTGAGAGAAAGGATTATATCATTCTAAACCCCTTTTCACGCTTTCAATACGCTTTAAGCTGGCATGTTACCATGCTACAGTCTAAAGTAGCAGCGGTGTATGAAAAGAGGTTTCAGAATGAGTGAAAAATGTCTCGCTGTAGTAGAAGTCGATCAAGACTTATGTAGCCGATGTTGTGTTTGCCACTCAATATGTCCTTATGAAGCAATAAAACGTGACTCAACTGGAAAAGTTGAAATTAACAATCAAGAATGCCAAGTTTGCGGCATATGCTATAGTGCTTGCCCGTCTTCAGCCATTAAAATGCAATATTACACTTACGATAATTTATCAAATTATGTTAAACAGGCAAGTTCAAAAGCGAAGAGTGGCGCTGACACGCTTGTTTTAATGTGCCGTGGAAACTCGCCTTCAACAGGGGAAGTTCAAGATATCCTTAAGGAGCAAGGATTAAAGGTTGACAATTATATTGCGTTGCGTTTGCCATGTTCAGGCAGAGTTCCAACCGACTTTATTTTTGAAGCGCTGAATTTAGGCGTGAAAAACATTGTTTCTGTTCAATGTGAAGATCCGTTCTGCCGCTATAAAGAAGGCACAAAAATAAACACTCGAAGACTCGTTTTAGCCAGAAACGTACTTGGGCAATTAGGCTACGACGAAAACGTTGTTAGGATAGTGAAGTTTTCTCGCAAAGCAGTTTATGATGTTCAAAAATGCGTGGGCTGTGACAAATGCATCTTCATCTGCCCGTACAAAGCGATTGAGTTTGAATCGTTTGCTACTCCAAAAGTAATCGAGGAAAAATGTGTTGGTTGTGGCGCATGTCAACTGGTTTGTCCGCATCAGGCTATTGAAGTGAAGGGCTTTGAGTTTGAAAATGTGGTAAACCGCTATGGCAATTCAATTGCGCAGCTGAAAGTTAAAAACCAAGGTCCAGCAGTTCTTGCATTCGTTTGCCAATGGTCAAACTTCTCAGCTTTAGACAACCCTAACAGTGCATTTGCAGGCAAAAACGTGTTGGCTCTCGAAATTCCATGCTTCAAATCTTTAGATCCCGTTCACGTCATCAATGCGTTAAACTGCGGTTTCGACGGCGTAATGGCAGTAGTTTGTTCGGCACAAGACTGTAAACTTCAAGAAGGCAGAGCTACCGCAGAGCGCAACTTGGCCGCATTATTCATGGTGTTGAAAAAGAACAATCTGCTTGAACGATTCGAAATTTATGAAGAGTCGCCAAGATGTGCTGACGAGTTCAATCAGAAACTGGATGCTTTCTACAAAAAGATTTCAGCGTTACCAAAATGTGAAATAACCGTGGAGGCGAAAGCAAAACGTACAAAATAGTTACTAAAAAAGAACTTGCGCCGAAAATAAAGCTGTTCGAAGTTGAAGCTCCAGACATTGCAGCTAAGTCGCAAGCTGGACAATTCCTAATAGTTATAAACGGTAAAGAAGGCGAACGAATACCCCTGACGATCTGTGGATATGACGCGGCGAAAGGAACGGTATCGTTTGCTTTCCATGAAGTCGGCAAAACCACAAAAGCACTTGGCTTACTAAACCAAGATGAGTGCCTTGACAACGTTACTGGTCCACTAGGTAATCCATCTGAAGTCAAGAACTTCGGTAAAGTTCTCTGTATCGGCGGAAGCGTGATGATTGCGCCACTCCTGTTGCAGGTTAAAGCCATGAAAGCAGCAGGCAACAACGTAACCACAATTCTTGGCGCTAGGACAAAAGAGTTCATAATGATGGAGGATGAAGCTAAAGCCATGAGCGATAAGGTTTACATTGCAACGGATGACGGTTCAAAAGGCTACACAGGTTTAGATTTCCTCAAAGAATTACTAAAGAAGGAAAAGTTTGACCGCTGTGTAGTTATGGGTCCCGTAATCCTGATGAAGGATGTTAGTGAAATCACAAAGCCCTATGGTATACCAACAATTGTAACTACAACACCTATAATGATTGACGGCATGGGCATGTGCGG
>Ga0187864_10004207_pt1 | contig 11379 bp, 11 predicted proteins | sample June2016WEW_11_4_FD_132985 | JGI IMG/M metagenome (GOLD analysis project Ga0187864, IMG submission 132985) | Peatland microbial communities from SPRUCE experiment site at the Marcell Experimental Forest, Minnesota, USA - June2016WEW_11_40 | ecosystem: Environmental > Terrestrial > Soil >... | reverse complement strand
CCCCATTCATCCTGCTCCTGGCCTTCTGGATCTTCATGATGCGGCAGATGCAGAGCGGCGGCAATAAGGCGCTGAGTTTTGGTAAAAGCCGCGCGCGCCTGCATTCCACGCAGCAGAAGAAGGTGACATTCAAGGATGTCGCCGGGGTGGAAGAGGCCAAGGAAGAGCTGACGGAGATCATCGAGTTCCTTCGCGAGCCGCAGAAATTCCAAAAGCTGGGCGGGCGCATTCCCAAAGGCGTCCTGCTGGTTGGCCCTCCCGGAACCGGCAAGACCCTGCTGGCTCGTGCCATTGCCGGTGAAGCGAACGTACCGTTCTTCTCCATCTCCGGTTCGGATTTTGTGGAGATGTTCGTCGGCGTAGGCGCGAGCCGGGTTCGCGACCTTTTCGAGCAGGGCAAGAAGAACGCGCCGTGCATCATCTTCATCGACGAAATCGACGCCGTGGGCCGTCATCGCGGCGCCGGTCTCGGCGGCGGTCATGATGAGCGCGAGCAGACTCTGAATCAGTTGCTGGTCGAGATGGATGGGTTCGAATCGAACGAAGGTGTCATCCTGGTTGCCGCGACGAACCGGCCCGACGTGCTGGACCCGGCGCTTCTTCGTCCCGGCCGTTTCGATCGCCGCGTAGTGGTGGATCGCCCCGATGTTCGCGGGCGCGAGAGCATTCTGAAGGTTCACACCAAGAAAACGCCGTTGGCCGACGACGTTGACCTTTCCGTGATCGCTCGGGGCACGCCCGGTTTCGCCGGCGCGGATCTGGCCAATCTGGTGAACGAGGCCGCGCTGGTGGCCGCGCGACAGAATCGCAAAGTGGTCACCATGTTCGATTTCGAACTGGCCAAGGACAAAGTGCTGATGGGCGTGGAACGCAAATCGCTCATCATCACCGACAAGGAAAAGCGCATGACGGCGTATCACGAAGCCGGGCACGCGCTGGTGGCGGCCCTTCTGCCCAACTCCGACCCGCTGCACAAAGTGACCATCATTCCGCGTGGCATGGCGCTGGGCATCACCATGCAATTGCCGGAAAACGACAAGCTTTCGCACAGCAAAGACTACTTGGAATCGCGGCTGGCCATCCTGATGGCGGGCCGCATCGCCGAGGAGAAGTTCACGCATCAGGTGACCACCGGCGCCGGCAACGACATCGAACGCGCCACCGACCTCGCCCGCAAGATGGTTTGCGAGTGGGGCATGAGCGATCTGGGCCCGATGAGCTTCGGCAAAAAGGAAGAACAGATCTTCCTCGGCCGCGAGATCGCCCAGCACCGCGATTACAGCGAAGAAACGGCCATCCGCATCGACGAGCAGGTGCGCAAGTTCATCGACGAGTCCTACAATCGCGCCCGGCAGGTGATTGAGGAGCGGGCTGAAGGGCTGGTGCGCATCGCTGAAGCGCTTCTGGAGCGCGAGGTTCTGGACGGCGCCGAGGTGTTCCTGCTGATTGAGGGCAAGGAGCTTCCGGCCGTCGCCGCCAAGCCGCCGAGCGAAGGCGAGAAGGGCGTCACAGTTCGTCCCGAAACGAGGCCAATCACGCCTCCCGGACTGCTCGGCGGGAACCCACAACCCGCGTGATTCCATCGTTTCCCGTCTACCTGTTCGACGTGGACGGTACTCTGATGGATTCCGCCGCGGATATCTGCGGCGCGGTTCGGACTGTGCTGGCGGGAACGTCGCGGCCCGATGTCCCGTTCGAGTATCTGCGAGGCTATATCGGCTGGCACCTCAACGATCTGTTCATCGACTTGTTTCCCGATGCCACGCCGGAACAGTTGGATGGGTTGCTTCAGCATTACCGCGCCGAATACCCGAAGCGCGACCACGCCAGCACCGTTGCGTTCCCTCATGTCCGCGACGTTCTAAGCGCGCTGCCCGGCCGCAAATCGACCGCAACTACGAAGGGCACGCCGACCACGCGCCTCGTGCTCGACCGCTTCGGTCTCCTCCCGTTCTTCGACCACGTTCAGGGCACCGACGGATTCCCCGCCAAGCCCGCACCTGACGTGCTGGTTAAGTCGATCGAACTGTTCGGTGCGCGCCCCGAGGATTGCCTGTTCGTCGGCGATGCCGCGCCCGACATGGAAGCCGGCCGCCGAGCGGGAATCAAGACCTGTGGTGTGCTGTACGGCTACGGCAATCGTGATGAAATGGCCCTCTGGCAGCCGGACTACTGGATTGAGGATATCCGCGAGCTGCTGCCGAATGGCGCCTGAACTGTTTCGTCAGGAAGCCTGACCTTTGGCTCGCTCGGATCGGGCGATCTTCAGGAAATGCTCGGGCGTGAAGTGCTCCTCGCGCCATTCATAGCCGCCGGAGAAGCGGACCGACACGAAGTACCCAATGGCCGGCTCATAAACCCAGGAATCCACCACGCAATGCAGCCGCCGATTCTGCGTGCTGAACGAAAGTGCGTGACCGCGCCGCACGCTGGTGTCCAGAAGAAGAACCGCCGCGGTCGGCGAAATCTCTTCCAGGTTGCCTGTAAGCTGCTCCACCGTGCCGGGTGCGGATTCGTAGTCCACCCGAACAAGCTCGGAACACAGGTAACGGCACTCGATTTTACCTTCGGCCATCAAGAGGTTCGACGCTAACCCGGGGGAGAGGTTTCAAAAGCGATTGTACTCCACGACGCAAAGTCCGCAAAGGAAAATCCTTACCTGGTCGTGTGCTACTGTGGCGACTGAATCATGGAACTGCATGGAGAGAATCTGATAGGCGCGAATCTGTCGTCGCGCGGGAGCAGGAGTTTCCTGGCTTACGATCCGCGCGAGGGCAGGGAACTCGATCCGGCGTTCTTCGAGGCGACCGCCGAGGAAATAGAAGAGTCCCTGCAACTGGCCGCTGAGGCGTTTGCTGTATTTCGTGCCAGCAGCGCGGAAACGGTGGGCGGATTGCTCGAATCGATCGCTGAAGGAATCGGCGCACTGGGGGATGCCCTGGTCGAGCGTGCCGCGTTGGAATCGGGGCTTTCTAAAGATCGTCTGACTGGCGAGCGTGCACGCACCACCAACCAGCTTCGGATGTTCGCCGCGCTGGTGAAAGAAGGGTCTTACCTGGACGCGCGCATCGATACGGCGCTTCCGGATCGCAAACCGCTGCCACGCTCGGACCTGCGCCGCATGCTGATTCCGATTGGGCCGGTGGTTGTGTTTGGGGCCAGCAATTTTCCCTTGGCATTCTCAGTGGCGGGAGGCGATACGGCATCGGCGTTGGCCGCGCGGAATCCGGTTGTGGTGAAGGCGCACCCGGCGCATCCAGGGACATCGGAGCTGGTGGCGGGCGCGATTGGGAGGGCTGTCGCTAAAGCTGGTGTGCCGCAAGGCGTGTTCTCGATGCTGCATGCAACCGATCCGGCAATTGCGATTCAGCTCGTTCGACATCCCCAGACGAAAGCTGTGGGATTCACCGGATCGCTGCGGGCGGGGCGGGCTATCTTCGACGCTGCGGCATCGCGTCCCGACCCGATTCCGGCATTCGTTGAAATGGGCAGCGTCAATCCGGTGTTCGTGCTGCCGGGCGCGCTGGAGCAACCTTCCGACGCACTCGCCCAGGGCCTGTGCAATTCGATCAATCTCGGCGTTGGGCAGTTCTGCACGTGCCCCGGATTGATCATCGGCAAAGATAACGCCGGGTTCAACGCGCTGCGTGAAAAACTGGCAGGTCTGTTTGCGCAGGCCGCTCCGGGAACGATGCTGTATCCGGGCATCCTGCGGAATTATGATGAGTCAACCGCGCGCGCCGCCGCAGTACGGGGGGTGACGCGGACGCAATCGAGCAAATCAGCCGATCCTGCCCGGACCGAAGCGGCTCCCACGCTACTTGAAACCGATGCAGCCACATGGCTCGATCATCACGAGCTCGCAGAGGAGATCTTCGGCCCGGCGTCTGTGGTAGTGCGATGCCAGTCGGACGCGGAACTCTTACGTATCGCGAGCGCACTGGAGGGCACGCTGACGGCGACGCTGTTCGGAACAGCCGACGATCTGGTGAAATATCGCGATCTGATCTCCGTTCTCGAAACGAAAGCGGGAAGGCTGATATTCAACGGTTTTCCCACAGGCGTGGAAGTGAGCCCGGCCATGCACCACGGCGGGCCCTGGCCCGCGACCGCGGACGCGAAATTCACTTCGGTTGGGACGGCGGCGATCCTGCGATTTCTGCGGCCGGTCTGCTATCAGAATCTGCCGGAGGCGGCCCTTCCACTCGAACTGCGCAGTAGCAATCCCCGCGGAATCTGGCGCACTGTGAATGGGCAGCTAACGAAGGACGCAATCGCGTAGGAACTTCTGGTTCACCGAAGGATTTCCACCAGCAGCACCCACGCGCTCAGAATGCCCGCGACGAAGGAAAACACGAACCCGGGCACCAGCCAATACAGCGCGCCGGGCGCGTTTAGGAGAAGAGCGATACCGGCGATCAGGAACGGCACATTCGCGATCTGAGCAAGGATTGCCCGCGGCATGAACCACGATAAGGGTTGACCCGTCCTCAGGCGCAGGTAGCGAATTTGGCCGACGACCTGGAGAATCCAGAGGATGATCGCGGCAATCGGCAGCTCATGCGCAAGTGCCCATTGCGGCTGCCCTGGAATCAGCATCAGCGTGGATACGAAAAATGCCTGGAGGAATTGCATGAGCGATTCGGCGGCGCGTCCAGGCAAGCCCGGGATCGCGAGGATTTTCGTCAGATTGATGGAGACGGCGACAAACACCAAACCCGAGAGCGTAGCCGCGGCGCTCGCCTGTACTGCGAGGAACGTGTTCCATTCCGCTGTGAATGGCGCGCTCAACGCCATACCTCCGCCAGCCTTGCCAGCGCTTCAGCCAATACGAGGGTGCCCCGCGCGATGGCTTCCGGCGATGCGTATTCGTCGGGCCGATGGCTTACTCCGCCGCGGCACGGGATGAAGAGCATTGCTACCGGTGCGATCCGCGACATGAATAGCGAATCGTGATAGGCACGGCTGATCATCCGCTCGAACCGCAGGCCGTGCGTTTCGCATGCATGAACCAGCGTTTCTACGACGTGTGGCGCACATTGAGCCGGAGGATCGGCATTGACGAGTTCCGAGTGCACTTTCACGCCGCGCCGGTGCGCGACTTCCGTGCATGCGGCCTCGGTCTTTTTCAGCACTCCATCACGCCGGGCCAGGTTGGTATCCCGCACGTCGATTTCGATGCGCGCGCGGCTGGGCACGCTGTTGACGGCGCCCGGGAAAATCTCGCACACACCAACTGTGCCGACCGTATCGATTGAGCCGCTTGACCGTGCACTCGCCTCCACGACAAGTGCGATTTCAGCCGCGGCGAGAAATGCATCGTGGCGATCCGGCATAAGTACGGTTCCCGCATGGCCACCCTCGCCCTCGATGGTGATCCTAAGACTTGCGGGTGCGGCGATGGCCGTGACCACGCCGATGGGAACGTTGTTTCGATCCAGAAGCGGTCCCTGCTCGATGTGCAGTTCTACAAACGCCGAGTAGAATCCCACCGGCAGCCGCACCGATGACAAGGGTCCCGCGAAGTGCGCGGCCGATCGGGCCTTGTCGAGCGTTGCGCCCTCGCGATCCTTGAGCTGAGCCGCAACATCGGGATTGAGCAAACCAGAGAGCAGTCGGCTTCCCACGCAGCCGATGCCGAATCGTGTTGGCTCCTCGGACGTGAAGATTACCAGTTCAATCGATCGCCGTGGCCTGTAGCCCGCGCGATTGAGCGCGCGAATCGCCTCCAGACCGCCCAGCACGCCAACGGTTCCATCGAACCGGCCGGCATTGGGAATTGCATCGATGTGTGAGCCCGTTCCAACCGGCGCGAGCTCGGGGTCCTGTCCCTCCCAGCGCGCAAACGTGTTGCCGACGGCGTCCTCGCGAATGACGAGCCCTGCGTCCCGGCAAAGCTTCTTGACGAATTCGCGGCCACGCAGATCGGCTTCGGTGAACACAACGCGCGTGACCACCGGCGAGGGTTCCTGGGAAACTGCGCCCAACACGTCGAGTTCGCCGATCAGGCCATGCTGGTCGATATCGAGCTTCATGGCGCAGCATCGAGCGGCGAGCGATTCCAGTCCTTATAAACAAGGTATTTCGCCGGTGTTTTTCCGATTGCGCCGAACCATTGCGGGCAGAACGGCGCCATCCAGATAAAGTCGCCTTTGGTAACCGGATACCAGGAATCACCGAGCCGGTAAATGCCACCGCCTTCCAGCATTAACAGGCCATGTTCCATAACGTGGATCTCCACCATCGGCAGCGACGCACCGGGAAGGTAGGTCATGGTGTTGACCGCGAAATCGAATGCCGGGTCATCGGGAAGAAGGACGCGAACATCGAGCGCTTCATCGTCCATGAGAAACGTCGCCGCGATGTCTCGCTCGCGGCCAGTGAAAAAAGAAGGCGGGGTAACGCCGTGCAAGGGGCGATAAAGCTTCTCGATAACCGCGGCGCGCGCCCCTTCTTTCGAGGAGACACTCACGTCGGCTTTCGGCGGGAAATATGCGTAGTCACCTGCGGCGAGAGCCCTGCCGTTCACCTCCACTTCGCCTTCCAGTAAGTAGATGAACCGCTGCGCTGAGGCTGGCTCTATCGAGCCGCCGGCCTCGAATTCGGCCGTGTATTGGGCGAATCGCGCGGCTATAGCTGGTCCGGCGTGAACGATGGCGGTGACTTTACGCATTCCCGGCAGCGGAGTTCGGACGAAGGTGTCGGGCGTCTGCAACAGATGGTCGGGTTTGTTGGAGCTGCGGGTATGTCCGAGAGTCTGCATTCTCAACTTAATGAGGGTCTCACAAAGCGGCCCGCGCCTGGGCGGTGATTTTTCCTTCGTCAAATATCGTCTCGCCTCTGCGTATTGTTCGCACGACGCAACCGCGAAAGCTGGAGCCGAGATAGGGACTGATGGCGTGGCGTTGCTTCAGATGCTCGGGACGCAGTTCGGTGGTCCGCGAAAGGTCCACAAGCGTTAGATCGGCGTCCATACCGGCGGCGATGGCACCCTTATCTGCGATGCGAAATCGGCGCGCTGGCGCGGACGCAAGCAGCGACGAGATCCGTTCCAGTGTCATCCCGCGGCAATGATAACCGCGATCGAGCATGACTGAGAGAGTCGATTGTACCCCGGCGATCCCTCCCCAGGCTCGCGCGAAATCGCCCGACTTCATCTCCGGCGGCGCGGGCGAATGATCCGATGCGACGATGTCAACGTCACCGCCTAGCAAGCGTGTCCACAGACGCTCCTGCTCGGCCGCATCGCGCAGAGGCGGCGCGCACTTCGCAACCGCGCCTAGCCGCTCTACGTCGTCTTCCGTGAAGAAGAGGTAATGCGGACACGTTTCGATCGAGACATCGCTTCCCTGCGCGCGTGCTTCAGCGGCAAGAGCGACGCCACGGCCGGAGCTGACATGGACAATGTGGAGTTTGGCGCCAGCCTCGCGAGCCAGCAGCGTGGCTTGTTGAATCGCCTCAAGTTCAGCGATCACCGGTCGCGAAGCGAGAAAGTCCCGGACGCTGTCGCCGCACCGCACCGCGGTGATCTCCTGGCTCTCCGCATGCACGGCTACCGGCAACCCGAGACGCGCTGCTTCCCGCAATCCTTCGAACAGCGTGAAATCGTCGGCGCGAGGGAACTCAGGCAAGCCGGAATCGCAGAGGAATGCTTTGAATCCGACGACGCCGCGATCGGCGAGCTCCGCCATTTCGGGCACGTTGCCGGGAACCAGTCCTCCCCAGAGGCCGAAATCGGTGATGGAAGACCTAGCCAGCGCTGCTTTCTTCAGATCGAATGCCTGGGCGTTGACGGTGCAAGGCGTCGAGTTGAGTGGCATGTCGAAGAGAAGCGTTCCTCCGCCGGCCGCCAGCGCCCGGCTTCCCGTGGCCGCGCCTTCCCACTCAGTGCGGCCCGGCTCGTTGAAATGAAGGTGGACGTCGATGAGGCCGGGAAAAGCGTGCAGTCCCCGAGCAACGATTTCTTCGGCCGCTCCAGGCAGCTCCGGTCCAATGGCGATGACTCTGCCGTCCTCGATGGCGATATCGGCCTGCGGCAACCCCGCGGTCACGACAGTTGCCCCGCGCACAACGAGGTCAGGCATACCGAGGCTCCAGCTCTTCGAGGAATCGCATGCCTGCCGACAGTGCGGCAGCGACGTCTTCGACTAGAACGCATTCATCGGGATGATGACTGATGCCGCCGGGACTGCGCAGAAACAACATCGCGGCGGGCATTCGCCGAGCCATGATCATGGCATCGTGGCCGGCGCCGCTGGGCATACGACGAACCGGATAGCCGGCTGAGAGCACGGCGCGCTCAAGAAGGCTTGTCAGGTCCGAATCCATTGCCACAGCGGCTTGGTCGAAGCGCTGCTCATGCGAAACCCTGAGGCAACGGCAGGCCGCGATTTGGCCTGCGGATCGCAGCAATTGGGCAACAAGATCCCGGCGCACGATATCATCGGCGTGGCGAACGTCCAGAGTTGCGCGGATCGAACCGGGAACCACATTGCTCGCCCCCGGCGAAACTTCGAGCCGGCCCACCGTAGCAACAGCATTCGAGACTTCTCGCGCCTCGCATTCCACCGCGGACATCCACTCCGCGGCGGCAGCCAGCGCATCGCGCCGCATATGCATCGGCGTTGTTCCGGCGTGACTCGCATTACCCTCGAAGTTCACATCGACGCGGCTCTGACCACAAATCGCTTCCACAATGCCGAGCGGCAAGCCCAAACTATCGAGTACAGGCCCCTGCTCGATGTGAAACTCGAGATAGCCGAATGTGTCGTCGCCCGCGCAGGCTTCGGCAATTCGCGCAGGGTCCAAACCGAAGGCCTCTATCGTCTCGCTGACGCTCATGCCGGACGCGTCAAGGCGTTCCAGCAAATCCTCATCAATATCGCCGACTAAAGCTCGGCTGCCAATAAAAGGCGCTCCGAATCGAACGCCTTCCTCCTCGGAGAACCCGGCGACTTCGATTGCGAACGGCAGCCGTCGGTCTTCCAATAACTCGATCAGCGACACACCGATCAAGACACCCAGCACTCCATCGAAAGCTCCCGCATGAGGAACGGTGTCGAGATGCGAACCGATCAGCAGACGACGCGAGGCCGGTTGCGTGCCCGCATACACGCCCCGCAAATTGCCAACGTGATCGACGGCAACACTCATGCCGGTCTTTTCCATCCACCCGCGCACGTGCCGATGTATGGCGTGCATGGGTTCAGAGAGGAACGTTCGCGTGGTGAACCCCGGTTCTTCACTCGCCCGCGCCAGCAGGCGGCACCGTTCAATTACGTGCTCCGCAATCCCATCGATCTGTGCCATCATGAGCCCCGGTAGGTGCTGTAGCCATACGGGCTCAGCAGCAGCGGCACATGATACGAGCCTGCCGGATCAGCCACACCGAAACGGATGACAATGTCATCGAGAAACGGAGGGTCGGCGAGCACGACTCCCGAACCGCGAAAATAATTGCCGGCATGATAGGTCAATTCGTAGATCCCCGTCTGCAGTTGGTCGCCCGAAAGCAGCGGCTCATCCGTTTGTCCGTCGGCATTCGTCACCAGCGTCTTCACGTGCCGCCGCCCGCTCCCCTCGCAAATGTGAAGATCGATCGCAACATTCCGGGCAGGCTGGCCGCGCGACGTATCGAGCACATGCGTGGAGAGGCGGCCCATTGCTATCCCTTCGTCATCTCTTCAAGCGTAAGCCAAGACAGCCGAACGGCGGCCGCGCCTCCGTATACACCCCGAGCTCCTCGCCGCGTTCGACAATCGTATCCCAGGTCCGGTTATTGGCTTCCAGATCGACTTCGGAAATCATCGGAATATCCGACAGAAGTCTCGTCCCTATCTGATAAATCACCTGTTGAATGCTTCCGGATTCGAAACCGTTGAATACATCGTGGACTATGCGCCGCACGGCCGATGTGGCCGCACCTGAGCTGAAAGCTGCCGCTGAATCCAAGTAGAGCCACTCCAGATCGAGCCACATGCGCAGTGGACGGTTGGCAATGTCGGACAGAGTGGTGTACTCGTCGTGTACAAAACCGTGAAAAGCGCTGCCTCCGAGCCGCAGAAGCTTGAATCCGCGAATCCCGGAGGCGACTTCGATGATTCCATCGCGATTGATCTCCACGCGTGCGGTAGCGCGGTCCGGCCCTGCGGGAGCGAAAGCTACGCTGCTGCCAGGAATTGCCGCGTAAGGGATCTCCACCGCCGACACCTGCACGCCCTCTACTTGCGGATATTTGCTGAGGAACTTCGTTCCCAGGAAGCGGCAGCAGTCCTCCAGGTCCGATCGCTCATAATTGAGCATCTCGCGTTGGACAAAGTTCTTCATCGAGTCGGTGGCGATTAGACCAGTGTTGTCGCCCGTTGTGTAAGTTGGCCAGAACGCGTCGCCATAAACAAGGATGGTGACATTCGCGCCAAATACCGGGCTCGCCCCAGTGGCAGTTTTGCCGTCCCGATTTAGCCGATAGGCGATCACATCGCCCTTACCGTAGTAGTTTCGCTTCCGGCCGCTGGCAAACCGATACACGGATCCCCCTTCAATCGTCTGCGACTACGCCCTCGATCCGAAATCTCGCGATGCGATACACCTGCCGAAGGGCCTCGCGATACTCGTCGTCTGGCGAAGATTCCATTCTCTCCTGAAGCGCCCGCAGGATGTCATGTTTTGTGCTGCCTTTCACCGCAACCAAAAACGGAAATCCGAACCGACTTCGATATGCGCCGTTCAAGCGATGAAGCCGCTCGAATTCCTCAGGAGTCAGGCTATCCAAACCCGCACCCGCTTGTTCGCCGGCGGATGCATCGCTTAGACGTGCCCGGGTGCCGAGATTCGGATGCGCCCTCAGCAGAGTGAGCCGCTCATCAGCCGTTGCACGCTCCACCTGTTCCGTCATCGCTGCGTGCAGAGCATCCACATTGGCGAAAGGCCGCGCACCCCAGGTCCGCTCGGCCACCCACGGAGATTCTTCGAAAATCCATCCGAACGCCTCGATAAACCCAACTCGATCCAGCCGGTTCAGTTCGCTCACCGTCATCGCTTGTCCACCGTGTCGGAACGGTAAACGACCGAACCTTCAACCCGGACCTCGCGCACGCTCTCAGCTCCCGCAAGCGTGAAAATCGCAGCCAGCATAGCCTCCATACTCTGTTCGCGTTCGAGTACCGCGGCGAGCGGGCTATCCACTGGCGGCTTGAGATACACGAAATCGGCTGACTTGCCGATGCCGAAGTCTCCCGTTTCGCCGCTCAATCCGAGCCCTTCGGCTCCGGCCCGCGTGGCAAGATACAGCAGGTGTCCGGAAGTAAGCAGCATGCCATCGGGAATCACGCGCTGCAGCATGTACGCCTGCAATCCTTCCTTGAGAAGACCAAATCCAAT
>Ga0187864_10004201_pt1 | contig 11390 bp, 12 predicted proteins | sample June2016WEW_11_4_FD_132985 | JGI IMG/M metagenome (GOLD analysis project Ga0187864, IMG submission 132985) | Peatland microbial communities from SPRUCE experiment site at the Marcell Experimental Forest, Minnesota, USA - June2016WEW_11_40 | ecosystem: Environmental > Terrestrial > Soil >... | reverse complement strand
CACTCTGCGTCGTGCGAGCGCGTAGCGGGCAGGCCGACCGCCGCCATTCTCGACGCTCTCCATTCCTGACCTGTCTATGATCACTGTCCATGACCAGAGACGGGGCGTTCGCGGGAGGCCTGGCTCAAACCACTTCATTTTAACAGAAGTTCCGCTGAACATGGTTAAATCCTTTTGCAAAGAAATGTGAAGCCTTGGAGGCCGGACTCTTACGGTATTTTCTATAGATAATTTAAGAAGCCATCAAGCTTTGCCTCGAACCGGTTGAAAACGGCCTCTCTTCGATTCCGGGGTTCAAAGTCAGTGAAGGAGAGGAGGTGGTGGTCTATCTCTGGTTTAGCATCGATTGGCCACGGTTCCAAGAAGATCATTTACAAGGTTTATGGGAACTATGTTGACGGCCCGGACAAGGACGCGGGTCTGATCGAGGAGTACTTTGGCAGCGATTTAGGCAAGATATGATTAAACGACCTCATTGCTTTCACCAACAGGCTGGTGAAAGCCTGGCGAAAGTCAGAGGCCCTAAAAAGTGCAGTTGCTGAAATCATTGCCAAAAAGCTGGTGGCGTCCATTAAACTGATGATATAAGTATCTGAAATTTCAGAATTCTTATTATAGAATAAAATCAACAAACCCCCAAAAATACCCCCAAAATAAAAAGTGCCGCCTTTTTTTATATGTGATCACTACAATCCATCTTGTCCGGCTTCAGATCTCACCTGACGTTTTAGCGTTCAACACCGCTCAAAGCGAGCTCAAATATTTATATCATGTACACAGTAGTTCAACGCTTTGAGCACTCTGACACCAGCCATAAAGCGCGCTCGGCCAGAGACTTGCAAAGAATAGCGACCGTCACGTTTGAGCGCTATGTTAGGCGAATTTTCGCTTGCTTATCGATCCAGCTTATCACCCAGATACACCTAGTTTCATCGACAATTCCACATCGCTCCCAAAAGGCACGGAGAAATATCCTCCAGTTGGCGAACGGACCTTAGCGAGATAATCTGGACTCCAGTCGGCGTTGTCGGCGATGATGAGTGCACCAGCACGTAAATGCGCCTCCAGAAGCGAGAGGACGCGGGGGTAGAGCGCTTTTGCTCCGTCGAGAAGAACAAGATCGATCGTTTCTGGCAAATCACGCGCGAGCGTCTCCAGCGCGTCGCCTTCTCGTATTTCAACAAGATCGGACAGGTTTGCCTCTATTATATTTTCGCGTGCCCGAACGACCTTTGACGGCTCAAACTCTGTGCTGATGAGGTGGCCGCCACCGTTGTCCTTGAGAGCGGCGGCAAGATGTAGTGTCGAAATGCCGAAAGAAGTCCCGAATTCGATGATCGAGCGTGCTCCTGTAGAGCGCGCGAGCATGTATAGCAGGACGCCCGTATCCCTCGAGACAGCGAGATGGAAGTCCTTCATCCGGGCGTAGAGTTCCCTGTAGTCGCCATCTTCCTTCAATGCGTGGCGTTCTTCAGGGGAAAAATTCTCTAGTTGCTGTTCAAGCGTGGCTTGCGTTACGTCCGCTTCGGCGAATATTTGTGCAAGAAGCGGTGCTAAAGGTGGGGTCATTAGTGTGTTCATTTGAAACTCCTTAAAGTGAATGGCACAATAATTTGTGACGTTCTATAATACGAATAATTAGTCGCATTTTGAATTCGCATTTTGGAGTGTTGTCCATGAAAACTCAGAAACCCCCTGTTATTTCGGTAAGAAAACGCCCATTACAGGCCCGCTCAACGCAACTTGTCGCCGACATTTTAGAAGCAGCAGTTCGCGTTTTGGCTCCGGATGGCGCTCGCCACTTCACAACAGCGCGTGTGGCAGAAAAGGCTGGTGTTAGCGTTGGCTCGCTCTATCAATACTTTCCCAACAAAGAGGCGATTCTGTTCAGGCTTCAGGCCGACGAGTGGCAGGAAACTCGCGAACTGCTTGAACGCATCCTTGCCGACTCGACTCGTCCGCCATTCGAGCGACTGAGGGGGGCTGTGCAGGCGTTCTTCCTGACCGAATGGCAGGAATCTGAGTTCCTGGTGGCGCTAGACGATGCGACGCATCTCTATCGCGACACGCCTGAAGCGCATGAGAATTGGAAAGCCTTCACACGTTGCGTACTCGTTTTTATGAATGAGGCACTGCCACAGGCACCTGTCGAAGACCGCGCATTTGCGGCAGATATGGTAATGACGGTAATGTCCGCCGTGGGAGAGAGGATTCCCGAGCAAGCCAGCTCGGAATCTGAAGTGAATGCCATGGCAGTGGCAATTGGTGAAATGTTCTGCGCATACCTTGAAGGAATCAAGTACCGCAGATGATGGATACTGCATGCCGGAATCTGCGTATTTCACCCACGCTTTCCGCATCACCCAATTCACCAATTCACCTGGATTTTTATCTTTTTGCCGCTTCTGGTTGCCGTTTGGCAGCCCAAAATCACTTCGTGATAAAATAATGTCCGCATACAAATGCATAGGGGGATTCGGGAATATGTTTTTCACCGCTCATTGTTCGTTTGTTAATTGTATTTTTTCGCTGTTATTTTTCGGCGACCAAACTAAGTATGGCTATAAAATCAATCCTCTGTACTCTCTGTGTCTTTGTGGTGAGTCACACCTGCACCCTCACACCCCAAGCTCCCTCTCAAGCTTCCGCTTTTTAGGTAAGGCGGCGGGATGTTCCCTCAGCCACGAATGCAAAGCATCATTCATGCGCGTCTGCCATCCGCGTCCAGTCGCTTTGAACGCGGCCAGCACATCCTCATCGAAGCGGATAGTCGTGGCGGTCTTCGTTCTCTCCGATTTCGGCCGTCCCCGTTTAAGCGCCTCACGGAAGGCTGCCTTGCCTTCCTCTGGAGTGACTTCCTTGTTGCCAATGTACCACTTGCCGCGATCAAGGTCTTCGTCGGTCAACTCCGGAATTTCATCGTACTCATCGGGCTGGATATCATGAGCATCTGCTTTGGCAAGATCACTGCCCAACGAGCGTTGCATATCGTGCGATTTCTCTTCCATTGGCTTTCCTCATACAAAAGATGTGGCGAGCATCACCACGCTCCACGTATCCGACTACTACCAGGCGCGAAGCCAACACTCCGTAACCGACCATGCGCCTTTCGCCATAGTCTCTCCGGACATCCTCGAATTCAAACATGGGTCCGGCAAACACCGCCGCCGCGTCCTCGAAATCGAGCCTCTTTCCTCAAGGGTCTTGGCCTGCTTCGCCGGATCGTAGGTTATCTTCACGTATTTATTGTATTAACAATAATTGGCAGAGTCAAGCGTTCAGCTCGATTCCCAAGCCGAAAATGAAATAGGTCAGTGGCAGGGGTCAAGTCTCCCTTTGACCATAACTTTGAGGGCTGAGCAGGGGTCTGACCCTGAGTAGGGGTCTGACCAAGGTAATTAGGAGATCCCTCCGATACCTATCAGGGTAAGTGCGTGAAATTGCAGGACCAGCATTTCATTTTCGGGGTCATTTTCCCCATTCTAAGGCGCCAGTTGGCTGAAGAGTGGCCCGCTGGCAACTCAAAGGGGACCACCTGTTCGGACCAAGAAGTCCATTGAACGGCGCTTTAAGAGACCGGAGCTTGCGGACCTTGCATTCGTTGGCTGTCAGGGGATCTCAGATCCAGCCAGGAATTCATCCCTTGGTATGCCTGCCTGCGTAAGGGCTGTGCGCAGTGTTGCCGCTTTTATCTTCTTACGGACACTCCCGCTTCGGCTACGAAAACCTCCAGGGCGGGCGGAATACTCTCGATTACCTCGGAGCCGAAGGTCTCCACGTGGAATCCGATCGCCGATTTCACATCAGAAAGGGCCTCCTCGTAAGTATCGCCCTGACCCACGACAACCCCTTTCAGTCCCAATGGATACGCCACGTACCCGTCACTATGTTTCTCCACGATTATCTTGAATTGCTTCAGCATAGTCAGCCCCTGTACCGTTAGTAGGACCGTTCATAGCACGAACATATGCAGTCGTGGAAGATACACGGCCGAAAATCCGCCATGCAAGTAATAGTTTCAGATACTGGTGGTGTTGGTGGAAGCGGCGGGAGTTGAAGCCGAGACCCGGCGCAATCGATTGATCCATCAAACAAAGTAAAATCCGACACTTACAACTAAATAGTCTCTCTTTCCGGTTGTTTTGAGTCTGTTAAAATTCGTCATATTTCGCCAGGATTCACCTCGTTTGGGGAAAGTTTGGGGGAAGTGGTATTTAGAGCCAATTTGGTTTCACTCTTTGAACGATTGCTGCTAAAATATAAGCACTAAGCGCAGGCGTATACTCAATCTAAGAGGAGGGGAAAGATGAAGTCGCCTAAGTTGATGAGTCTAGTAATATTTTTGGCTATTGGCGTACTTGCTCTACCTCAGCTTTCAACCGCTGATTCTGAGCTTTATAGAGAAAATAAGAGCAAATCAACAAGAGAGACTACAATTAATGCCTATGCAAGACTTATTGCCAAAAATAATGGAAGTGCAGTGGCAACGCTATCAGCTTTCGTGAAAAAAAGTGGACTATCTGGAGTAGGTAAGGGTAGAGCGATGCTTATTTTATATGATATGGACGGGAAAGTTTTAATGAACTTGAGCGCAGGTGATACAGTTGCTGCAGATCCTAATCATGGCTACTCGGAAAAGAAAGACTCTCAATCAAGTACGCTATTGATGCCTATATCAGACAAAGTTGCAGCATGTTCCTTGGTAGTAAGTGTAGAGGATAGAAATATCATAACAGACATTGAAGAAACAACAAGAGATACTTTGAACCGTTGGGTGCAAGATGCACTGAAACAGGCTAATCTTTATGCTATTGTTGGTATACCGGTTGGTGGGAGTATTCCTTTACCAGGCGTGGATGGTGTACTGAAACGTATAAAGTAATTGTAATGGTTCTAATGAAAAATGTCTGTGCTTCATCCTTGGTTTCATGAACTGACGCACCTGTCGGACACCGGGTAGTTTTTGAAATCTGAGTTTAACTTCGGACTCCCTTCGATTCGGTCATTCGGGGTCGGACAACGCTAAAGCGAACGGGTCGTTCGGGGTCGGGTCGTTCGGGCGGGTCGTTCGGGGTCGGACCACGCTAAAGCGGGACTGACCAAGGAAAGAGTGGTCCTGATTGGCTATTTAAGAGCCTTGGAATGTGCTTTTCGACCCAGGAATGCCCACTTTAACGGCGACAGTACCCGATTTAAAGGCATGCGGAATGGTTCGAAGAAAATTGTCCATGAAGTCTAAAGCAATTACGTGGAAGCACTTGAAAAGGAAGCAGGCAAGATTTTGGGGTATTTTGACAATGACTTCAATCGCTTCCCAAAATAGCCTCCACTTTCGCTATCATGACCGTTGAAAGTCACAGCGAAACCAATGAAGGCCCGGTATTTCCAAGTACTTGATCTATAAGCCACAAGATTGGTGGAGGCGGCGGGAGTTGAACCCGCGTCCGAAAGCATTCCGCCTAAGCTTCTACATGCTTATTCCGCACTTTTGATCTCGCCCCGGGGAACTCCTGCGGACGGGATTTCACCAGAGCCAGCCCACCAGATGTCACCACCGCCACTGCGAGCATCATGTCGGCAGCCATCCCACTTAGTCGACGCCCCCTGGGTCCCCGCGGGATCAGGACCTGGAGACGGCAGCCGCGATTAAGCGGCTACAGCGTACGCGTAATCGTCTGCGTTTGTTTTATTCCCAACTGTTTAACGAGCAGCCAGGGACCTCGGCATGCAACTTAAGCTTCTTTACCTCCGTCGAACCCGTTTCGCCCCCTTCTATGTTGAGGTTTAAATGACCGACAAGCGTAATCTTGAGACGATCAAGCTTTATAATTGTATATCTTTCCAGATTAATGTCAAGTGTGACACTGGAACAGGTCTCCCACCCCCATTTCTTCGGCCAGTTTTTTCAGAAAATCGGGGGAGATTTCCGCCTTGATTTGGTCCATATCCTTTTCGAGCACCTGGCAGAAAGCGTAGGCAAAGCCTTCGTAGAGCGAGACGAGCGACCGCAGGCCGCCGTCAGGCCGGTTCTCCATGAGGGCCTCGTCAAGTGTCATGGTTATGAACTGATCGCTCCCGAGGCCGAGCGACGATTTGGCCAGATAATCCGGATACCGGCCGGGTTCGACGGAATCATTGCTGCACAGCCAGCTCAACTGGAGGAATACACAATAGCAAAACCTGGCCCGCTCCTCTATTTCGGATGCTTCGAGCATACGTTACGGCCTTTCCGGCGGAGGTCAAAATCGGTTATCAGGGTTCGCAAAAAGACATTTCACACCCGAGCAGGCATGTCTACCCTTTGCTTTCCCGAAGCAGAAAATCACGAAAACAGGTTCGCAGGTTGCTATAGACCCCTTTTCGGCTGTTTATCACATAAATGGAATGGCGCACGTGGAAAATTTCGTTCACCAGCCTCAGGACCGCCCAATCCGGACCTGTCTTTCCTTCGCGCTCAAGCCCTTCGGCAAGGAGCGGGACGAGCTTGTCCCGCATGCGCAGTTCGGTATCCACGAACAGAACGGCTATAGAGGGGTCCAGGTCGCGAAGCCTTCCCAGAAATGCCTCGACTGCCTGGTGTTCCACTCCCCGGGGCGGTGAGGACTTGACCTCGACGTAGACGAGATGTCCGGCCACCATGGAAATGACATCGTAGTCGCCGCCGAACTTCGTATTTTGAAGCTTCACATTGAACAGGGCGGGAGAGAGGAACTCGCGCCTGAGAATCTCGTACACATACCATTCGAGTGTCTGCCCGAAACTCGGGACCTTCCTGACGAGGCAGTACCCTTTGTTCGTAAGACAGACGATCCCCATTTCCGCAAGAATTCCCAGATAGGACTTAACCGTCCTCAGCGAGCAGTAACGGGTAAGCGCCCCGAGTTCGTCTCCTTCGGGAATTTGGATAAGGTCCCTCATGAAAAGCCTGAACGAGTAACGCCTCATCATACGATAGAAGTATGCGAGCGACGAGGAGGCGATATTGGGTGGGAAGAGAAGTTGTGCCTGGCCCCCGTGGCTTATGACCGGAAATCCATGCTGCCAGAGGAGTTCTTCGACCGGGTGTTTTGTGTGCGAGGAAAGATATTCGATATTGCGCTCCAGGATATCGATTCTTTCCCCCAGTTTGGCGATTTGTCTTTCGAGAGGCTCCAGCCGATCCATTTCCGCCGCTTCCGCAGTTTCCCCCTGCCTTTCCCAAAATTTCCGTGAAGTCAATGGCCTCACCACCAAGGATAGGCGGGCACAAGGGAGTTACAATCCTAATATCATAAAGATATTAAGCTATTTCGGCTGGTCCAGCCGGACCCTTATTTCATAGATGCTGGCCGACAGCGAGCTTTCCATCACGTAGTCAAGTTTTCGGAAAACTCCAAACACCCCTTCGTTTCCAGTGTATGAAACGATTGTTTTCACGCCTCTTTGTTTGCCCTTTTCGGCGATATGGCGAATCATCGATGTTGCAATGCCGCTGCGCGTATAGTCCGGGTGCACCGCAAAATCGACTTCAGCCGCCATGGTTTCATCATCCAGATGATAATGGGCTAATGCAATGATTCTTTCAGAACCCATTTCGCCCGCGAACCCCAGGATACACATCTCCATGTGATAATCGATACTTACCATCGCTTCGACATCATAGTAGGGGAACACCTTCATCAGTGAAAGAAACCGGAAGTAAGCTTCATCCCTGGGCAGCGAATAGAAGAATTCCTTGACGGCCCGTCCATCGGTAGATCTGGCAGGCCGGAAGAATACGCGGCCCGGTCCGATGAACGTTTGAGAATATTCCCAATCGTGCGGATAGATTGCCCGGCTTGTCGCCGAGCGTCTGGCATCTTTTTCCAGGTAATTAATCTGGTGGGCTGCTTCCATGAGTTGGTCCCTGAAGTCGGGATGCGCTATCGAAATAAGCGCAAGCGCCCGTTCCCGAAGGCTCTTGCCCTGCAAACAGGCAACTCCGTACTCTGTAACGACGTATTCTACACCGCCGCGCGTGGTGACAACTCCAGCGCCTTCGCTGAGGGCCGGAACGATTCTGGATTTCGACGCGTCCATGGTGCTCGAGGGAAGCACCATTATTGTCTTACCTCCCCGTGAACCCTTGGCGCCCCGCAAAAAGTCAATCGACCCGCCCACGCCGCTGTATATTTCATACCCAAGCGAGTCCGCGCATACCTGTCCGGAGAGGTCTACCTCCAGACCCGAGTTGATGGTCACCATTCTGTCATTTTCGGAGATCACCAGGTAATTATTAGTATAATCAATTGGGTAGAGGGCTACCATCGGGTTATTATGGACGAAATCGTAGAGTTCGCGCGATCCCAGGCAAAAGCTGGCTATTATTTTCCCTGGGTGCAGAGACTTTCGCGCGTTGGTGATGACGCCCTTGTTCACAAGGTGCAGGTAGGCGTCGGTAAGCATGTCGGCATGAACCCCAAGGTCCTTTTTGCCTTCCAGGGCATACAGGGAGGCAGTGGAAATGCTTCCCACCCCCGCGCGGATGGTCGAGCCGTCTTCGACGAGCCCCGCCACGTGCTTACCTATATCTACGGCAATCTGATTCATGACGGGAACCCCGAATTCGAGCAACGGCTCCTCATGCTCGACGAAGGTGTCAATATGGCTCACGTGAATGAAGGAGTCTCCCAGCGTGCGGGGCATCCGGGGATTTACCTGAGCAATTACGTGCCTGGCGCTCTCGGCCGCTGACTTGACAATATCCACCGCTATCCCGCAGGAGCAAAAACCGTGGTCGTCGGGAGGAGATACCTGGATCAAGGCGACATCGATGGTCATAGCGCCTGAGCGAAACAGCCCCGGGATATCTGACAGATTTATCGGCGTGTAGTCTGCGCGTCCTTCGGCCACGGCCTCGCGGGTTGCCGAGGCGACAAAGAATGACTTAAGACGGCACTGGTCATAACCTCCTTCAGTGAACCGGGGCTTTCCGATGCTCAGGATATCGAGAATTTCAAGGTCCGCGAGACTGGGAAGCCTTTCCTCGAGGCCTTGAGCGAGGTGTTGCGGCTCGCTGCATCCCGACCCCATGAAGACCCGGTACCCGCTTCGAATGACCTCGAGCGCCTGCCGGGCGCTCTTCTTTCGTCCCTCATAGAGGGGGCGCCATTCGCGAACGACCGATGAACAATCGTGCCGTAAAGTCGCAAGTCGATCTTGTGCCATTGCAATTCCTTTTTCGCTGCTGCGCCCGATGGCGCCAGCCCGGTTATTACACCTTCCGGACACTCGCTTTGCGGTTCAGGTAAAAGATCAAAACGACGCCGGCTGCGATCATTCCAATGCACAGGATCTGCCCCATGGTAAAATAAGTGAGCAGAAAACCTATTTGAGGATCGGGCTCCTTGAAAAATTCAATTATAAACCGGAGGATACCGTAAAAAATGAGAAACAATCCGACCATTGTGCCGTCTTTAAATGGTTTTTTTCGCAAACGCCACATTATGATGAAAAGCAGCAGGCCTTCTGCCAATGCTTCGTAGAGCTGTGTCGGATGGCGCGGAATCGCGCCTCCGCCGGGGTAGATCATCGCCCAGGGAAGATCACTTGGGCGGCCAAGCAGTTCGCCGTTTATGAAATTGCCTAACCGGCCAAGCCCCAGCCCAATCGGGCAGGTCACAATCGCTGAGTCGGCCACGGCGGCGAAAGGCATTTTTCTTCGCCTGGAAAAAAGCCACACCGTGATAACGCACCCTATAAGACCCCCGTGAAATGACATCCCTCCGTGCCAAGTGGCTATTATTTCCAGCGGATTTTTGATATATGCCGTAAGATCCATATATTCGTAGAAAAGGATGTAGCCGAGCCGGCCTCCGACGATCACTCCTACTGCCAGATAGAAAACGAGGTCCTGGGCCGCCGTGCCGATCAGGCCGATCTGCTTCGACCGTTCCTGTTTCTGAAGTAGAAAATAGGAGCCTATAAAGCCCAGGACGTACATAACCCCGTACCACCTCACATGGATTGGGCCGATGGAGAACAGGACAGGGTCTATTTTGGGATAAGGAATCATTTTGTTTCCTCCTTTGGGGAAAGGCTATCATACACGGCTGCCGTGGTCAATTGCGGCTGGGCGGCTGGGCGCTCATGCGGCGGGGAAGTATGGACAGTCGGCCGACCGGCTTAAAACCACTATGATAAATTCTGAGGAGTAAGCCTATGCACGACAGGCATCAGGAACATGGACATGACAAGGTGCATGCACACGAACATGGGCCCAAGAAAAACACAGAGGCCGTTTCAGAAATCGTCAAACTCCGAAAGATAGTGGAACACTGGATAAGTCACAATGAGGAGCACGCGCGTACATACAGGCTTTGGGCAAGCCGGGCCAGGGAGGCTGGGTGCGAAAAGCCGGGTGAGATCCTGGAACAAATCGCCTCCGAGATCGTCGAACAGAACGAAAGATTCATGAAAATCATTCACATTATTGACTCTGGGGCCGGGCCGATTGACAGCCGGCCAAAGCTGTGAGATGTTTGTGAACAGATTTGAAAAATTAGATCCGTTGGACAAAAGCTTTATTGTAAAACAAGTAGCTGCAATGGTGGTGCAGCTCATCGATGAATGGCGCATGAAAGGCACACAATGTTACCTGTAATTTCAATCGTAGGCGCTTCGGAGTCGGGTAAGACCACATTTCTTGAGAAGCTGATCCCTGAGCTGGCCGCAAGAGGGTACCGGGTTGGGGCTGTCAAGCACGACGCACACGGGTTCGAGATGGATCGTGAGGGCAAGGATACCTGGAGGTTAAGACGTGCAGGCGCCCAAGTCATAGCTATCTCATCGCCGGACCAATTTGCTTCGATCCGTCGTACGGATAGGGAGATGAGCCTGGAAGAAATTGCGGGGCGTTTCTTCTGGACCGAGGATATCCTCATTACCGAGGGGTTCAAGAGAGAGCATTATCCGAAAATAGAGGTATTCCGTTCCGCCTTGGAGCCAAAACCAATTTGCGGCCCAGGTGATAACCTCATCGCCATTGTCTCCGACGATACGGTGGATATGCAGGTCCCTGGATTTTCATCTACCGATTGGCGCGCGGTCGCCGAATTCATTGAAAATCGTTATCTTCGGGGTAAAAAGAAGCGGAAAATACTCGTTCAGCTCGATGGTAAACAACTGCCGATGAAGGATTTTGTCGGAGATTTTGTACTCGGCGGCATAGAAGGGATGCTATCGAGCCTTCGGGGCTGGGATAAGCCTCGAACGGTTTCGATCCACATCCGGCTGGGGGAGGACGATTGATAGCGGGAGCGGTCCTGGCCGGTGGCAGGAGCCTTCGGTTCGGTAAGAACAAAGCGTTTCAACAGTTAAGGGGCAAACGGTTAGTTGATCTGGCCATTGAATCGTTGCGCCCGTTTTGCAAT
>Ga0187864_10004199_pt1 | contig 11394 bp, 9 predicted proteins | sample June2016WEW_11_4_FD_132985 | JGI IMG/M metagenome (GOLD analysis project Ga0187864, IMG submission 132985) | Peatland microbial communities from SPRUCE experiment site at the Marcell Experimental Forest, Minnesota, USA - June2016WEW_11_40 | ecosystem: Environmental > Terrestrial > Soil >... | reverse complement strand
TGCCCGCCTGGGATCGTGACGGAAGTGAAGGGGGAAGAGCCATTGCCCGGCATGATGGGTTCGAGCGGGGCGATGCAACGGACCTATCACTTGGCGAGATTGGTGATCCCTCGTGATACGACCGTTCTCATCATGGGAGAGACGGGGACCGGCAAAGAACTGATGGCGCGAGCCGTCCATGAGCTCGGCCCGCGGGCCCGGCAGCCTTTTGTGATTGTGAACTGTGCCGCAATTCCGGAAACGCTTCTGGAGTCTGAGTTGTTCGGCTTTAGTCGAGGTGCTTTCACGGGCGCCTTCCAGTCACGGTTGGGAAGGATCCATGCTGCGCATAGCGGCACGCTTTTCCTGGACGAAGTGGGAGGAATGCCTCTGGGCATGCAGGGCAAGTTACTGCGCTTCCTGCAAGAAGGAGAAGTCCAGCGCTTGGGAAGTCTGGATGTATTCCGGGTTGATGTGCGAGTGATCGCGGCCACCAACGTCGATCTGGCGCGTGCCACGGCCGAAGGGCGATTCAACGACGCCCTCTACTACCGGCTCTGCGTATTTCCGATCCACATACCGTCGTTGCGAGAACGGCGAGAAGACATTCTCCCTCTGGCAACTCATTTTCTGGAGTCACTTTGTCGTGAGGCGACCGTACCCTGCAAGTCCATACCGTTCGAAGCGGCCAGGGCACTGGAAGCCTACGCGTGGCCCGGGAACGTTCGTGAACTGAAACACATCATCGAGCGGGCATTTATCTTGTCCCAAAATGGGCCGGTACTACGTTCTGAATTCATCCACCTGTGAGGTTGAACTGGCGGTCATTGAAAGTGAGTGGCGCATCACCCGCGAAGGGTGGGACACGCCTGCATTTTCTGAATCTTCTCATTAAGTCTTTCTGATCCCACCGTGCAAGTGCGGGCAAGCCGCAAAGAAGCATTAAGGATTCAATTAATTCCATCAAGAACAACCCCTGATTAGGCAATCACTTCCGAGGGTCATTGCAACGCTTCAAATTGTTATGAGGCGTCTGAGTATGTTTGGTTTTCCACTTGCTCTCAGCATGGTACGGCCACGGGTCGGTACACGACCAGGCAGCGAAGCGCTGTAAGCGAACGGCGACGCGAGAGCTGGAGTCCATGAGTGGAAGCGGCTTTCGCTGTGGCAAACCAGCCCGTGGAGGAGATGCGATGAATGGATCTGTAGTAACCCAACCTGAGAGAGATTATAGCCGCCAGGCGCTCCGGGAAATGAAATCTGCCCATGCGCCTTTTAGCCATCAGAACCCGGCCGCGTGCGAGCGGCTGCTGATGGAACAGCTTCCTCAGGTCAAATACATCGCCAAGCGAATTCACGATCGGCTTCCACCGCATGTTTTGCTGGAAGACCTGGTCCATGCGGGCATACTTGGACTGATCGAGGCCATTCACAGGTTTGACCCCGCTCGCCATGTGGACCTCAAGGCGTATGCCAAATACCGTATCCACGGGGCGATACTGGATAGCTTGCGTGATCTTGATTGGAGCCCCCGCCCGCTGCGCAGGAAGGCCCGACGCATCGAGGAGGCGCTGCACAAATTAAAAGTGCGCTTGGGTTACTCTCCTTCGGAACCTCAACTGGCAGAAGAACTGGGCATGAGTCTCGACAGCTTCCAGCACTTGTTGGGAGAACTACGGGGGCTCGACTTGAGAAGCCTTCAGTCCGAAACGATGGAAGATGGTTTCGATCACGGGGTCAGCGCCCTCGGCTTATCCACGGCCGCCGAGGATCCGTTTTTGCTTTGTTTGCGCTCCGAAATGAGAGCCTTACTAACGGAGGCCATGGGCGAACTCCCGGAGCGTGAGCGCCACCTGCTGGCGCTTTACTATGAGGAGGAACTCACCATGAAGAAAGTGGGAGCCGCTCTGGGTATTGGTGAGGCCCGTGTTTCACAGTTGCACTCCGCCGCAATTACTTGTCTGCGAGCGAGCATGGCAAAGCTACTCCAACCACATTGTCCTGCGGGAGCGTAAAGGGAAGCGCTCCCTTCCCTTAATCCGCTGCCGGCGGCCGTCTGCTTTCTGCATATCGCCTACCTTTTTGCCATTAGCTAAAGACCTGCCCTTGGTTGCCGATGGAGTTATCGGACAGAGGTGAAGCATGTCGGCACGGCTCATCCGGCCGGGTGAGGTGAATGGGGGATAGCGCAAATTCGGATGAGCCAGAGAGTTTGGGAAAGCGAGAGAGCCAAGAAGCGAAGATCAGGGCGCTCCTCGTCGATGGCATCCCCACACTCCCCGCCTATGTTTTTGAACTTAGCGGCTTGTTAAACGCCACAGCAGTGGATTTGAGGCGAGTCTGCAGGGTGATTCGAACTGACCCCAGCCTCACCGCCCAGGTCATTCGCTTGTGCAATTCGCCTTCATTGGGTTTGCAGGAAAGAGTTCACAACATTGAAGACGCGGTGATCCTCTTGGGGAGGGAACGGCTGAGGACCTTGGTCCTCACCTGCTCGCTGTTGGAGTGTGTGGGGAATTGTCTATCTCCCACCGATCTACAGTCCTTCTGGCAGCACAGCTTGTTAACAGCTACTTTGAGTGCCCGCAGCGCCCTCTGTCTGCGCCGCCTGGACGCGGACCTGGCCTATTTGGCAGGACTCTTGCACGACGTGGGTGTTCTTCCTCTTCTCATACTTGCCCTAAGCTCAAAGGATCCCGATCTTGTCCCCAGGGCACTCCTGTTAGGCGAGTCCGTTGAGCTGGAGCAGAAACAATTTGGAGTCGACCACTGTTCGGTCGGTAGATGGATTGGCCTCAGTTGGAACTTTTCGGCTGAACTCATTAGCGTCCTCGAACATCACCACCGGCCCCAGGAAGCGCGGCAAGGCGTCGTTCTGGTGGAGATCGTGCGCGCGGCAGATCTTGTATGCCAGATTCATGGGGTGAGGGCTGGAGGAGAGGCGCCGCGTATCGCGCTGGCTGAACAGGACAAGTACGAAGAACTTCTTGATAGCTGTGCTCCCAGCCTAACCGAGGAGGAAAGAGCCTTGTTGGCGCAAACTCTGAAAGTCGAATTCCCCAACATTATCCGGTCACTTCAAATGCAAGTCTGTGCCGGACAAGAGGGCGACATCTTCCACTGCCCGGGCATCTGGGAATGAAACTTGATTGACTCCTATGGTCATGATCACTCCCAATTTATTTGCTCGCCTTCCCGCCATCCCCAGATGTGGCGCCAGGATCCTTTCCGCCGGCGCCCGGTGACCCGGGTGCAGGCAGCAATTCGATGCCTCGGCACCCCTTGAGAACCCGAAAGCGCAGAGCGAAAAGTGATTCGTTGCGAGCGTCGTCCCATTTGTGCCCGCCCTTGTGAAGGTAAACGATGTAGATCGAGCCGTCGGGCATTTGAATGCCTCGCGAATAGCCATAGACGGAAGGATCAATGGAAAAGCCGTAATCCGGCCCGGCTGCAAACCACGTTTTTCCGCCATCGGGGCTGAGAATTGCGCGCAGGCCGTGTTTGTCCTTCTGGTAGGAACCGTGAACACATAGCAATGTGCCGTCTTTCAGACTCAGCAGCCAGGGATCGTACATTCGGAAGGGGAGGCGAACCGGTTCCGTCCAGGTGTGTCCGCCATCGCTTGACCAGGACACGGCGCCTTCCGGGCGAGCGATCATAATCAACCGCCCGTCCCGCAACCGGGCGATGCTCGGCTCATCCAGATCATAGGCAGCCTTATTGGTTCCTATGCACCTCCAGGTGTCGCCCCGGTCGCGTGATTCGAATACCCCGAACTGAGAGAAGTCATTCTTGGCTTTTCCCCTGCTGCCGTAGACGGCCAGGAGCAGGGACTTGTCCGGCATTACCAGAGGAGGGCCGTCGGTCGCCGTTCCGGCAAAAGGAGTGGTCAAAAAGCGAGGGGTTTGTTCCCAAGTTTTGCCCTCGTCGAACGAACGGATGATACCGGTGCGGCTGTTACCTCTGCCGTCGTAATCGAAGAAGCTGGCCACGACAGTCCCATCGGGCAGTTGGACGGGCGACGGCGAACGGTCGTCAAGAGGCGTGTCGATCATCACCTGCGGTCTCGACCAGGTGAGGCCGCCATCGAGCGAACGCATGAATTCTGCCCGGCCGCCACGCGGCGCGTTTATGCTCGAGAGATCAACGCCCGACAGTTTCTTGAACAGTTCGGCAAAATCGGCAGGAAGCGGCGTCGGACCTGTGGGAGGTGACGCATGCCAGTAGCCCGAGGAAAAAGTAACCAGCAGCGCACCGCTTCTCATGCGCGCCACACCCGACCAACCCACAAACCCTTTATAGCCGGGATAGGACTTGGGCTGATTGATTCCAGGCCCCACCAGGGTTCGCCGAAATTGCCCGTATTGGGTTTGCTCGGGGGAGGGAACTACCTGGACCACGGGCGGAGCCAAAGAGGAGACAGGGACTTGGGCGGCCAACTTCCGAGTTGGTGAAAAGCTGAGGAGCACCCCAAAGGCTAGAACACTGGCAAAAACAAGTGACCTCATGGTTGTTCTCCAATGTGGAATTTCTGCTTTCAAATCTTAATTGGCCCAGCATGCTACCTCAGCCACGCGTCCAATTCAAATGACAGGTTAGACGGGAAGGGCGGGTTCATCCAGCCGGTGGTCCAGCCGGCGCAGGGACAGAAGGCCGCCGCGGCTGAGAACCTGGTCATGGCTATGTAGTCTAAAAGATTGAAGATTGTGTTCCATTCTGCCGAAGGAGAGGTTGAGGCTCGGAATGTCGGATCAAACCGCTAGAGCGGCGAGCGAAGGGGCATTTGTTGAAACTTCCCTTACCACGGTTTCGTCTGGCGCCCAGGTTCGTCAGGTCAGCGAATGGGTTGACGCTCTGCAAGCGCCACAACACCCGCATCCTCAGTCCGCCGTCGACCCCAGTTTACTAAAAGGAGGGCTCCTGCAAAAAGGTGATGTACTTCAATGCCTTTTTGCCTGTGGAAGCTTCGGCGCCGCGCTGTGTACTACCGAAGGGGACCTTGTCGCCATAAGTGCCGCCTTCGCGCGGATGCTGGATTACCAGCCTGCGGAGCTTCTGGGCACGGGGTACGCGAGCTTGACCCACCCGCAGAATCGTCCCGACATTGGCCAGGTGGTTAAAGAAATTCAGAGCGGAGAGTTGTTGGTCCGCAGCACGGAAAGACTCTATGTGCAAAGGTCCGGTGTGCCGAAGTGGTGCCTGGAGAATCTCTCTCTTCTCAATGACACTGCGGCCGGACCCCTCCAAGTGTTAGCCCTCATTCAGGACATTCAGCAGCGCAAGGAGACGGAGGAGGAACGAGGCAAGCTGCAAGATAGACTGTTCCAGGCGCAAAAGATGGAGGCTTTTGGGACTTTGGCGGGCGGCATTGCACATGATTTCAATAACCTGTTGGGAATTATTCTGGGGTTCGCCTCTATCGTGCGCCTGCGCTTAGCCCCTTCCGACCCACTCTTTGAGTTTGTGAAAATGATTGAAGAATCCGCCGAGCGCGGCGCTGACCTCACTCGGCAATTACTTGGCCTTGCCCGGCAGGGAAAGCGCGAATCAGCACCCGTCCAAGTAGGCGAGGTCCTCAGTCGCGTGGTAAAGATCATTACCAGCACATTCGACCCGCGCATTCAGGTACAAACTCGCGCCGAGTCCGGGCCGTTATGGGTAGATGCGAACCCGGGCCAGCTCGAGCATGCAATCCTGAATCTGTGCATTAACGCGCGAGACGCCATGCCCGAGGGAGGGGTGCTTGCGCTTGAAGGTTCACAGGTCATGCTCGGAGAAGGCGATGCATGCCGGCCCAGCCGTTGCCTCCCCGGCACATATGCTCGCATAACAGTTCGGGATACGGGTGTGGGTATGTCTCCGCAATTGTTGGGCAGAATCTTTGATCCATTCTTTACTACCAAGGAGCCAGGCCGAGGTTCCGGGCTTGGGCTCTCCATGGTTCATGGAATGGCGAGCAGTGCTGGGGGGTTTGTGCAGGTGGAAAGTGAAGTCGGGCGTGGGTCTGCCTTTTCAATCCATTTGCCGCTGAAGGCCCCACCCGTGGACCGGAGGGTGGCAATTAGAAGCTCCGTACTCGAGACCGGGAGTGGGACCGTCCTTGTGGTGGACGACGAGCCCATGGTTCTGGCCTTTGTTGAGGAGGGGTTGAAGAAGATCGGCTACCGGGTGCTTACCGCCGTGGATGGGCGGCAGGCCTGCGAGGTTTATTCCTCCTACTCCAACCAGATCGACATCGTGTTACTCGATATGGTGATGCCGGGCACTACAGGTCTGGAGGCCTGCCGCCAGCTCCGGGAGATCAATCCCAACGTGAAGGTGATTCTTTCTTCGGGCTACAGCTCAGGTGATGTCGCACGTGAAGCGCGCTTGGCCGGCGCCTTGGGGTTTATCGGCAAGCCCTATTCGCTCGAGGAACTTTCCTGGGCATTGCGCCGGCCTGAATCGTTGGACGCGGGGGCGAACACTGAAGATCCAGCTCCGGGATCGCCCCGGCCCGAAGCCTGGGATGGAGAGCTGGGCAGGGGAGAAGCAACATGCAGGTTTTGATTGCTGATGATGAAGCTACGTCGCGACACCTCTTTCGGGCGGCTCTGCGTGGTTGGGGATTTGAAATCATGCTGGCGGTGAACGGGGCAGAGGCCTTGCGTATCTTGGAAGGGTCGAGTCCGCCCGAGATCGCCTTGCTGGATTGGATCATGCCCGAGGTCGATGGCCTGGACGTCTGCCGCCGGATCCGCGCCGCGATGCCCAACGCGACGACTTATATCATCCTGGTTACGGCTCGGGGTGGAGTTGAAAACGTTCTTCAAGGGTTCGAGGCCGGGGCTGACGACTACATTACCAAACCGTTTGATCCCCGTGAACTGCGGGCGCGTTTGAATGGGGGCGTGCGCATCGTCCAGCTACAGAGAAGCCTTATGGAACGCTTTCGAGAGCTTGAAGATGCTTTGAAGTGCGTCAAGCAGCTTCAAGGACTCCTCCCCATCTGCTCCTACTGCAAGAAGATTCGCAACGACCGGAACTACTGGGAACAGGTTGACTCCTACATTGCGGAACATTCGGAAGCCCGATTCAGCCACGGAGTTTGTCCTGACTGTTACGAGATGCAACTAAAGCCCCAGTTGGAGAGGCTACCTAATGGTGAGTTCCATTAGCCAGGACTTTTGGGTGCTGGTCGCCACGGGTGCGTTTCTGCTGGGGGGAACCGTGTGGGTGGCGATCCTCAGGAATCGGGTGCGACACCATACGGAAACCATGCGCGAATTCCTGCGGCGCGAGGCCGCGCTGAGAAGGCAGTTCTACGACCTTTTTGAGAATTCCACGGATGCGATTTATACGCACGACCTCGACACCAGAATCACCTCATGCAACCGGGCCGTCGAACTTCTCACGGGTTTCACACGCGACGAAATCTTGACCAAGAAAATTGCCGACCTGCTTGCTCCCAGGTCACTCGAGCGGGCCACTGAGATGATGAACCTGAAACTTCAGGGCCATGCCAGCACGACCTATGAAATAGAACTGCTCACCAAGGATGGCCGCCGGATTCCCGTCGAAGTCAGTACCCGCTCGATCGAGGAAGAGGGCAAGATCGTGGGAATACAAGGGGCGGCCCGCGATATCAGTGAGCGGAAGCGAGCCCACGAGGCATTGCGGCAGGTCAAAGAGGCCGCAGAAGCAGCGAGTCGCGCTAAAAGCGAGTTCGTTGCCAACATGAGCCACGAAATTCGCACCCCCTTGAACGGCGTGATGGGCATGACGGAACTCGCGCTCGACACACCTCTGAGCCCTGAACAACGTGAATACATCGAAGCCATCAAGGGCTCCGCCAGTTCATTGCTCAGCCTGATCGATGACCTCCTCGACTTCTCCAAGATCGAGGCACGCAAGCTGGATTTGGATTCTGTGGAGTTTCGTTTGCCGGACACGCTGGCAGGGACACTTAAGTCGCTGGCGTTTCATGCCCGGCAAAAGGGGCTGGAGCTCTGTCTGGAGATCTCCCCCTCCGTTCCGGACCTTCTTCAAGGTGATCCCGGACGTTTACGGCAGGTTATCCTCAACCTCCTGGGTAATGCCATCAAGTTCACGGAACAGGGCGAGGTTGTATTAGCCGTCCAAAAGGAAATCGATGCGCTGGGAAATCCCTGTTTGCATTTCTCCGTTAGAGACACTGGCATCGGGATTCCCCCGGACAAGCACCAAGTTGTCTTTGAGCCTTTTGCCCAAGCCGATGGCTCGACCAGGCGGAGATTCAGTGGCACGGGGTTGGGGTTGAGCATCTCCTCGAGACTGGTCGAGATGATGGGCGGGAAAATCTGGCTGGAGAGCGAGGTGGGGAAGGGAAGCACGTTCCACTTTACCGCCTCCTTTCGCTCTGCCACGCCACACCAGGAAGCATCGCCACAACCCAACCTTCATGGCCTGCAAGTACTTGTGGTGGACGACAACCCAGCCTGCCTGCGCATCCTGGGAAGCCTGCTCAGGCAATGGAACGCCCAAGCCACCCTTTGCAGAAGCGGCCGGGAGGCGTTCCTCGCACTGGGTAAGGCAACACAGCAGAAGAGACCTTTTGAGGTGGTCCTGCTGGATGCGTGCCTGCCCGACCTGCAGGGCTTTACCGTTGCCGAACGAATCAAAAACGACCCGGAGTTGGCAAGGTCAATGGTCATGCTGTTGAGCGGCGCCAGCCAAAGCGCAGACATCGCGCATTGCCAGGAATCGGGAGTCGCAGCTTATGTGGCAAAACCCGTGCTTGCGCCGGAACTATTGCAGGCCATCCTGCGCGCCTCCGGTACGCTACAGGACCAGAGGGTGGAGGCGACGGCGCCTGGGGGACCTCCGCAACCGAAAGCCGCCCGGCAGTTGCGGATACTTCTCGTGGAGGATAACGAAGTGAACCGCACTCTGGTGACCCGTTTGCTCGGAAAGCACGGACACAACGTTGTGGTGGCTCGCAACGGCAGAGAAGCAGTGGCGGCGGTGCAGCACGGTCCTAGGGGTGTATTTGACCTGATCCTGATGGACGTGCAAATGCCGGACATGGATGGCTTCGAGACGACAGCCGCCATCCGCGGGCGCGAATTGTTGACGGGTGGACGTGTTCCGATCATTGCGGTCACCGCCTATGCGATGAAGGGCGACCGGGAACGCTGCCTTGCTGCCGGAATGGATGGATACCTGTCAAAACCCATACGGGCGCAGGAATTGCTCGGCCTCTTGCGCGAATATGAGGCGCTACCCGCCCGGACCTCGGAGCTCTCTCATGTACAAGAACAGGAGGAATGCCGGTATGAGGGCAATGAAGTTGACGCAGTGGATACGTGTGCTCTTTTGGATCGCCTCGGTGGCGACTGGAAGCTTTTGAGCGAACTCATCGAAATCTACCTGCGCGAAAGCCCTTCCTTGCTCGCGGCGGCGCAACACGCCCTTCGGGAGAAGAATGGGCCGGAACTGGCGCGAGTGGCTCACACCATTAAGGGCTCAGCCGGGAATTTCAGTGCCCGACCAACCCTCGAAACGGCGGGGCGGCTGGAGGCCTTGGCCGGGCAGGGAGATTTTCCGCGCGCCAGCACGGCTATGGACGAGTTAGAACGGCAAATGGAGCGTCTTGACCGCGCCCTCAATGCGCTGCGTGGAGCAGCGGTACCATGATAATCCCGCTCTAATCCGAGCATTCTTGGGTGGACTCACATCGTAGCGCCGAGCTTTAGCTCGGCATCATCCTGTTCTATGCCGCGCATTCCGGGGTGGACTCACTTGGAAGCTCAGTAGTAGAATTCCTCCTCTGTTTCGGCCTCGGACTTATTCACTCGATTCTGGTCGAGGCATTTTATGGTGAGGAGTGCAAATCATGATTCGTAGACTTGAATCAATAATGGTTCGAGTATCGATTATTGTGGTCGGGCTTGGTTTGCTTGGCGCGCCTGTATTCGCCCAGGCAAATGGGCCTGCTGGGACACCGCCGATGGGATGGAATAGCTGGAACCATTTTGCCTGTAAGGTGACGGAAGCTGACGTCCGGTCGGCAGCAGACGCTTTGGTCTCGACCGGGATGAAAAGCGCGGGCTACATTTACGTGAATATTGATGACTGCTGGCAAGGCACGCGCGACGAGAAGGGCGTCATTCGTCCTAATGAGAAGTTCCCGGATATGAGGAGGCTGTCCAATTACGTTCACGCCAAGGGTTTGAAGCTGGGGATTTACTCTTCACCCGGCCCGAAAACCTGTGGGGGTTACGAAGGCAGTTTCGGCCACGAAGATCTGGATGCGCAGACCTACGCCCGCTGGGGCATCGATTATTTGAAATACGACTATTGCAGCTTCCAGGGCGACGTTCCGGCTCAGTTGGCGGCCTACAAGAAAATGCACGAAGCGCTGCAAGAGACCAGCCGCCCCATCGTTTTCAGCCTTTGCCAATACGGCATGGACAGGGTGTGGAGTTGGGGACCTTCGGTGGGAGGCAACCTGTGGCGGACCACCGGCGATATTTCCGATAACTACGACCGCATGGCGTACATTGGCTTCGGCCAGAACGGGCTGGAGCGCTTTGCCAGACCCGGGCATTGGAACGATCCCGACATGCTGGAAGTTGGAAACGGCAAAATGAACCAAGATGAGTATCTCACCCACATGAGCCTTTGGTGCCTCCTCGCGGCCCCGCTGCTGGCGGGCAACGACCTTTCCAAGATGACCCCGGAAACTCTGGCCATCCTGACAAACCCGGAAGTGATCGCCGTGGACCAGGATCCCCTCGGCATCCAGGGCCATCGCGTGGCCCAGGAAGGCCAACTCGAAGTTTGGGTAAAGCCACTTGCCGACGGCTCGAAGGCGGTGGGCCTTTTCAACCGCGGTGAAACCGCAATGCCGGTGACGGCCTATTTCGCGGATGTGGGGGTAGGGGACACGGTTTCGGTCCGCGACTTGTGGAAGAAGAGCGACTTGGGTGTATTCAAATCGAACTTCACGGCCCAGGTTCCAAGCCACGGCGTGGTGATGATCAAGGTGCAGCCATGAACAAAGCTGGGGAATCATTTCCGGCCAAACCTTTGGCGGGATACTGCCATCACCAATGGCAAAACCAGGAAAGCCCCTGCATTCTGGCCCAGGTCTGCGCGTTATGCAGATTGTTCCGGTACAAGGCAGCCCTGACCGCAGATTGGGAATACCGCGCCCCCATTCCCATGGCGCAGCTTCCTTCTGACGAACAATCGCGAATCTGATCAATTGCTGGACGGTACACGTAGGAGGCGTCGCCTCGGACTGACGATTCACGCCTGCTTGGGAATCGAAAGGGCGGGGCTTCACAGGCTGCGGAAAAACCCCTTGTTTTTTGCTTTCCGGTTCTCTGGGCGGCTCCGGGATGGCCGTTTTGGGGCGAACTGCGAGGTTTTGCAGCCTCCTTTTGATCTCTG
>Ga0187864_10004198_pt1 | contig 11395 bp, 8 predicted proteins | sample June2016WEW_11_4_FD_132985 | JGI IMG/M metagenome (GOLD analysis project Ga0187864, IMG submission 132985) | Peatland microbial communities from SPRUCE experiment site at the Marcell Experimental Forest, Minnesota, USA - June2016WEW_11_40 | ecosystem: Environmental > Terrestrial > Soil >... | reverse complement strand
TAAGCGTTGCCGGGACCGATAATCTTAGCGACCGGCGCGATGGTCGCGGTGCCGTAGGCGAGCGCCGCGACCGCTTGCGCGCCGCCGATACGATAGATTTCGTCGACGCCGGCAATTTTCGCCGCCGCGAGCACGAGCGGCGGCAGCACCCCGCCGGGCGCCGGCACCACCATGACAAGGCGGGGCACGCCGGCGACCTTGGCCGGCACGGCGTTCATCAGCACCGAAGACGGATAGGCGGCAGTCCCGCCCGGCACGTAGAGTCCTACCGCCTCGATAGCGGTCCAGCGCGAGCCGAGCTCGACGCCGAGCGCATCGGTAAAGCGATCGTCCTGCGGTATTTGCCGGCGATGAAACACTTCGATGCGGTCGCGCGCGAATTTCAGCGCGTCGAGCGCGTGAGGCTCGCAAGCCTTGACCGCCGCGGCGATTTCATTTTGCGTAACCCGCGCGCCGGCGGCGGCGAGGTCGAATCGATCGAACTTTCGCGTGTAATCGCGCAGCGCCTCGTCGCCGCGGACGGCGACGTCGGCGACGATCGCGCGCACCGTCGTGTCAACATCAGCCGATGCTTCGCGCTTGGTGTCGAGAAACGCCCGGAATTTTTCGGCAAAATCGGCGGCGCGGGTGTCGAGGCGGATGGCCATGTTATGCCTTGTACGCAATGCCTTGTGCGCGGTGCGGCGACGCGTATCAGTTCTCTTTTATTATAACAATTCTAATCTTCCCGAGCCGTTGGCTTTCTGATTGACAAAAGCTCCGCCGTTCACCAATTCCTCGTATATTCCATGCTACGCGAGAGCGGCGACAAGCCTTTGTTGGCCAAGAAAACTAACATGATGAGAAACACGCCGGCGACGCCGGTTTTAGTACTGCTTGCGTCCATGTTTGTTCTGAGCGCCGGTGTCGCGCGCACGGAACAGCCGGTGCCGCTGTCGGTCACGATCAAGGATCACAAATTCGAGCCCGCCGAAGTGCACGCACCGGCCGGAAAGCCGATTACGTTTGCTGTCAAGAACCTCGGTTCCATCGCCGCGGAGTTCGAAAGCGACGCGTTGCACATCGAGAAGGTGATCCCCCCGGGCGGCGAGGCGACCGTCCATGTGCGGCCGCTCGAGCCCGGCCGTTACAATTTCTTCGACGATTTTCACCGTGCGACGCAAGGTTTCCTGATCGTGCCATGATTCTTCGTATCGCAATCCTCGTATCGCAAGCGTCGTTTGTAAGCGTCGTGCCGTGAGGTTCCCGTGCTCGCGTCTTTAGTCATCGTCTTTCGTGAAGTCTTCGAGGCCGGCTTGATCATCGGCATCGTCATGGCGGTCACGACCGGCGTTGCGGGCCGCGGGCGGTGGATCGCGGGCGGCGTCGCCGCCGGCGTATTCGGAGCCTGCGTGGTGGCGCTGTTCACCGGCGGATTGTCGCAGCTATTCAACGGCAGCGGGCAGGAACTGTTCAATGCGTGCATTCTTGGCTTCGCCGTATTGATGCTCGGCTGGCACAATGTGTGGATGGCGCGCCACGGCCGCGAGCTTGCGGCGGAGATGCGCGCCGCCGGCGAGGCGGTCGTCGAGGGATCGAAGTCGCTCGCCGCGCTTGCCGCCGTGGTGACGATCGCGGTGCTGCGCGAGGGGTCGGAAGTCGTGCTGTTTCTCTACGGGGTCGCCGCCGCGGAAGGTGGCGCGAGCATCGGCATGCTGGTCGGCGGATTGATCGGGCTCATTCTCGGCTCGGGCGTCTGTCTCCTGACCTATCTCGGCCTTGTGACCATTCCGACGCGGTATCTGTTCGCCGTGACCAGTACGTTGATCGCGTTGTTGGCCGCGGGCATGGCGGCACAGGCGATCGCCTTCCTCGAACAGGCCGACATCCTCACCGCATTCGACCAAACGGTGTGGGACACATCCTGGATCCTGAGCGACGCAAGCTATCTCGGGCGGGCGCTGCACACGCTGATCGGCTACGTCGATCAGCCGACGGCCATGCAGCTCATCGTCTATGCGCTGACGCTCGCCGTGATCGCGGTGCTGATGAAGCTTTTCGCCGTGCCGCCAGCGCGACGGCCGCGCACCGCCTGAGTTTCCTTCGTCAGGCTGTTTTCGAATCGGCGGCGAAGTGATCTGGACACGCCATCGCAGAAAAAACCTCACCGAGATCGGCGAGTTCGGCCTCCAGGCATTCGACATCGAGCCGAATGGCGCCGCCCCCGGAGAAGGTCAACGTGACGGTGCCCGCAGGGGCGTCGCGTTCGGCGAATTCGACGGCCAGAAGATTGAGCAGCGCGTCTTTGTTGGTCGGGTTGAGATCGCGGCACTTGCAAGAAATGACGCGTTCGAACCGCAACGCGGTCCGGCAACGCCGGTAGTCCGCCAAATTGGCGTTCTTTGGGCTAGCGGCGTCGACCGCATTCATCCAGTCGAAACGATTGAGCGCCATCACAAACCGATGCTCGCGAGGCTGCCAGAAGATATCGGCGACCTTGACCAGGGCGTCTTGCACGTGGGCTGAAACGACCCCGATGTCGTCTTGGTCGAGGGCGACGAGTTTAAGTTCCTCCATGGCCGCGTCCGTTCCCGGCTTTTCAAGCACTTCTCGAAAGCTAGGAAGCAGACAACGGGGCCGCAAGGCCCCGCCGCGAACATCTGAAATCCGACACCGCGCGCAATCATGCTCGCGCGAATCTTATTTGCAGGTCGGATGCCCGTTGACGTTGGCGAGGGTTTTGCCGGGCGGGCATGCCGGTGCCGCGGGATGCGGCGGCGGAGCGGCAGGGTGGGGTGGTGGCGGCGGCGGCTTGGCCGCCGCAGGTGCCGGAGCGGCGGGATGGGGTGGTGGCGGCGGAGGCTTGGCCGCCGCGGGCGCGGGAACAGCAGGATGAGGCGGTGGTGGCGGCGGAGGGGGAGGCGCCGGCTTGATCGTTGCGGGCGCCGGACTTGTGGGGTGTGGCGGCAGCTTCTCAGGCTTGACCGAAGCCGCCGGCGGTGGCGGTGCTGGGGGTGGGGGAGTCGCCGGCTTGATCGTGGCGGGTGCCGGTGCCGCGGGAGGCGGCGGCAACGGAGCAGGCTTCGCAGCCGCCGTCGGGGGTGCAGGTGGAGGTCCCTTGTGTGTTTCCGGGTGATTTGACCCGGGCGCGACGGAAGGTGTGCCAGGCGCTCCAGGCCTTGCGCCGGGTGCGTTCGGTGCGCCCGGTCCGTGGGACGCCTGGACGGCGCCGGGTAGTGCGACGGGCACGCGGCCGGGAGGCCTTCCGGGCGGCGCCGGGGGTATTGCCACCGTGCTTGGCGGTTTGACAAAAACCGGAACAACGGCAGCGCCCGGAGTCGGCAGAGCGAAGCGCTCGCGCGATGGTGGAGGCGGCGGCAGGACGGAAAATTCGCGCGATCGCGGCGGCAGGAAGAACGCGGGCGGCCGCGGCGGCGGCGCATAGCCGGGCCCCCAGAACATGACCACCGGCTGGTCGACGAACCCCATTTCATCCGGCGGCGGCGGCGGGACGCCGAAGTCGAAGAATGCGAAATTGGGCGCCGGATCGGGCGGCGCGCCAATCATCGCCAATCGCCGCCGCGCGTCCCAGACATGCGGTCCATTCGGGTAGCGGCTCAGATACGACCAATAGGCCGGCGGCGTATTGTTGAATACGCAGCGGCGCCAGATGATCTCTTCGCGGCGCACGGCGAGCATCGCCGCGACGCGGCGCGAATACGGGCCTGAAGGATAGAGCGCCAAAAATTGCTCGTAGCCTTCCATGGAGTCGAGCGCGAGCGCCGCCGCATAAGCATCTTCGGCGCCGGAATAACTGCGCATCGGTTTGCTGCGCAGGTCAGCAAGCGGAATCACATTCGGCGGCGGCGGCGCATCGGCCGAACGTTCGGTGATTAAGAACGGACCTTCGATCTGCGAGGCGTACCAAGGGACCTCGCCGCCATTCGTGACTTCGCTCACCCGCAGGCGGACGCGCGCAAACAGATCGTCGAGATTGAGCCCACCGGCGGCGATCATTTCCGTTAGCGCGGTCGCATAAGCGCCGTAGGGACCCGGTTCGTCCGGTCCAATCGTGCCAGGCGCCGCGTTGAAGGCGATCGCCATCCCCGCGCCGGGATCGACAAGCGCTAACCCGCTGGTCAACGGCTGCGCGCCGCGCACGAACGGACTTTGCCGCGCTGCATCAAGAATAACGATCTTCACACGACCGGGCAGCGCAGCCAGCGGCTGAGCAAAGTCCGACACCCGCATGGCCTGGAGCGGCACATCGACATCGCGCGCAAGATCGGCATCGACCGGAACGAAATAATTTTCGCCAGCGAACTGCACGCCGAAGCCGGCGAGATAAACAACCGCGACCGCATCCGGCCCGGCCGCCGCGACCTGACCGAGAAATTCGCGAAACGATTCTCGTAGCGTCGCCTGATCGAGATTGCGTGCGCCGGTGACCGTGAATCCCGCAGCCGTCAGCGCATCGGCGACCAGGCCCGCGTCGTTGGCGGGTGTCGCTAGCTTGGCCGACTTGTATTCGTCATTGCCGACCACCAGCGCAAAGCGCATTTCCGCGGCATGACCGACGCGCCCAACAAGCATCACGCCGAGAATGACGGCCACCAGCCCCGACAACGCCACACGTCGAAATCCCACCATCCTGCGCCCCGAATCACCGGCGTTTCAAAATTCTCTTGCCGGAGCAGATACACTCAATCAATAGGTCCTAATCATGTCAGACGCGTCCAAATTCCTTGTGCGACGCACGCGCGCGGCAAACGCGAGGTGGCATGACTTGCCGAATGCCCGCAGCACGACAAAAAGCGGTCCCCGCCACGAACAACGGGCCGCCCCCATTCCTCTAAAGTTGGATTTGCGTAAAGCCCGATAGGTTGCTAAAGAACGATCTAACAATTACTGCTTTTTAACTTGCCCTGCGTTATGTGCGGGCGCGTCTGCGGACCATCGCTACGATCCTTATGACCTCAAATCTATCTGTTGTGTTTTCTTCCGCCCCCGTTAAGGGATACCAACTGCCTTTCTTGAAAGGGAGGATTTATGGCTAAGAAGTCAAAGAAGCGGCGCGCTTGGACGGCGACCGAAGTTCGTGAGCTGAAGACCCTGGCGAAAAAGAAAACCGCCGCGGCGAAAATTGCCAAGAAGCTGAAAAGGACCGAGGGCGCCACGCGGCAAAAAGCGTTCAGTATCGGGCTATCGCTCGATTCTCGTTCCTAAGACCTTACCAGCAACGAAATTTTCGAGGTTTGGATCGGCGCCGGGCCCGGAGACGGGCCTTGGCCCGATCTCGCATGGGCGTGTTTGTTGGAGCGCCGGCACATGAGCCGGCGTTCCGCAAACCGGGCAGCAAACTGATCTGATTAGGAATGATGTCCGCTCCGGGGGGCTCCCTGTGCTTGACAAGCGAGGCCGCAAGGACCGGCCCTGTTTCACCGTAAACCAAGGTATGACGATCCCGCCCGGTGGCAGTCAATTTGTTGGCCCGATCGTGGTATGAAGCCTGCGACGGTGGTAGGCAGCTTCCGATGACCCAGCTTCCACGCCCTTCGCGGCAGCAGCCGGCGAGTTCCGAACTCGCCGCCGCGCTTAATTCTTGCCGCCGGGCCTTCGTTGCCATCGCGCTGTTCAGCGGCATGAGCAATATTTTGATGCTCACCGGCGCGCTGTTCATGCTGGAAATCTACGATCGGGTGCTGCCGAGCCGCAGCGTGCCGACGCTGGTTGCGCTGTTGATTTTGGCCGCCGGCCTTTACGCAGCGCAGGGCGTCATCGACGCCATCCGGAGCCGAATCCTAGTGCGGGTCGGGCACAGCCTGGACGAAGCGATGAGCCTGCGCGTCTATGACGCGATCGTCAGACTGCCGCTGAAAATCGGCGGCAAAGGCGACGGCACCCAGCCGATCCGCGATCTCGACAGCGTGCGCGGGTTTCTTTCCGGCGCCGGCCCGTCGGCCTTGTTCGATCTGCCGTGGATGCCGGTCTATCTCGCCATTTGCTTCTTGTTTCACCCCTATATCGGACTTACCGCGCTAGCCGGCGCGATCATCCTCGTCATCCTCACGGTGGTGACGGAAATACAGACGCGGCAACCGACCCGCAACGCCACCCAATTCGCCATGGCGCGCAATGCGCTCTTGGAGGCAAGCCAGCGCAACGCGGAAGCGATTACCGCCATGGGCATGGTCGGCCGGATCGCGCGGCGCTGGAACGATCTCAATCGCAATTACGTTGCGTCGAGCGGCCGCGCCAGCGATGTTGTCGGCGGGCTCGGCGCCATGTCGAAGATTTTGCGGCTGTTGCTGCAATCGACCATTCTGGCGGTCGGCGCCTGGCTCGTGATTCATCAGGAATCGACGCCGGGCATTATTATCGCCGGATCGATTCTGGGCGCGCGAGCGCTTGCGCCGGTCGATCTCGCCATCGCCAATTGGCGCGGCTTCGTCGGCGCGCGGCAGAGTTGGCACCGGCTGTCACGATTGCTTGGACACCTGCCGCCGCGCACCGAGCCGATGCCGTTGCAGCCGCCGGCGAAAACGCTCGTCGTCCAGAACGCGGCGGTCTGTCCGCCGGGCGAGCATAAGATCGTGTGCCAGGATGTGAACTTCTCACTCGCCGGCGGCAAGGCCCTTGGCGTGATCGGCCCGACCGCGTCGGGGAAATCGTCACTGGCACGCATGCTGGTCGGCGTGTGGGAACCGGCGCGCGGCAGCGTGCGCCTCGACGGCGCCACACTCGATCAGTGGTCGCCGGAGGCGCTCGGCCGGCACATCGGCTATCTGCCGCAGGACGTCGAGTTGTTTCCCGGCAATATCGCACAGAATATTTCACGCTTCGAGGATCCGCCCCATCCCGAGGCCGTCCTTGCCGCTGCGCAGGCGGCTGGCGTTCACGAACTCATCGTCAATCTACCGGACGGCTATGAAACGACTGTCGGCGAGCGCGGCACCTCGCTCTCCGCCGGTCAAGCTCAGCGTATCGCGCTGGCGCGCGCGCTGTATCGCGACCCGTTCCTGGTCGTGCTTGACGAGCCCAATTCCAACCTCGACGCGGAAGGCGATGAAGCGCTGACCCGCGCCATTCTCGGCGTTCGCGCGCGCGGCGCTATCGTCATCGTGGTTGCTCATCGCCCGAGCGCCATCGCCGGCGTCGACTATATTCTGGTCATGGCCAAGGGCCGCCAGCAGCAGTTCGGACCAAAAGAGGAAATCCTCAACCGCGTGATCCAGACGCCGAGCGGGCCGCCGCGAGCCTTGAAAGTGGTGCCAGGTGAAGGGAGCGTGGGATGAATAGAAAAGCGTCCCTGAATGCCCGCGCGTCGATCCGCCGACACATTATCGTCGGCTGCGCCGTCGTGGCGTTTCTTGCCATCGGATTCGGCGGCTGGGCCTCGACGGCCGAAATCTCCGGGGCGCTGATCGCGCCAGGCTCGCTGGTCGTCGATTCCAATGTGAAGAAGGTGCAGCACCCGACCGGCGGCGTGGTCGGCGAGGTGCGCGCGCACGACGGCGACCGGGTGAAGGCGGGCGACATTCTTATCCGCCTCGACGAGACCGTGACCCGCGCCAATTTGGCGATCGTGACCAAGGGCCTCACCGAGCTTTACGCGCGCAAGGCGCGACTCGCCGCCGAGCGCGACGGCGCCGATACGGTCGCGATGCCGAAGGAGCTCGCCGACAGGGCTGGCGATCCAGACGTGCAAGAGGCACTAGGAAGCGAGCGCAAGCTGTTCGAGCTCCGGCGTACCGCGCGCCTTGGCCAGAAGGATCAGCTCCAGCAACGTATCAAGCAATTGCAGGAGCAGATTACCGGGCTCACCGCGCAGCAGGACGCCAAGACCAAGGAAATGTCGCTCATCGACCAGGAACTCGAAGGCGTGCGCGATTTGTGGGCGAAGAGCCTGATCCCGCTCAATCGGCTCACCTCGCTCCAACGCGAGGAAGCGCGCCTGCAAGGCGAGCGCGGCCAGCTTATCGCCGCCGCCGCTGAGGCCAAGGGCAAGATCGTCGAGACCGGACTGCAAATCCTCCAGGTCGATCAGGAGTTCACCAGCGACGTCGCCAAGGAGCTGCGCGAAGCCGACAGCAAGATCGGCGAATACGTCGAGCGCAAGGTGACGGCGGAGGACCAGCTCAAGCGCACTGACATCCGCGCGCCTCAGGATGGAGTCGTCTTCCAGTCGACGGCGAACACGGTCGGCGGGGTGATCACCGCCGGCGATCCGATCATGCTCATCGTGCCCGAGACGGATATGCTTTTGGTCGAGGTCAAGGTCGAGCCAAGAGACATCGATCAGGTCCAATTCGGTCAGCCGGTCCTGCTCCGCTTTTCCGCGTTCAACATGCGCACGACCCCCGAACTCAACGGCACCGTGGTGCGCGTTGCGGCGGATACCAGCACCGACCAGCGCACCGGGCAAAGCTACTATCTGGTCCGCATCGCGATGACGGCCGACGAGATCAAACGGCTCGGCGACGTCAAGCTCTCGCCCGGAATGCCAGTCGAGGCTTTTATCCAGACCGGCGAGCGCACGATGCTCGCCTACCTGGTCAAACCGCTGCACGACCAGCTCATGCGGGCGTTCCGGGAAAAGTAGAGGGCGTGTCTTTTTTCTGCCGCTCGCTTCTAACGACGGCCCCCACTTGCTACGACTATCCAGGCTCGGCTCGTGTGGAGCGCGGGGATCGGCGGCATGAAGCTTATCGCTCGCTGGGCGCGGCAGTTCGGTGTGGCACGGGCGGTATGCGTTGTCCTCCTGTTCACGCTGGTGCCGCTGCGCCTTGCCGACCCGCGACCGCTCGAAGAGGTGCGGCTGCGGACATTCGATCTGTTGCAGGTGCTGCGCCCACGTGAACAGACCGTGCGGCCGGTCGTTATCGCCGATATCGACGAGGCAAGCCTTAAAGAGATCGGGCAATGGCCGTGGCCGCGAACGGTGGTGGCCGATCTGGTCACCCGCCTGCGCGAACTCGGCGCCGTAGCGATCGGCTTCGATATTGTGTTCGCCGAGCCCGATCGCATGTCGCCGGCCGTCGCCGCGGCAAGCTTTCGCGGCCTCGATGCGGAGACCCGCGACAAGCTCGCCGGCCTTCCAAGCAACGATGCGGTTCTCGCCGACGCGATTAAACGCGCCGGCATCGTCGTGGTCGGCCAGGCCGGCGCGGCAAACCCGGCGCCACGGCCGGAAGTCGAGGCCGCGTTGCAGACCGGCTTCGCCATCCGCGGCCCCGATCCACGCCCGTTCCTCGTGACGTTTCCCGGATTGTTGCGCAACGTCCTGCCGATCGAGGAGGCGGCTGCCGGACGCGGCTTGTTCTCCATCAATCCCGAGCGCGACGGCATCGTCCGCCGCGTACCGGTCGTCATGGAGGCGCAAGATACTTTGGTGGCGTCACTGACGATGGAAATGCTGCGCGTCGTCACCCGCGCCGGCGCGATCCTCGTGCGCTCCAACCAGGCTGGCGTGGGCTCGGTAGCAGTCCCCGGCCTCGAAGTTCCAACCGACCGCAACGGACAATTCTGGGTGCATTTCAACAAACACGATCCGGCTCGCTACGTATCGGCGACCGACATACTGCACGGGCGCACGCCAGCCGATCGTTTTCGCGGCCGACTTGTGCTGATCGGCACCTCGGCGGTCGGCCTTCTCGACATCAAGACCACGCCGGTCGATCCCGCCATGCCGGGCGTCGAGGTGCACTCCCAGATCCTCGAAAATGTGTTGACCAAATCGCTGCTGGTACACCCCAATTACGCGATCGGCGCCGAGCTCGTCACCGCGGTGGTGCTTGGGCTCGCCATCATCACGGCCGCGCCGATGCTACCGGCCTCGATTGTCCTCGCGCTGGGCGCCGTTCTGATCGCGGGGCTTGTCGGGCTGTCATGGTATTTCTTCGCCGCGCATAACCTGCTGATCGATTTCACCTATCCGCTGATCTCGTGCTGGCTGATCTATCTCGTGCTCACCTTCGTCAATTATTTCCGCGAGCAGCAGCAGCGTCAGCAAATCCGTTCGGCCTTCGGCTTTTATCTCTCGCCGCAGCTCGTCGAGCAGCTGGCAAAGTCTCCGGAGCGGCTGGTTCTCGGCGGCGAGGAGCGCCGCATGACCATCCTTTTCAGCGACGTGCGCGGTTTCACCTCCATCTCTGAACACTACAAGGACGATCCGCAGGGCCTCACCCACCTGATGAACCGTTTCCTCACGCCGCTGACCAACGCCATCATCGACCGCAAGGGCACGATCGACAAATATATCGGCGACGCCATCATGGCGTTCTGGAACGCTCCGGTCGACGACGACGAGCACGAGGCCAATGCCTGCGACGCGGCGCTCGCAATGCTGGAGCGCGCGGAGGCGCTCAACGTCGAGCTCAAGCGCGAGGCCGACGCCAATGGCGGCGTCTACATGCCACTGCGCATCGGCATCGGCCTCAACAGCGGCCCCTGCGTCGTCGGCAATATGGGGTCCGACTTCCGCTTCAACTATTCGGTGCTGGGCGACACGGTCAATGTCGCCTCGCGGCTGGAGTCGCGGACCAAAGACTATCGCCTGTCGATGGTGATCGGCTCGCGCACCGCCCAAGGCGCGAGCAAAAAGTTCGCAACGATGGAGATCGACCTGATCCAGGTAAAGGGCAAGAAGCAGCCGGAGGCCGTCTACACGGTGCTCGGGCGGGCGGAGCTCGAGCAGGATCCGCGTTGCCGCGAATTGCGCGATCTCAACGCCCAGATGCTGGCGTCCTACCGCAAGCAGCAATGGGACGAGGCGCTGAGCCTGATGGATCAATGCCGCAAGCTCGCCGAAGGCTTCGGCGCTGCCGGACTGTACGACATGTACAGTGAGCGCGTCGCGGCGTACCGTGCCGAGCCCCCTCCGCCCGATTGGACTGGCGTCTACGAAGCGGAATCGAAATAGCCGGAACAGGCGGTGCGAAGGCGTGAATGCCTGAGGGGCTCTAAATGCGGTGCGTCTTTATCAGCGCCAAGAGGGGGAATTGTAGGCCCTACGCTTAGCAGCGAAACCGTCCAGCCACGACCGGCGCCGGGAAGTGAAACACGCCGCCGAATAGCCCGGCGACCAACGTCACCGGGGGGCAGATCAGATGGCCGCGTTGGCCCGCGCAAGCGCGCGCTGAATTCGCAGCTGCTCCAGCGAGTAGCGCAGCATGGCGAGATCAATCGGCTTCGGCACCGGCTCGCCGACGTTGAGATTAAGCGATTTGGCGACGCGCAAGATCTCGCGGCAGGTCGCATCGTCGCCGCCGCTGATAATGATGATCGGCGCCTTGCAGTCGAGAGCTCGAAAATGGCGCAGCATTTCGACGCTGACATGCTGGCCGAGCAAGAGGTCGAGCGTGATGCAGTCGAAAGTGTTTGCCTGCGCGAGCTTCGCTGCTTCCTCGTAGGTTGG
>Ga0187864_10004194_pt1 | contig 11399 bp, 10 predicted proteins | sample June2016WEW_11_4_FD_132985 | JGI IMG/M metagenome (GOLD analysis project Ga0187864, IMG submission 132985) | Peatland microbial communities from SPRUCE experiment site at the Marcell Experimental Forest, Minnesota, USA - June2016WEW_11_40 | ecosystem: Environmental > Terrestrial > Soil >... | reverse complement strand
TGTTTCCAGAAAAAAAGCAAGGAGCAGGATGGGGATTCCTGAAGGTGCTCCAGCCAAGACCGTTTACATACTGGGAGGTGGGACACCAATATGGGATGCGAAGTTATCGGAGATTATTCCGCAATTGAAGGAGAAGGTCTTGCCCTACAATGTCGTGATCTTTGACCGAAACGCCAAACCCAATGAATACATAAGAGTGGGTGGCAACGTGTTCAAGGGTGGTGCTATCGACGGCGCGACGGTGCAAGGTCTGCTCCCAGGGATCGATCTTGTCATAACAAGGGCTGGAGGCGGAATCGTTAATGACGCAATCGCGTGCCGCGTACCCTTCATTTGCGTTGAGGAACCCAACCACTTGCAGGTGGAGATGATTCGACAAAACTGCGAGGATGGAAGGTTGACCAGGACAATTCGTATTGGCGAGTTCAGAGAGCGAGCTATCTGGGAGCTTATTGAGAAGGAACTCGGGGACGTCGGTGGGAACACGACAATCCTGGAAACGATGCAGGGGATTAGGAACGGGATGGAGGAGGCCGTGGCAGCGGCTATCATCCAGTATTGTTCGCCCAACAGGAATACAAGTATCTGAACCATGCCCTCCAGCCGACGTCGACAAAGGCGCGGCTGACGGCGGGCGCTCGTTACCCTCCTGTAGGTTCACCGCAAAAAGACGCTTTTCAGGTTCGAGTAAAACCTGGCTCGGCGTCTTTTGAATTAACAACAAGCCGGGCTCTTCACAACTCTCCGCCTTCGGTGGTATCATCCAGATTCGGGCAATTACTCCCAAAAACAGAACACGGAGGATCATCATGAACGGGAACGTCCGTTCCGTAGCATTACCGATTGCACTTTGCGCGGCGCTGATCACCGGAATATGCAAGCCGGCAGGCGCGACTACTTTGTGTGTAAATCCAGGAGGAACTGGTGGGTGCTTTTCGAAGATTGGGTTAGCGGTTTCGGCAGCCTTGCCCAACGACACCATCAACGTAGCTTCTGGAACCTACAAGGAAGATGTAGTTATCGGAAAGGCGCTCTCACTGATCGGCACGAATCGGAACAACACCATCATCGACGCCACTGGCCTTTCGAACGGTGTCTACATCGACGGTCTCGACCATACTGGCCTGAGCAATGTAGTGGTAAGGGGGTTTACGGTCGAGAACGCCAACTTCGAGGGAATCCTGGTCACTAACGCATCGGGCGTCACTGTCTGGGGCAACATTGTGGTCTACAACGACAAGAGTCTCGAGCCGTCCATTCCTGCGTGTCCCGGCCAGCCGAGTTTCGAGACCGGTGAAGATTTCGATTGTGGAGAAGGAATCCATCTCAGCGGGGCCGATCATTCCACCGTCGCTGACAATCTCGTGGAGAAGAATGGCGGCGGAATTCTGATTAGCGATGACACTGCCCAAGCCCACGACAACATAATCACAGGCAACCTCTCGAGGGACAACCCGTTCGATTGCGGAATCGTGCTCGCATCGCACGCGCCGAGCCTGGGCTCATCAGCTCCACACTTGGGCGTCGTGCACAACACGGTTGCCGATAATGAGTCGACCCATAACGGGTTCCAGGTTCCAGGGGCGGGTGCAGGAGTTGGCCTTTTCGCCGACGGGTCGGGACCCGGACTCGTCTCCGGCAACGTCGTCATCCACAATGAACTCAGGGACAATGGCCTCCCCGGCGTGGCTTTCCACAGCCATGTTTCGGGCGATACCATGGCCGACAACATCATTGTGGAGAACCACATTTCCGGTAACCGCGCGGACCTCTTCGACACGGCGACGCCCGGCCCGACGGGGATTAACGTTAACAGCGGTTTCGGCTCCACACCCATCACCGGTACCGTCATCTCGCAGAATGTGATCGACCATGAAGCTTACGACCTATTCGTAAACACGCCCGCGCAGGTGGACGCGCATCTTAACACCTTTCTTGGCCGCGATGCCGTCGGCGTCGATAATTCCTCTTCCAGCACAGTCAACGCCACGGAAAACTGGTGGGGATGTTTTGGCGGGCCGGGCGCGGAGGGTTGCACGACCGTGGACGGATCAGGAGTGCTCTTCACGCCCTGGCTGACGAGGCCATTCCAGGGCAGATGAACTTCCGCTGGCGTCAAACGACGCTTCGGGCCAACTGCGGAGGCCTCTGGTCTCAAGAAGCTGATCGACGGTAGCCATGGCCTCCGGCCATACGGGCGCTGTTGATGAGCCGTGTAAGACGATCCTTGTCTCCCCACGTGGACTCGGTGTGGTTTCGGATGTCTTCCGGCGTGAACCAGAAGCGTTTCAACTCTTTTTCGCTGTGCAGCTTGGCGAGGTCGTTGTAATGGGGAGAGGTTGGATCTTCGGATTCACCGTAGGGCAGAAGACTCCAAACTTCCTTCGGGTCGCTCTCCACAACCACGAGGATATGCCCCCAGCCGTCGTTGTCGTAGATCCGGCCGTCGTCCTGCTCTACGCCGGCATCCGGGTGCAATACATCAAATAGGTCGGTGCCGTCCATGGGGAATTTTCCACCTCGGACCACCAAGTTCACCTCGCCCCAAGGCACATCGGCCCTCCCAAAGTGCGCCTGTATGCGATCCATCGCCTCTCTCAGCGCCCTGAGGGCCATGTCTTGCTCTTCCGCCAGATCGATGTGGATTTGGTATCGCGAATGTTCAATGAAGCGTGAGAACTTTTCATGCGAGAAGAGGTCTTGGTAGGCACGTCCCCAGAAATACAAATAAGTTTGCGCGATCGAGTCTTGGGCAGAACGCCGATTCCAGGCTCGAATCACCTCAATCGCGTGCTCCAACCTAGGGTCGGTGAATGGGATCTTCCCACTGTTGCGGGCCGCGACCAGGAGAGGGACGATGACGTCCGCCGGGACGACGTAGGTGTCAAAAGCCATCTCCTTGACCTCGTCCAATGTGAACGTCCTCTTCTCACTCAGCAACTTGAGGAGCCTTTCGCCACGCGGGTTGAGGTTCTTCTCCCCATCATCAGGCTGGGGTTTCTCCATCTGAAAGTAGTCCGCCGGCTGCATGGGATTGAGTCCCGAATCTAGCGTGGAAAACCAGGGCGGATTGTTGCAGTTTTGTACGAATCCGGATGCTGGATTCAAAACTTGGGGCATTTTCTCCAGGGGGAAATACGGTCCCCACTCCGTCGCCTTCGTCCAGCCCGGAACGGGCTTGCGCCAGTCGTAGCCGGGGGCGCGTTCCGCAACGGCGGCGTTGTCGAGCCAATAAAGAGTGTTCTTGTCGGTATACAGGAAATTCCAGCGAGGTATGAGGTGCGCCGCAAAGACACCCTTGAAGTCCTCCAGGTTTTGTGACTTCATGATGCGATAAAGGCCGGTTGAGTAATTGACTCCCTCGAAATTGGGAAGTTTAACCGAGTAGGCGCGGTGACTTTCGCGATCAATCTGCACAATGGGGCCGTGGTGGGTGTAGTAGCAGGGAAGCGTGATCGACTCCATGCCCTTCGGCCCCTTGACCTGGAAGGTCTCGTACTCCACCGCGATGCTTCTCCACTCATCTTCGTATCGGTATTGAAGCGGATTTTGCGGGTTAATCTTCTCTTCATAAACGTCAGAGATATTGGGGAAATTCCAGGTGGCTGACCAAGTGATCCTGTCGTTGAACCCGTCCAGGAAAAACGGACTCCCCATCCAACTGATCCCGCCCGCATTGAGCTTGCCGGGTGTGATGAGGTGCGCTTCGTAGTTCTGAAATCGGTTGGCCCAGGGCATGTGGGTTTCTTCGAGATGGATCACTCGCCCGTTGGCCGACTTGAGCGGCGAAATCGCAAACTGGTCTGAACCCAAATTGGGGAATTCCTGAGGGAGGTTCGTCAACTTGATCAAGGCCTCATTAATGCTGTAAAAACGGAAATAGTGGCTTCGTTCCTGCGCCTCGACATCCTCCGGTGTGATGGGCTCGACCCAACGCGGTATCTGAGCGCGGTTTTCTGCGATATAGGCGTTGACTCCCCGCGCGAACCCGCTCAACGCTTTGTAAGTCTGCGGGTCAATCTTGTCCCTGTTCCCGGCAACGGCTTTCTTCGTGCGCAGCAGACGTTGCAGGTGGTCTCCATCCCAGCGGTACTCATAGGGAATGAAGTGGAGATAACCCTGCCCGAGTGCGTTGAAACCACGAACCTCCGCCAACCGGCCCTGCGCGTCCAGGTAATGGATCATCATCTTCTCAAGGTGGTCCTGCGCCTGAGCGTAGCCGTACCCAAAGAACGTCGCTTCCTCGGTTTCACCTAGGATGTGAGGGACGCCGAAATTATCCCGATAGATACTCGCCTGATCCGCTAACGGATCGGCTGACTTGCTCACCGAAGAGCGCTGCATCTTGCTTGCCGCCGGAACTGCCACGGCGCTTGCCAGCATTCCTTGTAGAAAGCTTCTGCGGTGCATCAATCATCTCCCAAAGTAAGACGTTGTTGGTGAATTCCCCGAAGGTGCCTTGTCATCCCTTACGGCCCGATTAGCATACAATGAGCACCGGCTGAATGAAACCGTGCCATCACACTGCCCTCACAGCCTGCCGGGAATAAATCCGAACTATCGGACTCGTCGCTAATTTCGCTTGACCACGCCTCCTTCAATCCCCATCATACTTTCCCATACTGGGAGCGAATAGGAGGGTTTTTGTTATGGGACGTGGATGCGTTTCGTTCAAACATTGGCTGCTGCGGAACTCGCTAGCTGCGGTTGTTTTGTTATTTGCGGGACAATCGGCTCTCATGGGCCAGTCCGCCCAGGTCACCGGCTTGGTGACCAATGCTAAGGGCGCCCGCATTCCCGGCGCTACGAGTAGGCCTTCTGCAGCGGCGCGCCCGGCAAGTATTAATCTTGAGGTGGTTACTTCCCGAACCTTGGGGCCGATCGATCTTACCCGGTATGCGCTGGGCCAGGGCGGCTTAAGCGAGAAACCCATGATCAGCGATCGTGTCGATCAAATCAGCCAACTTCACCCTCAGACGATCCGCCTTTTTGTGCAGGAATACTTTGATCTTTACCCCGCGCACCATGAGTATCACTGGGTGACGCTCGACAGGGCGATCGAGGCGATCCTGGCCACGGGCGCCAAACCCATCATGAATCTATGCTTCAAACCACGTGTGCTCTACCCGCAGATCAACCATGAAATAGTTGATCCCACCGATTACGCAGAATGGGAGGAGTTGATCTATCAATTGGTCAAGCACTGCAATCAAGAGCGGAAGTTTGGAATTGAATACTGGGAGGTGGGGAACGAGGGCGATATTGGTGAATCGGGCGGAAGCCCCTACAAATTCACGCCGCAGAATTATCTCGCCTACTACCAGCATACGGTTGGTGCGATTCGCCGCGCGGACCCGCATGCCAAAGTCGGAGGACCCGCACTCGCCGACTACCAAAGCCCTCTTGCGGACGCGCTGTTGGCTTCTGCCGGCCAAGGTCAGACGCCTCTGGATTTTCTCTCCTGGCATCTTTATCACAGTGACCCCAAGGAATTCTGCAAGACCATCGATTACATGAAGGCCAAGCTCGCGAAGTATCCGCCATTGCTCCATGTGGAGACAATTCTCGATGAGTGGAACATGTCACTCGGAAACCCTGTTCAGAATCCCTACTACCAGCCGGCCTTCATCCTCGAAACCACTCAAGGCTTCTACAAGAAAGGACTCAGCCGATCCGCCTATTACCATATTCGTGACTGTTTCGTTGACGCCGCGACATTTTCCAGGTTTATATCTGAACCCGGCACTGCCTTCATGGCACACTGGTGGAACGAAATGCCACAATATGATGGCCTCTTCGACAACCAGGATCGGGTGCGACCGGCTTACTACGCTTTCAAGCTCCTGAGTCTTATCAAGGGCCAGGAATTGTCTGTGACCGGCACAAATCCTGACCTCAGTGCACTCGCGGCACGTGCCGAACCGTGGGTAAACGTGGTCCTGTGGAATTTTCCGTTGCAGGGCGCCGAAAGGCCGTACGATGTGACCGTGCAGTTTCCCTCGGAGAGGAAGGGAGAGGTACGGGTGGTGCGGCTTAACCCTGAAAGCCCCATGAATACGCTCGAGCAGATTCGTAATGGAGAGATCTCGGACCTTGAACCTCACCCGCTTCGAATCACGCTTCGTCCCTATGAGATCTACTGGATTGAGGTTACTGAATAATCCCGAACAAATTCCGGCAGGGTCTTGACAGAGCGTAGAATCTATGTTATAGCATAGATATGGAGAATCATTACGTTACCCGCTTGCAAGGTATCCGGCGTCAGGGTGGGACCGTGCAGGTCTATGCCAACCTACCCCTGCCGCTGGCCGCAGCGCTGGACTTGGAGCCCGGTGAGAAGGTGACCTGGAAGGTGCTCGACCGGACGCATTTGCTGTTGCTGCGCCTCCCAGAGCGCACGAAGCTGAGGGGTGAAGCGGCGCCCCGTTCCCAGGCGGTAAGGAAGGCGCTACGAGGCCCAGAGCAGAAGCCGTGACGAGAAAGCGTTCCTCACAAACGCGGACATTTGCGACAGACCGCTTATGGCGTGGATCGGGCAGGCCGAGACACCCTGTACGGGTATCTGGTTGAAGAGTGGGAGCAAGTGTTTCAGGATGAGTACTTTGCTGCCTTACATTGTCCGGATAACGAACGAATCTTGGTTCCCCCAGTTTGTGGTGAGCCTGTTGTTGCCGTCAAGACGACTTCCCTCCTCGGCTGAGGAAGGGACCAGAGGGTGGTTGAATACGGGACAAATCGAATCAGCAAACCACCCCCTGCTCGCCTCCTTGTCCTGATCTTGTGGTGGACACCGGGGGTTGACGCATTCAGCCCCAACGGGGCGGCCTATCCCCGCCCTGCGGGACTAGGCCAACGGCCTAGGTTATAATGTCCACCCTGTTTCCGGTTCTCAAGCCCTGAGAGGGCGTGACATCCCCCCCGCCTCGACGACCGTTTGCGTAGATTCCAGAACGCTGTTACGCCCTTTCAAATTAGTCAACCGCCCCGAGAGCCCCCTCCTTATCAGGGAGGGGAACCTCCCAGCGCGTTTTCATGCACGCAGGATGAAGGGCTCTTGCTCATCCAGGAGTTAGTTCACAGTTTCTGTTCCTTGGTATCCACACCACTGGTCGTTTGCGCAGCGGGTTCTGGTGTGGGCATGTGGCACTGGCCGTCGAAGTAGCCTCCGGGATCAACGACGAGGCACGGCGTGTAAATGTCTCCCAATACGACGCCGTGTTCTTTAATCTCCAGCCGCTCGGAGGCATGGATGTTACCTTTTATTTTTCCCGTGACGCTGATGAAGCGCGTGCGGATTTCTCCATCCACTTCACCTTGATCGTGGACCACGACAGTGCCTTCACTGCTAATCTCACCCTTGAAGCGAGTGTTGACGCGGATCAGGCCGGACGAGACCTGCATTTTTCCCTCAACCTCCACGCCAGGGTCCAGCCACCCGACCCAGTCACCGGGGAGATCGGGCAGTTGACGCCGCCTGGACTTTCCAAAGCCGAATGGCATGGTTGCCTCCCACCGGAGTCATTGGATACGCCGATTATGTTCGAGAGTTAGAGTATAGCGGAAATGGTCAAATGTATATGCGCAGTTCTACTGCCTGACCATCAAGTCGTATATCCTAGTCAGATCTTGCGCCGAGAAATAGCTGATTTCTATCTTGCCGCGTCGCCCATCGCCGAGGATCTTGACGCGAGTCCCCAGCGTTCTTTCCAGTTCCAGTGCGGCAGCGCGAACGTTAGGATCGGCTGGAGCTTCGGAGGTGGCTTTCGGCGCAGCCGGTTTTATGCCTCGCGAGGCCACCCAGTTCTCAACCTGCCGCACCGAGAGTCCTTGCTTGGCAATCCTCGAGGCAAGCTGCACTTGGGCGGATTCAGAATCCAGACCCAGGAGCGCCCGCGCATGGCCGTAGGTGATTTCGTCCTTGGAAAGCATCTCTTGAACGGCCGGCGGCAACCGCAACAGGCGCAGGGTATTAGTGACCGAAGAACGATTAATGCCCAGCCGCTCTGCAACCTGCTCGTGGCTGAGGGAGTATTTTTCCTGGAGTGCCTGATAGGCGCGGGCCACCTCGAGCGGGTTCAAGTCTTGACGGAGCAGATTCTCAGTCAGGGCGAGCTCAAGGGCGTCCTGATCCGAAAGTTCGCGGATAATGGCGGGAACGGTTTCAAGACCAGCCAGTCGGGATGCACGCCATCGACGTTCACCAACGACAAGCTGGTAACGGTCCCCGGCGGGGGCGCTGCGGCGCAAAAGAATGGGTTGGACAACGCCGCTTGCCCGGATGGAATTGGCAAGTTCTGCCAGCGCGTCTTCAGGAAAGTCGCGGCGCGGCTGAAACGGGCTGGGATCGATGCGGTCGAGCCGCACCTGCTCGAGGCCGGTGGTCGTGGACTCAACGGTCTGCAGTAGTGCGTTCAGCCCTCGACCCAACGCCTTTCTGGTCATGGTTGATGACCTCCTGTGCCAATTCAATATAACTGGCAGCTCCCTTGCAATCAGGGTCATAGAGCAAAATTGGTTTTCCGAAACTTGGCGCTTCGGCCAAGCGAATGTTCCGAGGTATCAGCGTAGAGAAAACCTGGTCACCGAAGAAATCTCTCAAATCATCTCGGACCTGATGAGATAGATTGGTGCGCTCGTCGAACATAGTGAGGAGGATTCCCTCCACCGCCAAGTTGCGGTTGTGGAAGCGGCGAATCCGAATCAGCGTGTCGAGAAGCTCCGAGACTCCCTCCAGGGCGAAGTACTCGCATTGCACAGGGATGATGACGGAATCCGCCGCTACGAGGGCGTTCAAGGTGAGCAAATCAAGCGCTGGAGGGCAATCAAGGAGGATGTAGTTAAAATCGTCGCGAAACCCCTCCATGGCTTTTCGCAGAGTTTTCTCTCGCTCGGGACGATCCACAAGTTCGATGGTTGCCCCAACCAGGCCCTTGTCCGAGGGGATGAGGTGGAGACCCTCGGGCGCGGATTTCTGGACGAGGTCCTTGAGTGGCACATCGAGCATAAGGGCGTGGTATATCGTCCGGCGCGAAGGATCTCTGGGGAAACCCAAGCCTGCGGTGGTGTTGGCCTGGGGGTCGCAATCGATGATCAAAGTCCACATGTCACGGCTGGCAAGGGCTGCCCCCAGGTTGATGGCAGTGGTTGTCTTACCGACCCCGCCCTTTTGATTTGCAATGGCGATGACTCGTCCCAAAGGCTCCAGCCCAACGGAAACTCAAGCCGAATCTATCAAAGGCGGGGAAGTTGTGCAAGTGAAAGTCGCCGGAGGTTTCACGTGGAACATGCCCCAGCCTATCCTCAAGGGGTTTTCTTTCCCCACCAGATTTCCCCTCCACCGCCGGGCACCCTGATGCCCCGCCCCTCCCTTATTCCATCTTGAACGTAGCCTAGCTCACTTGCCTGGCGGCGGCTCAGCCAGAGAAAAAGATCACCCCCCGACTTCAGGCAGCGCGAAGCAAGCGGAATAAGTTCGTCCAGATGCCCCACCGCTCGCGCCGTTGCTGCGTCATAAGCCGGCGGCGGCGCCAGGCAAGCAAAATCCTCCAGGCGTTCCCCCCGCACTTCGACGAAATTCATTCCACAAACCCGCGCCGCCTCCTTGAGGAACGCACGCTTCTTGGCCACCGGCTCGAGCAGTGTCACCCACAAGTCCGGAAAGATGATCTTCAAACACAAGCCGGGAAACCCCGCCCCGCTTCCGATATCCAACAGCCTGCCGTTCAAATCCACCCACCGGCCCAGATAAAGGCTCTCTCCAAAATGCCGACTCACGCAGCTCGGCGTGTCGAGAATGCCCGTCAAGTTAATCTTCTTATTCCAGCGCAGAAGCAATTCGAGATAAGCGATCACCTGGCCGATTTGATCGGTGCTAAGGCTGAGCCCGAACGGTTCGAGCAACTGGCGGACGGTGGCTTCGTCCAGCATCACAAACCGATTCTAGAGGGTTTGCAGTGACTGCGCAAGGGGGGGCAGTCGTTTAAGATGCAACAAACAGCACGCCCCACCCACTATGGCAGCGCGAGCCAAACCCAAAAGATTGCTGTATCTTCAGAACTGATTGGTGCGGAGGGCGGGAATCGAACCCGCACAGTCCTTGCGGACCGAGGGATTTTAAGTCCCTTGCGTCTACCAGTTCCGCCACCCCCGCAAGCGCAACAGAAAGAACTTAACACGCCGGGCCTATTTCACTCAAGCGCCGTCTCCCCTCATCCCTGCGGTTCCGCGTGGGCTGCTGAACCCAAAAACCAACTGCGGCCCATTGTCTGCCGGAGCGGTGGGGTGTAAGCTACCGGTCGGCCGCACTCAGCCGCTTCGGATGGAACGCCCGTTTTGATTGTCATAGCTGCGGTCTGTGACCGCCGATCTTGAATTCTGAAGGAGTTCCGGGGCTTGGAGAGCGCGCCTACAGCAAAACTGTACCGAATGGCTAACGGGGGTGCTTTGTGCCGAGAAGATTAGCAGTGCAGCGCCGCGATTTCCTCAAATCAGCTCTGGCTACAGGAGGGCTTTTGAAGGTTCGAGGTTCAGTCGCTGCCGCCCCGAAAAGTGAGACATCGGCCACATCTGCCTCTGCAGCGCCTGCCGCGGCGCCCAAGCGGGAGGAGAGTATTTCCATCCGAGCTTACCTCGTCCGTGAAGCAGAGCAAATGACCCATCATGCTTTGTCCAGCTACACCGACTCGGCCACTTGGCGGAAGGTAGTTCCGGAACGGCGCCGCCAGTTCATGGAAATGATGGGTCTGGACGAATTGCCGCTCTATCGCAAGCGACCTCCGCTCAACGTGACGGTCACCGGGGTTGTCGAACGGCCAAAGTATCGTATTGAGAAACTGTATTACGAAAGTGTGCCAAAGCTCTTTGTGACCGCAAATTTATATGTCCCCAACTCTTTGAGCTCTCCTGCCGCCGCCGTGCTTTACGTGTGCGGCCACGCCGCAAAACAAAAGTCTCAGTACCAGCAGCAGTCGCGCCGCTTCGCGGAGTTAGGTTTTGTGTGCCTTCACATTGAGACGCTCGAGGGAGAGGAGATGCAGGGCACCCACCATGGTCCCTACGAAAAGGGCTGGTTCCAGTGGTACAGCCGAGGCTATACACCCGCAGCGGTCGAAATGCTGAATGGCATTCGCGGGCTTGACCTGCTTGTGCAGCGCCCGGAAGTCGACCCGAAGAGACTTGGCGTAACCGGGATCTCCGGAGGCGGCGCATACAGTTGGTGGATTCCGGCAGGGGATGAGCGGGTTAAAGTCTGTTCGCCCGTGTGCGGAACGGCCACACTAGTGTTGCGTTATTAAATTACGTTGACTTAATCAAGCAGCCAGTGGGTTGCCCGTATAATTCCATTCAAAGGGCCGAGCCTCCTGGTTATAGGCTTTGATGAAATTCATCAGTCGCTGCAC
>Ga0187864_10004191_pt1 | contig 11408 bp, 14 predicted proteins | sample June2016WEW_11_4_FD_132985 | JGI IMG/M metagenome (GOLD analysis project Ga0187864, IMG submission 132985) | Peatland microbial communities from SPRUCE experiment site at the Marcell Experimental Forest, Minnesota, USA - June2016WEW_11_40 | ecosystem: Environmental > Terrestrial > Soil >... | reverse complement strand
GCCAGAAGTTTCTTGTCAACGTTCAGGACGGCGCGATTTTCCTTCAAATTGAAGTGGAACGCGTTCCAGGGAATGGCAAAATACTTCTCACCCAACCCAAGAAACCCTCCAAAAGATAGGACCGCGTAAGCGATCCGGCCGGCTCCAACGTCGAGTACGAGCTCTTCGATTTGTCCGAGGTCCTCATTTTGAGCGTTGACGACTTTACTGCCTATCACAGTCTTCTTCGCAGGAACGATATCTGTGTATCTCGCTGCTCTCGGCTCTGCCATGTGATTCTCCTTCTGTCAGAGGAGGTGTTATGGCTTGCCTTACTTCCTCCACGGGCAGCATCATAAAACGGACGAAGATCGATATCTGTTCAAATCGAGACACGTTCGCCTTTTAATGGCCTTTTCCTTGGCTCGAAAGTTGCATGTGCTGGTATAGGGCGAGGAACTACTCACTGCTAGATTGCGCAAGGCCAAAGTTAATTCAGTCGTGCAGGACAACACTCAGGAGGGAATCGTTGACGTGGAGTTCTCCTGCGACCGCGTTGTGCCAATCATCTCCGCCAGCATCTCTTGCGATACCTTGGGAAGTACATTTTGAGTCTGGCCAGCCGTTTTTCGCTGGAGTTGAAGAGCTGGTCTACCAGGTCCTCCTCGACTCGGATGTTTCGCGCCAGCATATAAGCGATGAAGCGGTCGGAGAACTGGTGTTCCTCGTGGAGCGTGCGAATCATTTCGTCTTTCTCAATGACGAGCACGGTGGTAGGTGCAATCGTGGTCGCAGTCGCTATGCAAACGGGCTGGCCCGCAAGGCACCCTTCCCCAAAAAAATCACCCGGTCCAAGGAGCGCCACAACGGCTTCTTTGCCGCTCTCATTGACGACAGTGAGCTTCACACCACCTTCCTGAATGTACATGACATTCTTCGCGGGATCGCCCTGCGCGAAGACGGTTTCTTTTCCTCGAAACTTAGCAACCTTTCTCCCAGACCGGCCGAGTCGAGAAACAATTTCACATCGAAGGCAGGGCTTCTGGAATCCGCTTTTCGCGCTGAGCGACGGACCTTGACGGATGCACGTCGAGCTGCGGAAGCCATTTGATCTAGACTAGCATTGGAACCCAATTCTGAAGGCAAGGATGCCTGCCGCTGTAAGAAGGCCGTGATTGCGGCGCGGCTATTTGCCGCGCGGTTCCCTCGAGTGACGGCGCACTCTCCAGGAAACATGCGCGTAAGTCGTTTGTTTCCTGTCATCACTGACGGCGCAAAACGCCGTCCCCTGCTCGGAAATAATCCACTTGGACGATAACGCGCTGACCGCTGACGTTTTTGCTTCTTCACGGTTTATGTGCGAGTGTGCGATCAACCAATTCGTCAGAGAGTGGCTGGTCGCCGTAGAAACCGCGTGATTGAGGAGGCGGCGCGATTAGGCGAATCACCTGCTGCAGCCGCTCCGGCTGAAATGGTTTTGTCATGCATACGACGACGGCCCCGAGTTTTTGGCTCTCCGCATAATGCGCCGGTTCGGCGGAACGAGTCAGCAGGATCACCGGTACACGCGCCAGCCGTTCATCCCGTCTGATGATGATGGAGAGATCCCGGCCGGAGACATCCTCGGTCTCAATTTCGGCGACGAACACGTCGGGAACGTTCGCCTTTAAGAACTGGAGTGCATCGATTCCCGTCTTCACGACCACGAAGGTGTACCCTTGCCCCTCGAGCATACTGCGCATCACGCCTGCCGCAGCGGCGTCGGGTTCGAAGGCGAGTACCACGGGCGACTTCTGTTCGTTGGTCGATTCGTTGAGCGATTCGTTGATGAGTGCGCCGTCATGATAGAGCGAGGGCGCCTGGCGCCTTTCATTCTTGTCGCACGCGCCAGCCGCCTTTTCCTTGGCGGTGAGAAAATGCACGGCGATTGCGAATTTTCCGTGGGGTTGCGCTACCACGCGAACAACCTCGGCAGGCTGCGCGTGATTCTGAGCGCCCGGCCCGCTCGAATAAGGGAAGGTGACTTCGAGCAGTTGGCCCTTCTGGTAGTATCTACTACGTCCGAGGAGGAGCATACCATCGCGGGACAGATCCACGGTCTTGCACACTTCTTCGAAAGCTTCTGCTGAGTTCATGCCACGGACGTGTACCTGCGCCGTGATTTTTGCGCGGCGCCGCAATCGCCGGTCTTCCCTCTCCCTCGCGGCTGATTGCAGCTCCGATTCAACTGAAACGACATTGCTTAATCGCATGAGCCGGTGCTCTAGTCTAGAAAATGCCTTCCCATGTAGCAATAGGACTTCCGTACCGACGTGGCACAAATGTTTCCGGCCGGGTCTATCGGCCTCAATGCCTGATAAACGCTGTGGACTCAACAGGTCGATGCAACACCATCTAACACAAATCTTCTCTCCAAAGGTGGTGTCTATGACCCAAGGGAAACGGGCGGGGCTTTCTGCGACGCAGAAGAGCGACATATGGTGCCGTTGGAAGGCGGGACACTCGTTGCATAAAATCGGGCGTGCATTCGGCCAGGGTCATTCGCCAATTCACCTTCTGTTGTCGCATCAAGGTGGGATTGTTCCGGCAGCCCGTCGGCGCTCGCTCCTAGCACTCACACTGGCTGAGCGAGAGGACATCTCTCGGGGGATCGCTTCCGATTCGTCGATTCGTGAGATAGCCAAACGTCTGGACCGAGCTGCGTCGACGGTGAGCCGGGAGGTCGCACGCCATGGTGGCCGTCCTCAGTATCGAGCCAATGAAGCTGATTACGAAGCCTGGGAGTCGGCATTGCGGCCCAAGCCGTGCCTTCTTGCCATCCATGGAAAGTTGCAGAAGATCGTTGCGAGTAAACTGATTTTGGACTGGTCGCCTGAACAGGTTTCCGGATGGCTGAAGATCCAGTATCCCGAGGACGAGAGCATGCGCGTGTCCCACGAGACCATTTACCGAAGCCTATTCATTCAAGCGCGAGGAGTGCTGAAAAAAGAGCTGATTGGGCACCTTCGGTCCAAGCGCCGCATACGCCGCTCGCAGCAATCTCGTGTCGGCGGGCAGTCCCGCGGTCAAATCGTCGATGCCGTCTCCATCAGGGATAGACCCGCAGAAATCGAGGACCGAGCCATTCCCGGTCATTGGGAGGGCGATCTAATTAGCGGCACAAAGAACAGTCACATTGTGACCTTGGTGGAACGTCATTCGCGTTTTACCGCGCTCGTAAAGGTGCCCAGCAAAGACGCTGCTGCTGTCGTCGCCGCACTTAGCCGGCAAGTTCGTAAACTCCCAGCGTCACTGCGGCGCTCGTTGACCTGGGACCGAGGACTGGAGATGGCAAAACACCAGACCTTCACTGTGGCCACGAATGTGAAAGTCTACTTCTGTGATCCTCATAGTCCTTGGCAGCGCGGCAAGGAGTCGCTCGCTCAACGAATCACCCTGCTTACTTTCGGTACTATCCTGCTCTGGGGTGGTTTGTGGATACGATCATGCGGCTAGGCGTGCGTATCGGCCAAGGCTGCGCGGCTTTGCTGGATGAGAAGATGCGCGGCCTTTCCTGCCAGCATCTACAGTTCGATGAGATTTGGGGATTCATCGGCAAGAAGGAACGCCATCTTCGCCCGGATGATGATCCGACACTTGGTGACGTTTGGACGTTCTGCGCGATTGACTCCGATACGAAATTAGTTCCGTCTTTCAAGGTCGGAAAGCGCAACGGAACGACCGCCAACGCTTTTGTTGCAGACGTGGCTAGTAGAGTGGCGAATCGCGTTCAGATTTCGAGCGATGCGCTACGGGAATACGTTGATGCCATCGAGCTATCTTTCGGTAGCGACGTGGACTTTGCTCAGATCATCAAGACCTACACGCACGATGACTCTATCATTGCCGAGCGCAAATTCAGCGCGCCCGAAGTCGTCACTACCGAGAAGCGGCGCGTTGTTGGCCGTCCGAACATGCGGCTGGCGTCCACAAGTCACATCGAGAGATTGAATGGCACAACGCGCCTTCACATGCGCCGTCTGACTCGGCTCACCTACGCCTTTAGCAAGAAGCTGGAGAATTTCGAGGCGGCGACTGCGCTTCACTTCGCCTACTACAATTTCGTGAAGCGGCACAATACGCTGCGCTGCACTCCAGCGATGGCTTCGGGGGTTGAGCGGGACTTCTGGACCGTCGAGCAATTGGTAGGGGCAGCGGCGTGAAGAGAACCACTCCCAAAAAGGACTTAAGGGGATCACACTTTGGGCGGCTTCCTTCGCCACCCATTCCCGGAAGATTGGACAGGGGGATACGCAAAGCCGTTGAGATACTTCAATCATATGGCGTTGAGACGTTCGAGCCCTGCGAGGGCGGTCTCGGCCACTCTTACACAGAACCCACTGTAAGGTTCTACGGAACACCCGAAGCGGGATGGCGAGCCGTGGGAATCTGTTTAGCTCACGGATTGCCGATAGCTCAACTCAGACGGGCATGGAACGTTCTCGACTCCAACGAACCAACGGGACCGCATTGGGAAATAACATTCCGGGAGCGACTATGCTAACCGAGCTTGATGCATTCGTCGCAGCGCGGCTTTCCGCCCGTGCCAATCTCCCGATGTTTATCTTGGATTCTCTTTCCATCGGGACAATCGTTATGATCGTGATATACGTTTCGATGTTTGGGTGGATATTCCAGCGAATTTGTGTGGTACGCAGCCACTTTTACCATTTCGTCTTTACCTCGCAATCTGGCTATCGCCTGAGGCAATACCAATGAATTATATAGAAGAATTACGTGATGTAATCAAGCATTTGCATGGCGTCGAGGCGACGCACCTAGAAAGCGTTCCAGTACAAGAAACGTTTCAGGGCAAGACGGTCTGGGAAGGAATTGTGGAAGTGTTCGAGCTACATGGGCACCCGGAAGCACCGAAGGTCTATGCGTGGGCGCACGATACGGACGATCCGACGCAACCGCGACGCCATGTTACGGTCTTACATCTCGGCCCGGTCACATCGCCGCTTCTGGCGGTACGTGCAGCAATCTTTCAGGAGTACAGGGCAAATGAAGCGCAAGACGCATAAGAAGGCTGGGAGACCACCGCTCCCGAAGGGACACGCCAAGATCGGGACGCTGCGTATTCGAGTCACGCCCGACGAACTGCGGGCCATTGAATCGGCAGCTAAGGACAAGAAGCAGACTGTTTCCGAGTGGATTCGTAGCACGTTGAATGCCGCACTATGACGGCGGGAAAGTCAAATTAGGACACTACCGACCGTCTTCTTCACCTGCTGCCAGATCTCTCGCGCAGCCTTCGGTATGGCCTGTGGCATGGCTACACAGAGCCGACATTGTTAGAGATGTCCGGTAATCCGACTATCAGGACTTAGCCCAACAGAATGCCTCCTGCCGAGCCGCCGTAGGATTCTGGGGAGATACCGAGGGCAGTAACCGATTGTCTCCGCTAATTCCGCAAATCGTTTGACCTCCACGGTACTGTGGGTAAAGTCTTTACGATGAGTCGAATTCATCTCGCACTGCAGATTCTCGCCTAGCGGGGATTAGTCCATGAATCAGCCTATTACCGAACAAAACGTCCGAAAGATTCCCACCTCGTCCATCATTTCACAGATGTTGATGGGTTCTACATACGCCAGTGATTTGATTTTGTCCCCTTTTCAAGCACCGCATGTAAGGTTGAATGGTCAACTTTTTCAAGTGAAGGTTTCTGACATTGAAAAGTTCAGCGCTGAAGATACGGCACGGATCGCGGGTGATCTAATTGGTTCAAACCAGTTGGCAGAGAGAAGACTAAAAGAGGAAGGCGCTTGCGATGTGTCCTACAGCATTCCGAAGTTGGCTCGCTTCCGCGTAAATATATTCACCCAACGAGGAACGTACGCTATCGTCATGCGGGTAATTCCTACAAACATACCTGAGATCACCTCGCTAAATTTGCCATCTCAACTCAGCGAGATCGCAGAACTAAAGAGCGGAGTGGTATTGGTAACAGGTTCCACCGGGTCAGGCAAGTCTTCTACTGTGGCAGCCCTGCTCAACCTTATAAATGAGAAAAAGGCCTACCATATTGTCACCATCGAAGACCCAATCGAATTTTCTCACACTCACAAAGAATCGATAGTCCATCAGCGAGAATTACACACCGATACACCCCGGTTTGATATCGCGCTTCGTGCCGTTTTGAGACAATCCCCTGACGTTATTCTTGTGGGCGAGATGCGGGATAGGGAAACCATCGAAATTGTATTGGAGGCGGCAGAGACAGGTCATTTAGTATTCTCGACATTGCATACGATCGATGCCTCTTCGACCCTGGAGCGGATAATCGGGGTCTTTCCACTAGGAGACCAGCAGCCAATCCGAAATCGGTTTGCGAAATCCTTTCGTTACATTATTTCGCAGCGTCTAATTCCGCGAAAATTAAACAATGGCCGGGTTGCAGCTCTTGAAATCTTGAAGTCCACATTGCGTACACAGCAGTATGTCATAAAGGGTGAGAACGAGGGTAAGACCCTATTGGATGCTATGCGGGACGGAACTACGGAGGGTATGCAGTATTTCGACGGAGAAATTGAGAAACTCGTTAGGAAAGATGTAATTGATTTCGAGACGGGCATCCAATTCGCAACAAACCCTGGAAATCTAAGACTGGAAATGGCTGATTTGGTTGAGAAGCCAGAAACATACGTGTCCACTACCTCAAATGAAGGTGAATTGGAAATAGAACGGTGCTCTTCGCCGAAAACCTGAGCCAGATAAGTCCATTAAGCTCTGAATACCATCCCCCGGCGAAGGGCAACTGACGCGGTAGGGACGATCATCACTGATCGCCCCCTGTCCCTACCAAAAACTCCGTTCGCATTGAGCCAGTTGAATTTGGCTCGAAATCGCTATAGCTTGCCGACGACATGTCCCCGATCATTTTCTCGCTGTTCTGTTCAATTCGGCAAGCCTTCAGAACTCGAGCGGCACTACAAGCCGAGATCCTAGCCCTTCGACACCAACTGCTAGTCCTTCAAAGAGCCAACCGAGATCGCAGGTTCCGGCTGAGTATCGCCGACGGACTCCTTTGGGTTTGGTTGTCACGTCTGTGGAGCGAGTGGGGGTCCGCCCTTTTGATCGTCAAGCCGGAAACCGTGATCGCGTGGCACCGGCGGGATTCCGGCTGTACTGGATCTGGAAGAGTCGTCATGCACAAGGCCGACCTTCAATCGCACGCGAGGTCATCGATCTGATTCGCAAGATGAGCGTAGCCAATCCTCGATGGGGCGCGCCTCGCATCCAGGGAGAGCTGCTGAAGCTCCTACTTCGATTACTACGAGCGAGCCAGGACTCACTTGTCGCTCGGCAAGGACGCGCCCATCAGTCGACCGGTTCAGTCAGTAGAGACGGGAAGGATCGTGGAGATCCCGCAAGTTGGTGGGCTTCATCACCGCTACGAACGCCTCGCCGCTTAAACGCTGCCTATTTTTCTCCTGGCATTCAGCTCTGAGTCGTCAATTCCTATGCTCGTTCGCAACGCTCACACTGTCAGAGGCGTGACCCGTGCCGGGCGCAAACGAGACATCTGATGGTTGTGGAGACTTCCCGATCGCAAACAGCCCTGAATGAGGTTTTTGGTAGGGACAACCCACGTGGCCGCGTAATCGATTCCTCAGATTAGCTTTCAAACCTAACCACCATCCCCGATTTGGAAGGCTTGCAAAGCCATCGTGGAGAGAGAGGCACCACCCTCTTTGGTCAGGCTTCGCCACGGTCGGGTCCTGATTTTACGAATCGTACACCCTGACTCACCTCTCTAAAAATATCGTGAGGGGCGTGTCGACGTACACTTCCGCTTGGATTGGCCGACCTCATATTTTCCTCGCACCCAAACCGCACAACGCCGTCGACGTAGTGCAACCGCACTCGACCCCGTGAATGCGACGTACCAGTAGTGACAGTACGTGATTATCGATCACAGGATTGTATACTTCATGCCAGTAAATAGGTATACTCCCGTGGCCGGTCACCCAGGTGAATGGGTGTCATCACGGGAGCGTGTATGCCGAACAATAAACAAAGCATGGAAGAAATGGCAGATCAAGTGTGGAAAGCTTGGCCCACGTCAGTTCTTCTGTGTAGCGTCGGAGCAGTCGTCGCGTTGTGGGCATTGGAGACTCTGCCGATTCCCGGTATATCTATTGCAATTCTTGGCGTGGTGGCCGCAATCATGAGTTTGCGGGGGGGAGATGCGGCCAATCGAGAAAGCAGCATGGATGCTGATTATATCTGTGTTGCTTGTGGCTGAAATTCATTCCATTCGCACAGACAGAACAAATTCAGAGACTCATGCCAAGGATGATAGGGACACACAGGATCGAGCCTTCACATTGGTACTAGATAAGGAAGATGAACAACTAAAAGACACATTGCACGGTTTTGATGCTGTAGGGCGGCTGGCTAGAAAAAGCATAGAAAATCAGACTGGAGGAGATTCGTATGCGTACATCACTCCACAAATGGGCGTCACTCCGATTCCTTTGACCATTTACAACTACGGTACAAACACGCTTACTGGAGTCCTAGTGGAGGTTCTTCCCCCAACACAGGGGCTTGAAGAGTTTGTTAATGCGGTTTTGAATCCAGTTGAAATTGATGTTGGGACGCTTCACCCTGGAACGTTTGGTACAACGGGACCGAGAGTGCTAAGGGGATATCTCATTGATCCTCGTCAAATAAATAAGGAAGTCCTCTATCAATTCCGCATTTATTCCCAGAACTTTACTGTCACTCAAGATCTTTTTTTCAAACCCGGAAAACACAAGCCATTGCTGTACAAGACCCTAGTAACGAAGCAATATGTTAAATCGAAGGCCGGGGACACAATAAATTATGGCTATAAGACTTTGTTTCAAAGCGAATATACCAAAGATGACTAGGCCGCATCTTTGGCTTTTGCTGTTAGCCGCTTGTATTCGAGGTTTGGAGAGTCAATCAGCTTGAGCACTGTATCGCGGAAAAGATAGGGGTTTTTGCGGTTGTTAAATCGGAAGCACATTTCATCGAGGTAAGCCGGGAGATGTTTGGCGCTGACTCTATGCCACGTACCCATGATACCGCGTTTGAGAAGGGAAAAAGCGGATTCGACCGTGTTGGTATGGATGTCTCCCATAACGTAGACATGGCTGCTGTGCTTAATGGTCTTGTGCTTGGTTCTCGACACTCCCGCTCGTTCCATAGCGAAGGGATACGAAGCGAAATCGTCGGTCATAATAACTTCAACATCTTCGCTGACATTCTCACGGATGAATTGTGCAATTGTTCCGGATTTCACATCGCTTGCGTGGAACATACGAAGATCGCCATTGCGCTTTCGGATCCCGATTACGATTTCCTTGTCAGTTCCGCGCCCGGTCTTTCCTTGGGCCTTACCGCCTCTGGCTTTTCCGCCAACATAGGTTTCGTCCATCTCGACAGTGCCGCTCAGTTTCGGCTTGCCAGTTTCGAGCATCGCGGCTCGGATGCGATGGCAGAGGTACCATGCGGTTTTGTAGGTCTTGATTCCCAAAGACCTTTGAATCTGGCAGGCAGACATGCCCTTCTTGGCTTCGCAGAGCAATATGGTGGCGAGAAACCATGTCACAAGAGGCAGGTGCGTATCATGGAAGATCGTGTCCACGGTGACGCTGAATTGGTATTCGCATGACGCACACAAGAACTGATCGCGCCGTATTCGGTAGACCTTATCGGCCTTGCAATGGGGACAGGTTACGCCCTTCGGCCAACGCAGAGCTTCCAGATAGGCGCGGCATTTTTCTTCATCTCCAAAATCTTTCATCATTTCAACGAGGTTCATATTTATGTCGCGCATAGATCACCCCAAGAAGAAAAAGAAGCACCCGAAGGACATGACAACGGAAGAAGCGATGCGGCACTTGTTCACACGGAAGGGCCACAAGCTAATCAAGAAGCACGTTGCCGATGTCGAGAAGGGTTCAAGCACGAGGAAAGAATAGCAAAATAGCTTACTGGCGTCAAGTATATAATCGTGATCGATCATTTTAGTGTTGACTGTGCAAATTGGGAGACGGACGATCCTTCCACCGAAGAAGCTTCCAACACGGGTGCGAGTGTCTGTAGGGAGGACGATAATGCGAAGATCTTTGTGGATCGTGCGAGTGTTGCTCTGTTTGATGTTCGCGATTGCTTTCGCATCATTGGCGCGCTCGGACGCCGTCACGTGAATTTACACGGGCAGTCCAATGACGCAGGGTTATGTCCTGCTTACGCCAGGTGTTAACTGCACCTCAGACTGCCTGGGTCCAGCGGAATTCCCGCCTTTTTGCGCCGGCGGGACTTGCTCGATAACAGGGAGCCTCACATTCGCAAACCCTCTCCCTGACAACAACGATGTCGTTGTTTTTCCGGAGGCGTTCTCGTTCACCGATGGAAACCAAACTATTTCATCCGCAAATGGGCACGGGACGTTTACGATCGTGACGGATGCGAACGGCAACATTACCCAATTGGTGGAAATACAGGTCTGGAACGTCTTTGATTCTGGTGATTTCGGACCATTCGCATCGGTTGTTCTTAGAAGCTGTTGCAAAACCCAGTTTCAGCCCAATGGAATCAATAACTTAACTAGGTTGTGCAATACACTCTAGTGTTTTCCCGCGCTCACGTGACCGCGCCCATCACGGATTTCATTTCCTTTGAAGTGGGCAACCTTATCGAGGCGCTTTGACGGATCAGCTTTATCGCCAGGGTTCGGCCTTGGGCCTCTATAGCCGCGCTGAGCATCCAAACGGTTATTTACATGGCCTTGGAAGCTGTCAGCGCCATGAAACCACTGGCCAGCGCCAATGAACGCACCACCCGTAAACCATTCCGGGCCGTAGTAGCCGTAGGGCGCACAAGCATACGGAGCGTAGTCATAGTAACCGTAGGGGCAGTCAGGGGCAGCTCCAATGTTGACGGCGACGCTGACCTGAGCCTCTATTTTGGGAGCGGTCACTGTGAAGAAGATTCCAGCAACAGCAGCTAATATAAGATATTTAAATCCGTTCATAAATTATCCTCCGTTGTTCACCCGTGTCCTCACCATGCACTTTCATTGTGGACGCAGCGAACACCAGAGTCTGTCCACAAGGGCACACTTGAAGCTTGTGTTTTCATCGGAGCGCCGGTCCAGCGCGGATAGAACCCGAGAGCTCCTGGGAAGATTTCGCCGGAGTGAAGCCGATGCCAGAACCAAGCAAAGAAGAATTAACAGATATCCCCTCGACTCTTGATAGCGTCTGAACTGAATGACCATCCATTCAACGTCAGTGGGATGATAGGGCGCGACGGTTACCCCCAAAACCCGCGCGTTTGCGGTAAAGTGATTGCATGGAAAGGCAAACGGAAGACCTAAGCCTTTTGGTAACCAAGCTGACGAACTG
>Ga0187864_10004186_pt1 | contig 11415 bp, 9 predicted proteins | sample June2016WEW_11_4_FD_132985 | JGI IMG/M metagenome (GOLD analysis project Ga0187864, IMG submission 132985) | Peatland microbial communities from SPRUCE experiment site at the Marcell Experimental Forest, Minnesota, USA - June2016WEW_11_40 | ecosystem: Environmental > Terrestrial > Soil >... | reverse complement strand
CCCGTATACCAGGATCACGCCGTTTCCCGCAAAGAGCACGGTCTTCGCGGGCCCGGCGAGGTCCTTGAGCCCGGCGAGGGTAGCCGGGCCCTCAGAGAGGGGCACCGTGACCTTGATCGCCATGGCGTCCCCAACGGGCTCGATCGCGCCCCGAATCGCCTCCTCCATGACCTCCCGGCCCATCTTCGCCTCTCCCTTACCGCCGAATGGGCCGGCCAGGGAGAGGAAGTCCCTATTCTCCCGTTCCACGGCGAGGGGGTGACCTTCGAAGGCGGAGAGGACCCGGAAGGCCCCCAATACCTGCTCGACCGTTACTCCCGAGGGGAGGAGCACCGAGGAGCGGAGGGCTTGAAGGAATTTCTCCAGCTCTCCGATGGCCGGGAAGGTGACCTCACAGATAGAGGAGGCGGCAGGCAGAGGATAGACGCGCATTATGGCGGCGGTGATGAGACAGAGGCTGCCGGCGGAGCCGATCAGGAACTTGGTCAGGTCATACCCGGATACGTTCTTGACGGTCTTGCCCCCGAAGCCCACCTCACCCCCCTGGGCGTCGATCCCGCGGACGCCCAGGACCTGGTCGCGCACGGCGCCGTAACGGAGGCGGGAGGGACCGCTTCCATTCGAGGCATAGACGCCCCCGATCGTCGCCCGTTCGGAAAAGGGCGGGTCAAGGGGGAGGAAGAAGCCGTTCCCCTGGCCGGCAAGAAACTCGTTGATCCCGTTCAGGGTCGTGCCGGCAAGGACCGTCATATTCAGGTTCGAGATGTCGAAGTGGGCTATCCCTTCCATCCCGGTCATATCGAGCACGATATCGACGCGTTCGGGCAAGGTTCCCGCGGAGATGGCCGTTGCTCCTCCAACGGGCAGGACGGTCAGCTTTTCCTTGAAGGCCCTGGCGAGGACTTGCTGCGCCTCCCTCTCCTTCGTAGGTCGTTCCACGTGCCTTGCCTCGACGCCCAGGGATTCGAGTGTACGGAAGGGCGCGCCGCCATCGGTCGTTGCCTGTTCCTTCATCGAGGTCTCGCCTCCTCTCTAGGGATGACCTTCCCGGGGTTGCAGAGCCCCTTCGGGTCCACCGCCTGCTTGATGCCGCGCATCATCCTGATGTCGCCGTCCTTGAACACGAAGGACATCTCACGGAGCTTTTCCGTGCCGATCCCGTGCTCCCCGCTGATCGTGCCGCCGAGGTCCGCGCACACCTTCAGGATCTCGCGCCCCGCCTTGTGCACCCTCGCGACCTCGTCGGCGTCGCGGTCGTCGAACAGGATGAGGGGATGGAGGTTGCCATCGCCCGCGTGGAAGACGTTGCCGATGGGGACCCTGTATTTCTCGCTGATCTTCTTCACCTCCGAAAGGGCTTTCGGCAGTTCCGTGCGGGGCACGGTCCCGTCGCAGACGAGATAGGCGGGCCGGAGCCTGGCCACCGCGCCGAAGGCGCCCCTGCGCCCGGCCCAGAGGATATTCCGCTCGTTCACGTCCTTCGCGAGCCGGTAGCTCACCACGCCGTCTTTTTCGCAGATCTCGGTGATCCTCTTCATTTGCTCGTCCATCCCGTCCGTGAGCCCGTCGAGCTCGATGAGGAGGACCGCCTCGGCGTCGAGGGGATAGCCCGCATGGACGGAGGCCTCGACGGCCCTGATCACCAGGTTGTCCATAATCTCCAGGGTGGCGGGGATGATCCCCTCGGCGACGATGTCGGAAACGGTCTGGCCCGCCGCTTCGACGGAGCTGTAAATGCAGAGCATGGTGAGCACCCGCTCAGGCGAGCGCATGATACGGCACACAATCTTGGTCGCGATCCCGAGGGTGCCTTCGGAGCCGACTAAAAGTCCCATCAGGTCGGGACCGGGCGCGTCCAGGGCTTTACCCCCTATCCAGGTCTTCTCCCCGTTCGGCAGCACGACTTCCGCGCCGAGAACGTGGTTGCTCGTGACGCCGTACTTCAGACAGTGGGGTCCCCCCGCGTTCTCCCCGAGGTTGCCCCCCATCGAGGATGCCTTCTGGCTGGCAGGGTCGGGGGCATAGTAATAACCCTTTTCCGCGAGGGCGTTCTGGACCGTCAGGTTGTAGATCCCCGGCTCTACCACCACCCTCTCGTTCTCGATATCGATCTCCAGGATGCGGTTCATCCGGGAAAACTCGATGACGACGCCCCCGTCCAGGGGAACAGTGCCTCCCGTGAGGTTTGTCCCGGAGCCCCGCGCCACGTAGCTTATCCCTTCCTTGCAGAGGAATGAGACGATCTGCGCCACCTGGTCGCTGTTGTCGACGAAGGCGACAAGACCCGCCTTCCCCTTGACCAGCCCGGCATCGTAGCTGTAAACCGTCAGGTCGACGTCCTTCCAGAGGACATTCTTTTTCCCCACGATGCCCTGCAGCGCGTCACGGACGTGCTCCTTCTCCATAACCCGTACCTCCCGTCCTTACCCCTTCCGCTTCTTGTCAAAGGCCTCGATCTCCGCCAGGGTGCGGAGTATAGTCCTGGCATTGTCGTAAACCGGCGTATCGACCATCTTGCCCTTGTAGGAGACGGCTGCCTTACCCCTGGCGAGACCCTCCTCCTCGAAGGTCTTGACCACGCCCCGCGCCCACTCCACGTCGTCGGCGGAGGGTGCGTAGAGCCTGTTGGAGGGCTCGATCTGGCTCGGGTGGATGAGCATCCTTCCCTCGTAGCCCATCTGCCTGCCCTGGAGCACGCTTTTTTCGAAGCCTGCCGTGTCCGCAAAGGCCACATAGGGGCAGTCGATGGCAATGCGGCCTGCGGCCCTCGCTGCGACGGCGATGTGGAAGCGTGCATAAAGCTGCTCGTCGCCCTCGCTCGTGATCTTCACCCGCATGTCCTTCGTATAGTCGACGGCGCCGAAGATGAGGGAGTTGACCCGCGGAGATGCCATGGCCGAAGGATAGGCGTTGATCGCCCCCTTGGCCGTCTCGCAGAGGAGTTGGATGGCAACCGTGCCGACGGGGATATTGCGCCGCCTCTCCAGCTCGTCGAGCTTCCAGTCGAGGCGCTTCACGTCGTCGGGATGGCCGCACTTGGCGAGACAGACGCCGGAGAGGCCGGGATAGACGATGGCCTCGAGGTCATCGTTCGTCATCAAGGTCTCCCAGTTGTTGATGCGCGCGTAGACGAGTGAGCCGCCCGAGCCCGCGAGCTGCAGGTTTTTCCGGATCATCTCCCGTGCCTTTTCCTTCTCCGCGGGAGGCACCGAGTCCTCAAGGTCGAGGGTGATGATGTCTGCCGGCAGGCCGGGGGCCTTCTCGATAAAACTTTCGTTGTTTCCGGGAACATAGAACACCGATCTCATTACAGGCATAGTCGTACCTCCTTAGTGGGTTTGGATCAGTCGTTTAATGGTGGGCGCCAGCTCATCGGGCCGGTCGACCACGTGCGCCCCCGCTTCCCTGAGCGATTCCACCTTGCTCTTCGCCGAGCCCTTGCCCCTTTCTATGATGCTGCTCGCATGGGAGAAGCGCATACCCTCCGGCGCCCATGCCCCTGCGACGAAGACGACGAGGGGCTTCGTGAACTGCCCTTTTCGCACGCAGTCGGCCGCCTCTTCTTCGTGGGGACCGCCTATCTCTCCGAAGACCGCCACGCCCAGCGTGTCCGGGTCCTTCTCGAAGAGGGGCAGGATCTCGCCCATGGACGTGCCGGTCACCGGCTCCGTGCCCACATGAACGACCGTGGTCATGCCGAGGCCCGCCCGGTTCAATGCCCATGGCACCGTTGCCGACTGGCCCCCGCTTCTGGAGATGACGCCCACCGGGCCGGGTATGAAGACCTTTCGCGCAAACTCGGGGGTGCCGCCAAGCCAGCCCGCGGCTGCGATGCCGGGGCTGATGATGCCTATGGAGCCGGGGCCGAGGAGGCGTGCGCCCTTCAGTTTTGCATAGGCCACCATTTCCATGATGTCGTAGAGAGGGACGCGCTCGACGGGGCTCACGATAAACCTGATCCCCGAATCTATCGCCTCGTAGACGGCATCTTTGAGGCCGGGGCCGGGGACAAAGGTGACGCTCGCGTCGATGGCGCCCTTCGCCTTTACCGCCTCGGCGACGGTATTGAAGACGGGGATGCCGGAGACCTCCTCGCCTCCCCTGCCGGGGGTGACCCCTGCCACGACCTTTGTGCCGTAGCCCTTCATGAAAGCGGCCCGGGCAGAGCCCTCTCTGCCGGTAATCCCTTGCACCAGAACCGTTGTCTCTTTCGTGAGAAGAATTGCCATGTCTTCACCGCCCTTTCTTTATACTACTCCGCGTTTCTTTCTGTACTCGTCGAGGCCGGGGATAGGCGCCTCTATGGTAATGGCACTGTTGCCGCGGAACCAGCACTCATACTCGCACGCGAGGCATTCGGTGCCGCGGAGCTTCGCGAAATCCGCATCGCCTCCGAGGACCGGTTTGCCGTCCTTCAGCACCAGGATGCCCCTGGCGAAGGTCTTGCATGCATCCACACACGCATGGGTCGTGCACCCGAGGCATCTTTCGTCATCGATTATGACCTTGATGGTCCTCTCGTCGAACTGCATCTATCCCTCCTTTATGCCCCGCTTTGCTCTATAGTCCATGATCATGGCCTTCAGTCTCCCGGCGAGGAACTCCGTCTCGTAGACTTTGTCGCCCCCGTAGATCTCGATGGGCGATTTGTGCTTCAGGTCCTTCGTCCCCTCGTGGAGGATCTTCAGGGACTCCTCCTCCTTGTTGCCGCAAAGGAGCAAGAGACACGGAAAGTCGGGCCTCCCGGGCAGCTCCTCCCTGAGGACCTTCACCACTCCGTGGGCATGGTGCCACTGCTCCTGGTTCGCGTACATGAAGCCGCCGAGGAAGTAAGCCTCGATGCCGGGCTGGGAGAAGATCACCTTTGCCGCCCGGTAGACCTTTGAGGCAGGGGGGTTGCCGCTCGTATCCGCATAGTTGGCGATCTTGAGCCCCTGGCGGGTGATGGCATCGACGCCGAGGATGGCGCCTCCTCCACCCAGGCCGTGGTAGCCCACATAGCCGGGTCCCTTGATCTCGCTGACCATCTGGGCGATATACGCAGTACCCCGCAAGTCCCCTTCCTCGATGCCCCAGGCAATCTTGTCCAGCTCCGTGGGGAGCGTAGGCGCCTCGCGGGCCACATCGATACCGAATTGAGGATGGCGGAAGACGGACGAGTCGTCGATGGCCATGCGGCAGTCGGCGGCGATGATCGTACCGTCCTTGGTGAGCACCAGGGGGTTGATCTCGGCGATCCTGCAATGGTACTTCACGAAGGTCTGGTACAGGCCCATGATGGCCTGGCCGATGGCAGGCAGCAACTTTGTGGGCACATTGAGCTGCACCGCGAGATTATACGCATCGTAGAGACGGAATCCCCGAAGGACGTCAACCTTAATCCGGGCGATCGATTCCTGCGGCACCGCCTCGATGTCCATGCCCCCCTCGGTGCTGAACATGACGACCGGACACCGGGCATCCCTGGAGGGGTCGATGATGATACCCACGTAATACTCCGTCTCGATGGCGAGCTTCTCTTCCACGAGGACCCTTTCCACCTTCCATGACTTCAGCTCGGAGCCAAGAAGGCTTTTCGCAGCTGCCTCCGCATCTTTGGCGTTGTCGGCGAACTTGATGCCCCCTGCCTTGCCCCTGCCGCCGACCCATACCTGGGCCTTGACTGCCACGGGCTTACCGATTTTTTCTGCTATCCTGGCGGCCTCTTCAGGGGACGTCGCAACCTCGCCTTTCGGGACGGCCACCTTGGCCTCACTGAGTATCTGTTTTCCCTGGAATTCGTACAATCGGGCCATTATCACCTCCTGAAGGGTCTCACGCATCTCCTTCAAAACAAGAGCCGACCGATGTGCCTCTTCGAATTTCGACAGGTCGCGGTAATCTCGAAGCACGCACATCCTTACCTTATCTTATTATATAACTATACCAACATCTTCCGGTTGGCCGTCAAGTGCTATTTTTATGCTCTATTTATTGCTTATTGCCGACTTTTTTGTAGTTGACATAAATTTGTTATGTTGTTATATAATTTACCCGGATATCTCTATGTTTACGCAAATCAAAATACGGCACGTCGCGGAGGAGGTTTTCGACCAGATCAAAGCCGCCATCGAGACGGGAAAACTGAAACCGGGCGAAAAACTGCCCCCCGAAAGGGAATTGATGAACCAGCTCGGGGTGAGCCGCGTACCCATCCGCGAGGCCCTCAAGCTGTTGGCAAATATGGGCTTCATCGAGACGAGGCAGGGGGGCGGCAGCTACGTGCGCTCGCTGCTGTGCGACCGGCTGCTCGACCCTCTGGGCGCCATTATCGGGGATAGCGCAGAGAAGCTCTTCGAGCTGGTCGAGGTGCGAAAGGAAATCGAAACCTGGACTGCCTGCTATGCCGCAAAGGAGGCAACCCCCGAGGACGTGATGACCCTCGGGCGCATGCTCGAAGAAATGAAGATGTACCTCGAGACGTCGGGGAAGGTTCCCGTCGGCCTCGATATAGACTTTCACCTCGCCATTTCCCGGTCCTGCTCCAACACTATACGGGCACACCTGTTCCATACCATTCAAACCATCTTTTCCGACTATTTCAGGCTTACCATAGAGACCATCTGCGCCCGTCAACAAGACCAGCGCCTCCTTTACGACCAGCATGCGCAGATATTCGATGCCATCAGACGTCGCGATTCCAAAGGGGCCCGGGAGGCGATAACGAGGCACCTCACCTTCGTGGCCGAAGAGCTGAAAAAGCAGATGCCCGGGGAAAGCGAGCCCGGCGCACGCCTGTCAACCATAAAGCGTTGAGCTATTGCCTAGTCCCTGCCCCGGAACGTCTCCATCAGCCCGACTTTCCATTGATCCTGTTCTTTGAGCATTTTCAGCCTCGCAGGATTCCCGGCCTTCCTGTAGAGCAGGCATATCTCCGCGTTATCTTTCTTGATGAAGCCTATTTCCCACGTACTTTGCTCAAGCACATAATCGACGTGAAAAGTATCCAGGTACGCGCTCCAGTAAGACCGGGCAACAGGGCCGCCCACGGTGAAGTCCTGCTCGACGAGGGCGACGGAATAGCCCGTTTCACCGGCTTTCTCCATTGCTTTGTAAACCTGTTCGGCTATGGTCTTATGAGATTTACCCGTCAGCCTCATCCATATCTCGGGGTAGTTCTTGAGTTTCATTGCCTTAAACAAGGATTCCGCAGCATCAAGGACCTCAGCCGTTTCATCCTGCGCCGCCTTCACCGCGGGCAATAGGAACAACCAAAGGAGCAGCGCCGGCAGGAGAACACCGGCCGTCCTGAGCCTGCAGCGCTGCCTCGTCTGCGTCACCCTGCCCGTGTTCGCGTTCGCGTGATCTATGGCCCCTCGTTCCTTCATGCTCATACCAAGTCGCCTTCTTCGCCCCATCTTTGTTGGCGCATCAAAGCTCTCCTTGACGTACTAACGTGTACGCCTGCGTCGGCGCATCAAAGCCGCCTCGATGTGCCTTCGAATGCAACTCGGTATCACCAGTCTACCATGCTCACCTCTTTTTGCAGAAATACCTTCGTGTCCCTGCTTATCATATCGAAGAGGTTCTGGTAGCGATCGATATCCTGCGCCACGTCCCTCATCCAGGGCGAGAAGACGTAGCTGTAAGCAGATCTGGAATCTGTTCCTTCGAACAGCCGGATGGGGATCGATACACCAACGCCTGTGTCATGGTAGCCGCGGTTGCTCGGGTCATGGAACACCGAGGTATCCGTGATGCTGTACCAGGCAAACAGCGTCACCCCCTTGATGTATTTTATCAGCGTGACCCGGGCGCCGAAGTCGCCTCCCAGGAACCTGCCTACCTTCACATCGATGGCCATGTTCCCTTCCGGTATATTGAGGCGCGTGTTGAGGAACTCCACGTCGTAATACTTTTTCACGTCATATGCTTTCAACGCAAACACGGCGCCAGGGTCTCTTTTTTTTACGAGCGACGCTTCGAGGCCCACAAGGAATCTGCCGTCGGCCAACGGCATGGCGACCTCAGAGTCTATCCCTGCATACTCGATCTCCAAAAGCCCCGCCGCAAATCTGGCGTAGGCATCGCCTGTCGGCTTATAGACCTGGTCGAACATCAGCCTGTCCAGATTGACGTCCCGCTGCTTGTACGCGAAAATGTCGCTCCTCACCGCCTCCGCGGGAGGTATGTTCGACGTAGATATGTCGTTCAGCGGGTAGCCGGCGAGACCGCCCACGAACGAAGCGCCCTGCCAGGGATGATAGGCGAGCCAGCCTTCCAGGCCCAGCCTGTACTTGAAAAACCCCGAAGGATCGTTCAGAAAGGTCTCGAATGAGGGCTTCCAGCCCGGTGTGAGCACCCTTTTCCCTTTCGTGGCAATGTCAGGCGCCTTGTCGATATCCGTCGTGATCCGCGAAAGGCGGAAGAACTCGCCGCAAGTCAGCCGGCCTGCGTACAGGTCCCGCATGTCTGCCGGAGTGGTCTCCACCTGAAAGGCCGGTAGGCCCGTTTGGGTCAGCGTTATTCGAACCTGTTCGGTGGAAGGCGTCATCAAGGGCATAATCGTCCGCATGATTACCCCCACCGCCCTCATGGAATAGAAGTATTTGTCGTTCTGGGCCCTGATCGTTAATGTCCCTCCCGCCTCGTCGATGCCTATATCGCTGAAGCCCTGCGCCTTGAGGGCCGCCGCCATTCTCTCTTCCGGATTCAGCGCGGCTGCCTGCGGTTTTTCCTTGTAGGGCCTGTCGTAAATCGGGGTGAGCGGCTGCCCGATGTCGAAGAGCATCGAGAGGTTGAGCCCTATCTCGTTGCCCCGCTGGAAGGTCAGGTCGACTTCCGTCCACGCGAGCGGCCTCCATCGAAAGCCGAAATTGTAGTGCAGGGGGACGGGCCGGGTAAAATATTTTGCCTGGGCGGGGTCTTGCGTCTGCAGGTTATATTTGATGGGATTATACTCCATCATGAGGGAGTATTTCTCGGAAGGGGAAAACTGGATGCCCCAGAAGGGCCGGGCATCCCTCGCCCATTCGTGGGGGCTGGTCAGGATCTCCGCGCCGAACGTGTCGGTAGAGCTTGTGATGAGGGGTATTTTTCCGAAACGGCCGTTCCCGAAGCCCAGCGTAAAATCGAAAGGGTAGATTTGCTTGCTTGCGACAAGATACTGGCCGGTGTAGAGGCGGTTTCCCGTAGGGTCCATAATCCCCAGCGCAAGGGCGGGGGAGTACATCCCTTCCCGCCGGAATTGATACTTCAGATCGATCGACTTATCTTTGTAATCACCGTAGCTCGACGGTAGTCCTGTCGTTCTCACCCCCATAATTTCCGTTACCTTGCCATCGACCTCGAGCCCGTTGAAGAGACCTATGGCCCCATAATAGTACCGGTAAGGATATACCTGGCCCGCCCCGATGCGGAGCGTATCCTCTTTCATCACCCTGGCTGTCGGGATTTCCATAAGTCCCGTTGCTCCCCAATTGGCAGGGCCGATGAAAGGCTCATCGGCGGCGCGGGAAGGCGTCGCCGGGAATCCGATCAACCCGAGAAACAGGAACATTGCGGCCTTCCACACGCACTTATGCTTTGGTTCCGTTATCCTATTCCGGCCCTTCCCTAAGGAGCCCTGGAGATGAGGTAGACGACGCCCGTCGCGGTCGCCATACTTGCCATGATCTGGGCAATGTCCTTTATCTCGCGGAGCCATGCGATCCGTTCCAGCTTCTCCGGCACGACGATGGTATCGCCGGATTCGATCACTCTCTCGCTTTCATCGAAACCCGCCAGTTCCCATCGCTCGTTCGAGCCGCTCCAGTTGACGGCGCCGCCCGGCAGCTTCCTCGCGCTCCCGTCGACCTTGAGCACGTAGGTATTCTTTACGTCCGCATACTTCGAATATCCGCCCGCCATCAGGACGTAATCTTTCGGCCCGGCCTTGTCCGCATAGACGAGGCTCGCATTCGACATGACGGCGCCCATGACGTTGACGACCCGGTTGTTCATGGGAATGTAGAGAGAATCTCCATTCTCCAGCTCGATATCGAACCTGCTCCCCTTCAGGAGTCTCACGTGCACGACCCTCACCGTCATCCTCCCCGTAGCCTTCAGGTTCTTTAGGGAAGCGATGAATGCCTGCTTCTGCTGAAGCTCTATCTTCCTCGCCTCTACGCCCTCGGTTGACGCCGACGTCACGGTGGAGCTTTCCGCGAGCAGCTCCCGCTCCATCCGGGCGATCATCTCTTCCAGGTTCTTCCGCTGAAGCTCCTTCACACTCTGTCGTGTGAAAACCGCGCCCCTCAGATACGCGGTCTCCTTGTAGCCGCCCGCCCGCTCTATGACGTCCGAAAGTCGCTCGGTCTCCTTGAGCACGTACGTGCCTGGAAATCTCACTTCACCGCTGATCGTCGCAAACCGCTCCCTCCCCCAGTTGGAAAGCCGCTTGACAAAAACGCGGTCGTAGGGCGTGAGAACCAGGTTCTCCTCCGGCGCGCCCGCCAGGGCCTTCCTGAGATTGACCGTTTTGTGGACCGTCAATACCCGCTTGTCGTCAACAATAACCTGAGACGATACCTCAGCGCCGTCCAGGTACGCGGATTCGAGTATATTCCCTGCCGCAAAGATGAGGTCCTTCAACCGCATATTTTCCGCGTAAGGGTAAACGCCCGGCTTCAGTACCGCCCCATCGACGGAGACCGTTCTTTTGTAGTCATAACCGAACGCCGAATGGACGACGATCCTGTCAAGGTCCTTGAGGAGAAGGTCGGACTCCTTGTCCCCGTCCAACACCTTCTTTACATCAAACCGGATGAGGGTGATCTTCTTTGTCCCCTCATCGGTGCGATAAAGCTCGGCTTCCACCAGGTGTGCATCCCGTGTCAGTCCTCCGGCAGCCGTGATCGCGTCCCTGATCGTCATGTTCTCGGCGAGGTCGATCCTTATGCGCGGCCTCGCCCGCTCCGCCGGCTTCTCCCCCTTTGAAAAATCCGGCTTCATCCTCTCCATCTCTTCGGTCCTGATCCCGCGCACCCGCTCGGCCTCTTCGCCGCTGCCCGCGCCTTCGCTGGGGGTGCCCCGGCGTGGTGAACAAATAAGCGCAAAAACGGACCTTTTTGCCATTTTTTACTGTCTTTTACCCTCCTTTTACCCTCCTTTTACCCTCTTTTGCACGCATTTGTCACCAACCGTCTTTAGCACCCCTTTCCTGATTCCCTTCTCTCCCAAGCCTTTCCGAAGGGGGGTTTACGATTGTGTACGAAAGTTTACGGTTTCAGGGGGGGGGTAGGGTAAAGAGAATGTTGAATTATAAATTATAAATGTTGAATAAACGGCCACGGCCGGCGAAGCGGGCCAGCAATCTGGCGAGAACACGCGGGTGCGGCCCGCCTGTCGGAAGCTGTGAAAAATCCATTTTAGTCGTCACCCCGGTGAAAACCGGGG
>Ga0187864_10004185_pt1 | contig 11415 bp, 10 predicted proteins | sample June2016WEW_11_4_FD_132985 | JGI IMG/M metagenome (GOLD analysis project Ga0187864, IMG submission 132985) | Peatland microbial communities from SPRUCE experiment site at the Marcell Experimental Forest, Minnesota, USA - June2016WEW_11_40 | ecosystem: Environmental > Terrestrial > Soil >... | reverse complement strand
TTTTCAGCCGCGCCGCAACCTGCGCGGGCACGAAGGCGGAGACGTCGCCGCCCATGCTAGCGATCTGGCGCACCAAGGTGGCCGTGATCGGCCGAACTTCCGGCGAGGCGGGCAGAAACACGGTCTGGACCCCGGGCGCCATGGCGGCGTTCATGCCGGCCATCTGCATTTCATAGTCAAAATCCGCGGCATCACGCACACCGCGGATGAGGATTGTCGCTCCCGCCCGCTGCGCCGCCGTGACGACGAGATCGCCGAAGGTGGTGCAGGCGATTTCGCAGCCAGCGGCGCGCCCCAACGGCGTGCAAACCTCATCCAGCATGGCGAGCCGTTCCTCGGCCGAAAACAGCGGCGCCTTGCCGGGATGGATTCCGACGGCGAGCACGAGCCGGTCGGCGAGCCGCGCGGCGCTGCGCACCACGTCGAGATGACCATTGGTAATGGGGTCGAACGACCCGGCAAAGAGCGCAACGCGCGGCATGGCGGGGGTCTAGCTTGCACTTACGCTGATCGCAAGGTGGTTATGGGGAAGCAGCGGCTTTTCGCGTTTGCGAAGATCGTCCCGCCGCTCGGTTCTATGATAAAAGCGTACGTAATGGCCGCGGCCGAGCTGTGTCGAAAACGATGCGAAACCTGCGAAGCAATTTCGAACGTGGCACGTCCCGCTGGGCGGTGCGACGGGCACAGTGGAAGGCGCTCGGCATCTCTGATGCCGATATGGAGAAACCGAAGATCGCGGTGGTCAACTCGTCCTCCGACCTGGCAATCTGCTTCAGCCATCTCGGCGGTATCGCCGCCAAGGCCAAAGATTCCATCCGCGCCGCCGGAGGCTTGCCTTTCGAGGTACGCACGGCCGCTCCGAGCGATTTCATCACCAGCGCCGGTCATCGCGGCGGCTACATCCTGCCGAGCCGCGATCTGATCGTGAATGACATCGAAGTGGCGGTCGAAGGCGCGCTCCTCGACGGCATGGTCTGCCTTGCTTCCTGCGACAAGACGACCCCGGGACAGCTCATGGCCGCCGCCAGGCTCAATATCCCAACGCTCGTCGTGATCTGCGGCTACCAGCCGACTGGCGAGTACCAGGGACATCATGTCGATATCGAAGAGGTCTTCCTCAGCGCTGGGCATGTCGCGACCGGTCAGGTCACCGTCGAGCAGCTCACCGGGATGAGCGACAACGCCATTCGCGGACCCGGCGTCTGCGCCGGCATGGGCACCGCGAATTCGATGCACATCGCCTGCGAGGCGCTCGGCATGACGCTTCCTGCCAGCGCTCCTGTATTGGCCAATAGCGCGAAAATGTGGGATTTGGTCCGCGTTGCCGGCGAGCGCATCGTGCAAATGGTCTGGGATGATCTCAAGCCGCGCGACATTCTCACGCGCGAGGCGTTTGCCAACGCCGTGACGGTTATGCTCAGCCTTGGTTGCTCGATCAACACTGTGAAGCATCTGCAGGCGATTGCCGCCGAGGCACAATGCGATGTAGACATCTATGCCATGTTCGAACAGTTGGCCGATCGCGTTCCGATCGTCGCCGCGATCCGGCCAAACGGCGAGCATTCCATCGAGCAACTCGAGGCGGCCGGCGGCGCGCGCGCGGTGATGAAACGGCTCGAGGGCATGCTGCACCTAGAGCCCATGACCGTCAGCGGCAAAACCGTCGGCGAGAATCTGCGCGGCATCTACATCGGGGATGACGAGGTGATCCGTACTCTCGAGCGGCCCTTTTCGCGCAAGCCGCTTATCGTCATCGTTCGCGGATCGCTCGCTCCCGACGGCGCCATCATCAAGCGCGCCGTCGCCGACGACCGGACAATGCAGTTTTACGGGCCGGCCAACATTTATCATTCGCGCGAAGAGGCGATCGAGGGGCTGCAGAAGGGCGAAATCGTCAAGGGTCAGGTGGTTGTGCTGCGCGGGATGGGCGTCAAGGGCGGCCCCGGCATGGCCATGACCTCCGCCTTCATCTTTGCCCTCGATGGCGCGGGTCTCGGCGAGCATGTCGCGGTCGTCACCGACGGCGCGCTGTCCGGCCTAGTGAACAAAGGCCTCGTGGTTGGCGAGATCTCTCCGGAAGCCGCTGGCGGCGGCCCTTTGGCCCTGGTCGAGAACGGCGACCAGATTTCGATCGATGTCGACAGGCGAACGATCGATCTCGATGTTCCCGACAACGAGATTGCCGGGCGGCGGCAGCGGTTGCGGCCGCGCCCGGGTCAGAACGAGCGCGGCTGGCTCTCGATCTATGAACGCAACGTCCAGCCTCTGCCCAAGGGTGCCGTCCTAACGAAATGACCGGGTTTGGCCGCTTTTATCGTTGTTAAAATCCCTCTTATGGCTTTGCGTGTTGAATAATGTTTAGCGGACAACGTCCGATATGCTGCAGAACGGGCCGGCCCGGTGGGAAGGAACGCAAGCCGGCGGGAGGCGACGGGGCGATGAAGAAGGTTTGGTTGTCCGCGCTTTGCGCAGCCGGATTGACGGTCGCGATGGCGGCCGGGGCGTCGGCGGAGACCGTCAAGGTCGGCGTGATCGGCACCTTTTCCGGTCCCTTCGCCCGCTGGGGCGAGCAATTCCAGCAAGCGATCAAGGTCTATCAGAAGCAACACGGCGCCAGCGTCAACGGCAATACCGTCGAGGTCATCTATCGCGATGACGGCGGACCGGATCCCGCCCGGGCGAAGCTGCTTGCGGAAGAGCTGATCTTGCGCGAGCAGGTGCAGTTCCTCGGCGGCTTCGTCTTCACGCCGAACGCGCTGGCGGTCGCCGACATCGTTACCGAAGCGAAGATGCCGACAATCATCTTCAACGCTTCGACGGCAGTGGTGACCCGCAAATCGCCCTATTTCGTACGCACCAGCCAGACCATTCCGCAGGTGACTGTTGAGATCGCCAAATGGGCCGCCAAGAACGGCGTGAAGCGGGTCATCACCGCGGTCACCGACTATGCGCCCGGCAATGACGCGGAGACCTACTTCGTCAAGACGTTCAAGGCGGCAGGCGGCGAAGTGCTGGAGTCGATCCGCATTCCGCTGGCGACGACGGATTTCTCGCCCTTCTATGAGCGGGTGCTGCAGCAGAAGCCGGATGCGCTGTTCATCTTCGGGCCGGGCGGGCCGCCCACGGTCGGCATGATCAACACCTGGGCGTCCCGGCTCAAGCCGGCGGGCATCAAGCTCTTGTGCACGGCCGAGACCCAGGAGATTGATCTGCCCAAGATCGGTCCGGCCGCTTTGGGCGTCGTGTCGGCGTTCCACTACACTGAGACGGTCGACAATCCTCTCAACAAAGCGCTTTGGGCCGATCTCACCGCGATGTTCGGCAAGAACACGGTGCCGGATCTTTCCTCTGTCGCCACCTATGACGCAATGGAGCTGATCTACCGCGCGGTGGCGAAATTCGGGCCGCATGTAACCGGCGACGAGGCGATCGGCTTTTGGCGCGGCATGGCGCTCGACAGCGCCCGCGGTCCGATCAAGATCGACGAGAAGACCCGCGACGTCATCCAGAATGTCTACCTCCGCAAGGTGGAAGAGCGCGACGGCAAGCTTGAGAACATCAATTTCGAGACCATTCCGATGGTGCGCGATCCCTGGAAGGACGAGCATCCGGAATAGCGGCGCGCGCTCGGCGTCGGGGATCTGCTGCCTATGCTCGATGTCACCATTCTCCTCGATGGCGTCGCCTATGGGATGGTCCTATTCATCATCTCCGTCGGCCTGACTGTCACGATGGGGCTAATGCGGATCGTGAATCTCGCGCATGGTGCCTTCGCCATGATCGGTGGCTATCTCGCGACCACGCTGCTCAGCGCCGGCCTTCCGTTCTTTGCTGCCGCGCTGCTCGCGGCGGCAGTGGTGGGGATCGTGGGCGCTTTCGCCGAACTCACGATCTACCGCCCGCTCTATCGCAAGGGCGAGCTTGCGCAGGCGCTCATGACCTTCGGCTTCACCTTCGTGGTCATCGCTGCGCTGACGACCGTCTTCGGCACCGGCATCAGGCCGCTGCCGGTCCCGCCGGTATTGAGCGGCGTCGTCGATATCGGCTTCCGCACATACCCCACCTATCGTCTGTTCCTGGTGGCGGTGGGGCTCGTGCTGGCGGTGCTGCTGTGGCTGTTGATCGACCGCACGTCCTATGGAGCCCGGCTCAGGGCGGCGGTCGATAATCCGCGCATGGCAAGGGCCGTCGGCATCAACGTCAATCTCCTCTTCACCGTCACCTTCGCCGGAGGATGCGCGCTCGCCGCTTTTGGCTGCGTGATCGGCGCGGACCTCCTGCCGCTCGAGCCCTATTATGCGCTGCGCTACCTCGTGCTGTTTTTGGTCGTTGTCGGTGTCGGCGGCATCGGCAACTTCAAGGGCTCCTTTGTGGCCGCCATCGCGCTCGGCATCATTGATACCGGCGGCAAGTTTCTGCTGCCGCAGGCGGCGGCATACCTGTTCTATGGCGCTGTGATTATCCTCCTGCTGTTGCGCCCCCACGGCCTCATGCCCGCGAAGTCCGCGGCATGAGCGAGCCTTTGGCCGATAAGGGCCTCGCGGCAGTGGCGCCGAGCCTCAGGCTCCCAAGTGCCTGGCACCTGCTGCCTTGGGCGCTCGCGCTTCTCTTCTACTTTACCGCCGGCGGCTATCTCAGCCTCGGCACCCACGTTCTGATCATGATCCTGTTCGCGCTCTCGCTCGATCTCGCGCTCGGCCAAGCCGGAATCATCACCTTGGGGCATGCCGCATTATTCGGCTTCGGTGCTTATGCCGCGGGAATCTTCGCTGCTCATCTTTCCAATGACCCACTGCTTGGCTTGGCCGTCGCCACTGTCCTGACCGGCCTCTTCGGTGCGCTCGTCGGCATGCTCATCCTGCACACCGCTGGCGTGACATTGATGATGCTGACGCTGGCCATCAGCGCGCTCCTTGCCGAAATCGCCAACCAGGCGCATGGCCTTACCGGCGGCGATGATGGGCTCCAAGTCGGTCGAATGGCGCCGCTCTTCGGCTTGTTCCGCTTCGACCTGTGGGGCCATACGGCCTATCTCTACGTTTTGGCGGTACTCTTTCTCTGGTCGCTTGTGGCGTGGCGGATCATGCGTTCGCCCTTCGGCCGTTCGCTCGACGGCATCCGGCAGAACCCGCGCCGCATGCGGGCGATTGGCACGCCGGTGTGGCGGCGGCTCGTCGTCGCCTACGGCTTGTCCGCGGCGATGGCGGGAACAGCGGGCGCTCTCGAAGCGCAGACGACGCGCGCGGTAGGCCTCGGCGCGCTCAGCGTGCTTGCCTCCGGCACCGTGCTGGTGATGCTCATCCTTGGCGGCACGCGCCGCTACTATGGCGCCTTTCTCGGTGCCAGCGTCTATGTCGTGGTGCAAAATTTTGCCGCGCAGATCGACCCCTTCCGCTGGATGTTCATCATCGGCATCCTGCTCATGGCGGTGGTGCTGTTTCTGGAAAACGGGCTCATGGGCCTCGCCGACGTCGTGCGGCGCGCTCTGCTTGCCGTGCAGCGGCGATCGGGCGGATGATCACGGCCATGGCAGATACGGCGCTGTCGGTCCGCGGGCTCTGCAAGAGTTTCGGTGCGCTGTCGGTGGCGCAGGCCATCAATATTGACTTGCTGCGGGGCGCGCGTGTCGGGCTGATCGGGCCGAATGGCGCCGGCAAGACCACGCTGGTCAATCTGCTCACCGGGACACTGCCGGCCGACGCTAGCTCCATCCTGCTCAACGGCAACGCGATCGGCGGGCTGACGCCGGAGGCGCGGGTTCGACGCGGCCTCGCTCGCACGCACCAGATCAACACGCTGCTGAACGAGACCACGGTGCGCGACAATGTCGCCATCGCCATCGCCGAGCGCGACGGCATTGCCTGGCGTTTCCTGCGCTTCAGGCGGTGCTGGCGCACCTGTCTCGACGAAGCCCAGGAGCGCTTGAACGAGCTCGGCATTGGGCATGCCGCGGAGCGGACCGTCGCGGAGCTGCCCTATGGCGAGCAGCGCATGCTGGAGATCGCCATTGCGCTCGCGCTGCGGCCAAGTGTTCTGCTGCTCGACGAACCTGCCGCTGGGGTGCCATCGCGCGAAGCACATGTGATTCATGACGCGCTCGACCGTCTGTCCTCCGACATCGCGGTGCTCATGATCGAGCACGACATGGATCTGGTTTTTCGCTTTGCCCGCGAGATCGTCGTCCTGGTGCAAGGGCGTGTTCTCACGCGCGGCGCGCCGGCCGAAATCGCCGCCGATCCCCAGGTGCGCGCCGTCTATCTCGGCCGGAGCGCGGCGTGAACGCCGGCATCGCGGTCGACAATCTCGTGGCCGGCTACGGCGCCACGGTCGTGCTGCAGGATGTGTCGTTCGAGCTCGCCGCCGGCGGCACGCTCGCCGTCCTTGGCCGCAACGGCGTCGGCAAGAGCACCTTGCTCAGCACGCTGATGGGTTTCACCACGCGCCATGGCGGCAGCATACGGCTCGACGGAAGGCCCATCGAAGCATTGGCATCGCATCGGCGCAATCGATTGGGCCTTGGCTATGTGCCACAGGAGCGCGAAATCTTCCCCTCTCTCACCGTTGAGGAGAACCTGTCGGTGGCGCGGCGGGCGGCAGGCTACTGGTCGCTCGCCGATGTCTTTGACCTTTTTCCCGCGCTCAAGGAGCGGCGGCGCAACGCCGGCAACCGCTTGTCCGGCGGCGAGCAGCAGATGCTGGCAATCGGCCGCGCGCTTGTCGGGGCGCCAAAGGTGTTGCTGCTCGACGAGCCGATGGAGGGTTTGGCGCCGATCATCGTCCAGTCGCTTTATGATACCTTGGCGCGCATCCGCGACGAGGCCGCGCTCACCGTCGTTCTGGTCGAGCAGAAGGCCGACCTCGCTTTGTCCTTTGCCGAGGACGCCATCGTGCTCGACCGCGGCCGCATCGTCTACCGCGGCGCGAGCACTGGGCTTGCGCAGGATGAGACCGCGAAGGCGCGGCTTCTCGGCGTCGGCGCGGCGGAGGCAACATGAAGGAGAGAGTCGATATGAACGCGGCAGCATTGTTCAATGTCAGCGGTTTGGCAACGGTTGTGACGGGCGGAGCGAGCGGCCTCGGGCTCGCTTACACCAGCGTGATGGCGCAAAACGGTGCGCGGGTCACCATCATGGACGCCAACGCCAAGGCTCTCGACGAAGTCGTTGAGCGCTTCCGCAGCGTCGGCCAAGACGTCCGCGGCGAAGTTGTCGACGTCACCGACCGAATGGCGCTCGACCGAAGCTTCGACGCGACGGCGCGGCATTATGGACGGCTCGACGTCGTCTTTGCCAATGCCGGCATTGGTGGCGGGCCCGGCTTTCTCAAGCTTGACGGCGAGCGCAATCCCGACCGGGCGCTGGAGAACATTCCGGGCGATTTATGGGACCGGGTCATCGCCGTCGATCTCACTTCCGTCTTCGCCACGCTGCAGGCTGCAGCTCGGCACATGAAAGGCCACGGCGGGCGCATCATCGTAACCACGTCCATTTCGGCGATCAGGACGGAAACCTTGGTGGCCGCGCCCTACGTCGCGGCCAAGGCTGGTGCCGCGCAGCTCGTACGACAGGCGGCGCTGGAGCTGGCGCGCTATAACATTACGGTCAACGCCATCGCCCCAGGGCCTTTCGTCACCAACATCTCAGGCGGGCGGCTGAAAGATCCCGCCGTGCGCGCGCCGTTCGAGAGATTTTCCCCGATCCGGCGCGTCGGCGAACCCGATGACATCAAGGGTCTTGCGCTGTTCCTGGCCTCCCCAGCGGCCGAGCTCATCACCGGTGCGCAAATTGTGATTGACGGCGGGGTGACGCTTGGCATGGCCGATTGAGCGTCGGCCGCGTTTATCAACGACCGATAACGCGCTATCTTATTTGCAAATGCCGTTGGATGCATAGCGGCATAAGGGAGTGAAACCGGAAATGAATGCTCCACCAACAGCAGATACGAAAATCGTTAGACGCCAAGCTGACGCCGCTCCCCGACGGGTCGCAGCGGATATCTGCGTTGTCGGTGCGGGCATCGCCGGCACCTCTGCCGCGCTGACCGCCGCCCGGACCGGGCGCAAAGTGGTGCTGGTCGATGGCCTGCCCGTGCTCGGCGGTCAGGCCGTGAATTCGATCATCGGGACCTTTTGCGGCCTGTTTGCCAATGGAACTCACGGCCACCAATTCACCCACGGCATAGCCGACGACATTCTGCGCGAGCTCGGCGCCAAGGAGCAGGCCCTGCATTACCGGCACGGGCCGCTGACCACAGTTGTCTATTACGACGAGGTTGCACTCGCCCGCTGGATCGAGGAAGCGGTTCGCCAGGCCGGTATCACCGTGGTGCTTGGCGCCGTGATGCGTCGGGTGCAGGTCGAGGGCCGTCGGGTCCGCCGCATCGAGCTCGCGACACGTTACGGCGACGTGCACGTCGAAGCGACCGGGTTTGTCGAAGCGAGCGGCGATGCCGCGCTGGTCTGGCAAGCTGGCTTCGCCTGCCGGGAGCCGGCGAACGGCCCAGTGTTCGGAACGCAAATGGTCGTTCTGGAAAACATCGACGAAGCCAACCAACCGACCCGCGACGAGATCGGCGCGCGGATGAAGGAGAAAGGTGACGAGTACGGGCTGGTCAGGCGCGAGGGCCTCGCCTTCATCATCCCCGGACGCGGCATTGCGGCCATGAACATGACGCATGTCGAGACGCCGCTCGACCCGCTCGAGGCCTCGGCCTGCACGCTCGAGGGTCGCGACCAGGCGGATCGGGCCGTCGCGTTCTTGCGCCGCGAGTTTCCAGACTGCTTCAGCAAATGTCGTGTACGTGCTTACGGTTTTCCTGGCATCCGCCAGACGCGCTGGATCGTCGGGCGCCAGCAGCTTTCGGTGGACGATGTGCGAGCCGGTACCCGCTTTCCTGACGCGATCGGACGCACGGCGTGGCCGATCGAATTGCACGATCATGGTAGCGGGCACCGCTGGCACACCTTCCCCGAAGATCATGTGCATTACATCCCGCTCGCCAGCCTAACCCCGACAGATGCCGACAACGTCGTAGCAGCCGGGCGTTGCATCGACGCCGACACCGCGGCGCTGTCGAGCGTGCGGGTGATGGGTCCCTGCATTGCCATGGGCGCCGCCGCGGCGCATGCGCTCGATCTTGCCGGCACCGGCAGCGTTCATCAGATCGATCTCGCCGCACTGGCGACGCGCGTCTACGACAACGTGGAGCGGACGGACTGAATGCGCCTGACCGATCATGAGAAGGCGATGCTGGACGGCGCGCACGGCGCCGCCAAAGCGCGTGCGATGGATCTTTTGTTGCGCTACGGGGCGGCACTCGGCGCCGAGCGGCTGGTCGAGACCAATAACGTCGCCGGCGCATTCAACGCCTCGACGCCGTCGGTGCGAGCGCTTGCGGCCCGCGGCTTCGACGCGGTCTATTCAGAGCTAAACCTGGACAGCGATGAGGTGGTCGAGGTGCCGCGAATGGCGGTGAATACCTGCCAATTGATTACCGGCATCGACAACGCGAAGTGGCGGATACAGGGAATCCCGGAGGATTTGGCCGATCAACAAAAGCGCGGCGAGGCGTTCTTTGGCAGTCGCGGCATCAACATGCACGCGACCTGCACGCCCTACCAAGTCGGCAACGTGCCGGTGCTCGGCGAGCATTGCGCCTGGATGGAGTCCTCTGCCGTCGTGTACTGCAATTCGGTGCTCGGCGCGCGCACCAACACCGAAGGCAAGGAGAGTACCGGCGCCGCAGCGTTGACTGGCCGAATCCCTTATTGGGGCTTCCACATCGACGGCAATCGACGCGGCACGCATCTCGTCGAAGTCGGTATTGCAGTCGAGGACATTATGGACTGGGGCCTGCTCGGCTACTGGCTCGGCGAGATCGTGCAGGACCAAATCCCGGTGCTCACCGGCGCTTTGGTCGGCCCGGCGCTCATTAAGCTCAAGCATTTCGGCGCCGCGGCGTCATCTTCGGGGGGCGTCGAGATGTATCACCTTCCCGGCACAACGCCCGAGGCGCGCTCGGTGGAGGAAGCATTCGGCGGCCGTCCGTTTACCGACAGACTGCATTACGGATCATCGGAACGTCGGCGCGCTTATGAAAACCTCAATTGCGCGAGTGAGCGCAAGATCGATTTCGTCATGCTCGGTTGCCCGCATAATTCAATCGAGCAGGTCTGGCTGATCGCATCGCTGCTGGAAGGCCGCAGGATCAACCCGGACACCGCGCTCTGGGTGCACACGCCGCGTGCGTTGCGCGATACGGCCGAGCGCAACGGCTACGTGCGCATGATCGAGGAGGCCGGCGGCGTGGTCATGAGCGACACGTGCCCGGCAATCTCGCGGCACATGCCGAAAGGCGTACGCACCGTCGCGACGGATTCTGCGAAGCAAGCGCATTACCTGCCGGCGATCACCGGCGTAGCGGCATGGTTCGGCTCGGTGCGCGACTGTGTGGAGGCGGCGATCCACGGCACCTGGACGGGGACGCTCGGATGAGCAAGCTCGCGCCCCGCACGATCGTTCTACATGGCCGTCGCGTCGTCGGCGGCTGCGCCGAGGGTACGGCACTGGTGACACAGCAGACGATTTCCGGTTGGGGCGGCATCAACGAGCGCGACGGCACCATAGTCGAGCGCCGCCACGAGTTGCGTGGCGAGAGCTTTAGCGGCCGCGTGCTGGTGTTCCCGGGCGCGAAAGGATCGTCGGGCTGGTCGGCTTATTTCCACATGACACGGCTCAACGGTGTGGCACCGGCTGCGATGATCTTCACCCGCATGACCACCAAAGTAGCGCTGGGTGCGGTGGTCACCCGCGCGCCCGCGATCACCGATTTGGATCAGGACCCTTTGTCGGTGATCGCGACCGGCGATTGGGTCAAGGTGGATGCCGATCGCGGCGTGGTCGAAGTCACCAAGCGCTGACTGCACCCAACGGCGGAAGTCAAATTAAAGGAAGGTGGGGAATGTCGGAACGAACCGTGATTGACGTTTCCCAGGTCGTCGAGCAGCAAAAACTCGGAGGCTTTCTGGTCGGGCTGGTGGTGATCTCGTGGATCATCACGTTCTTTGACGGCTTCGACTCTCAAGCGATCGCCTTCGCCGCACCGTACCTGTCGAACCAGTATCATCTCGACAGGATCATGATGGGCAATATCTTCAGCATGGGGCTCGTCGGCGCGTTGATCGGCGGCTTTGGGTTCGGCTACCTCGGCGATCGCATCGGCCGACGCCCCGCCATCATCCTGGCGACTGCCGCGTTTGGACTGCTCACGCTGGCCTTCGTCTTCGCGGACAGCTACGCCTCGTTGCTCGCTCTGCGTCTCATCGACGGAATCGCATTGGGCGGGATGTTGCCGCTCTCCTGGGCGTTGAACATCGAGTATGTCCCGAAACGATACCGTTCGACGGTCGTGACGGTC
>Ga0187864_10004184_pt1 | contig 11418 bp, 9 predicted proteins | sample June2016WEW_11_4_FD_132985 | JGI IMG/M metagenome (GOLD analysis project Ga0187864, IMG submission 132985) | Peatland microbial communities from SPRUCE experiment site at the Marcell Experimental Forest, Minnesota, USA - June2016WEW_11_40 | ecosystem: Environmental > Terrestrial > Soil >... | reverse complement strand
GCACGCCCTTCTTCTGGTTGGCCGACACCACCTGGAAGGGAATGCAGGCGGCAGAGCCTAAGGCCTGGGAGCTTTACGCCCTGATGCGCGCGGCGCGGCGCTTCACCGTCATCCAATGGGCCGTCAACCCCGGCCAGGATGCCCAGGGGCAAACGGCAATTGACGGCTTTCCGGACCGCATCGCGATCAACCCGGAGTTCTTTCAGCAACTGGATGCCAAATTGGACGTCCTGAGCCAGGCCGGCCTCTTAAGCGCCATCGCCCCCGAGGTCGAACTGGACCCTGAGCAACGGGCGTCCTCACCCTCGGACGACCAGACCGCCCTGCTGGTCCGCTATACGGTCGCCCGCTGGGGGGCGGAACCGGTGGTGTGGCTCCTGGCCTTCGATGGCAGTGACCCCGCGTTGGTCAACCGCTGGAAACGGATCGGGCAAGCGGTCTTTAGCGAGGGCCGGCGCGCGCCCGTCATGGTGTACCCGGGCACAGCGATACAAGCCCTCGAGGGATTTCGCACCCAGAATTGGGTCGACCTGCTGGGCGGACAACCGATAACGGACTTCACGGACAGCGGGCTCGAACGGGCCTTTGGGGGGCCGTTTTTCAGGGAATGGTCCAACACCCCTTCGCTCCCGGTCATCCCCTTCCTGCCATGCGAGAACGGCCTGAGGCCGCGCTCCCGAGAACGATTCAGCTCTGAGGAGGTGCGAAAAGCGGCCTATTGGAGTTTGCTGCTCAGCCCTCCGGCCGGCCTGAGCTACGCCGGCCACGGAGTTGTCGAGTGGGACCAATCCCTGCCGGAACAAAGACCCAAGGTCAGAGGCGGCAATCTGCCCCTCTGGAGCCGCGCCATGTTCATGCCCGCAGCCAAACAGATGACCGAGATAGCGGGCTTCGTGGGCGGGATTGACTTCTGGCGCCTGCGGCCTGAGCCCAGGGCCCTGGCCGCCCAGCCGGGCAGTTCCTCAGCCCGCAAATTCATCGCGGCAGAGGCCACCGAAACCAAAGACCTGGCCTTGGTCTATGACCCCGAAGAGCGATCCTTCGCGCTGGCCCTCGAGGGCCTGCCTCCAAGGCCGGTCGCCGCCTGGTTCGATCCCCGCTCCAGCGCCAGCACGCCCATTTCCCTCGTGGTCCAGGGCAAGACCTGCGAGTTCACAACGCCGCAGGCGGGAGATTGGCTGCTTATCCTCAGGGGCGGGAAACGGTGACCTGCCCATGGATCAGCCAATTCTGGAGCGAGAAGCGTTGCGGCTCCCAGCACACGAGCGAGCCCTCTTGGCGGACGCTTTGCTTGGAAGTCTTGATGATGAAGCCGCACTCGAGGTTGAGTGTGCGTGGGCACGGGAAGCTGAGGCGCGTCTGGCTGCCTTTCACCGAGGAGAAGTCGCAGCCCTGGAAGGCCCGGCCGTACTCCGAGAGCTTCGCAGCCGCCACACCAAGTGACCTACCGGTTTCTTTCGCCCGGCCCCATTGTTCGTCACCGCGCCAGGAAGGCGCGGTGCTCGGGGCTGTCGAGGCCGCGGCGCACCGCCGCCAGGACCTCTTTCATGTCCCCGCGCATCAACGCACCGGCGTCGAGCCAGAGGCCGGGAAAAACGCCGCTCTTGAGCAGGCCGTGGTCCGCCGGCGCCAGTTCCTGATACTCGCCCTCGCACAAGGCCCACCAGAAGAGGCGCTGCTGGCCCGTAATCCAGGCGAGGTATTCACAAACGCCGTTGCGCCGGTAGGCGCCCTTTTTCTGGTGCAGGTCATAAGCGCGCGAACTGCCGACAATTTCCACGGCCAGTTCAGGGGCACCCTCGATGTAATCATCGGACGAAATGCGCGCCTGCCCGCCCCTGGCCGGCAGTTTGAGGAGCGACAGGTCAGGTTGCGGCTCATTGTCCAGGTCGAGCCGGACGGTCGAATTGGTGAAGCACTTGACCCCGGGGGTCTCGGCGGCATAAACCCCCAGCCAAGTGGCGAGGCAACCATGGGGTTCGGCGTGGTTCTTGGCACGGACTGGCGAGGGCATATAGACGATTCCTTCGATTAACTCGGCCTTCTTGACGTAGGGCATGCGCTCGTAACGCCGCTCGAATTCGTCGCGCGAGAGCCGGTCCCCGGCCTCCAGCAGCGGCTCCGAGATTCCAGGGGCCGGGCCGGCCGGCTCAACGATTGGTGCGGCAGGTGTCGCCATAGCCGTAGCTTACTACAACCACCGGCAGAAACAAGGCCTACGTGCCAATGTCTCACGCCGAAAGCAACTTGATGAAAGCCGCGGTGTTGGCATCCCTGGAAATGAAAAGACTCTTTGCTCCGGCCAGGCCCAGGGGGTTGGTCTTGACAGCCTGCCTGCTGGCGGGCCTGGCGGTGAGTTTGGTTCTTCTGTCGCGGCAATCGAGGCCCGCGCCGTTCCTGGTCTTGCATCGGCCTTTCTCAACGCCCTTGTCTTTGCGGGATCGGCTCGACCGGCGGATTCCTCTCACTCCTTCCTGGGCCTGGGTGTGGCGCCTGGAGGACAAATTGTTGGGCCGGCGCAAAACGGTCAACATTCACGCAGACATCCTCATGCTCCCGGATCCAACTCGCGCAACCCTCCTGTCCAGCCAGGTCCTCGCCAGCCCCAATTTCCGGGATGCAAGCGGCCTGCAAGTTTGGCTCCTCGACGGCGCTGAGCTAAAGGCGCTACGTGACCGCTTCAGACAGACGCCTGGAATTGATTTCCTTGGCCGTCCGAGGATTACGACGGCAGATGGAGTTGAAGCGTCGATGTATGTGGGCGGACCGATTTCACTGAATGGCTCAACCACTGATGTGGGTTTGAAATTGGATTGCTTCGCGCGGGTTCACAGCAAGTCCACCGATCTGTTCGTCAATGTCACTGTCTCGGAAGCGTTGACCAACCTGGCAGTGACCGCCGCCGCGCAGAGGCCGGCGGCATCGGTTTCGATTCAAACGAACCTGGACATTGCGGCCCGGCTGCAAATCCCCAAGGGGAGCGGCGCGCTGCTGCTCAACAGCACACCCGGCGAGGCGAACCACAGGGTCTTTGGCGCGCTCATCGATCCGCCGTAATTCAGGCAGGCTGGCGCTTCTTTGGTTTGCCGTTCGAGGAGGGGGTCTGCGCCGGAGGCGGCGGGGTCCCTCGGACTTGTTTGCGAACCTTGCGGACTTGGACGGAGAGTTTCTTCTCGACCTGGTCTCGCCAGACGGCCCGACAGGGACACAACGGGTTCGGACAATCCTTCAAGCGGGCCAGTTGGTTGCGCCGTTCTCGAACCAAGCTGGCAAGCCGGAGCAACTCCGACTCCAGTTCGAGAACTTCGCGTTCTTTGCTTTTCATCACGACTAACTAATTCTCTCACAATAACCCAAGTTCGGCAAATGTCATCTACTTGCTTGGGCCGGCGGCATGCTCTGCCTCCTTGTCCTGCCACTGGGCCTGGGTGAACCGGTCGAAATACACTACATAATGCCGGGGGCCGTGCATTGCGTAAAACGGCTCGAGGGTGACGTCGGCTCCCGGACTGCCGGCGGTGCGGAAGATGCCGGCCGGTCCCCTGAAGGTGTTAGGCTTGCCGGCGGGCGCCAGGGCTTTGACTATCTGGTCGCGCTCGGCCACGACGGCCGGGAACGGTTTTTGCGGATCGACCTGGGCGCAGAGCACCAGCGGGCCGTTGAGGAAGGCGAACCGGTCGGGGTTATCGGCGAACCCCTCGAGGCGGAGCGCGAAAGGCATGGCAACGGTGATGGCGTCGCCACTCTGCCAGGCGCGTTCCAGGCTGACCCAGGAACCGGGTCCCTCGGTCAGCGCCTGCGCCTGGCCATTGACGGCCACTGCGAAGCCGGCGTCCGCCCAGGCGGGCCGGCGCAGTTTCACCTCGAGTTTCACCGGCTTGTCGCACGTGAAGACCAGCCGTGTGCGGCCTTCGTTGGGGAAATCGGTCTCCTGGCGGAGTTCGAGGCCCCGGGCCTGCCAGTCCAGCCTCGAGGCGATGAACAGGTTCACGTAGAGGGTGGAATCCCCGGAATGGAAGTAGATCGAATCGCCGTATTTGGCATGGTTCTCGATGCCGGTGCCGGTGCAGCACCAGAAGGAACTCAGCGGGCTACAGTATTCCTTGCGGGAGCCTGGGCGCAGCGGCACGTAATAGCACATCATGCCGCTCTCGGGGTCCTGGGATGCGAGGATGTGGTTATAGAGCGCCCGCTCGTAATAATCGGCGTAGCCGGTCCGGGGGTCCTGGCAGAACAGGTGCCGGGTGAGCTTGAGCATGTTGTAGGTGTTGCACGTCTCGGTGGTGTTGGGGCCCAGGGCGGTTGAGAGCCGCTCCTTGGGCGAAAAATGCTCGCCGTCGCTGTCCCCGCCGATGACATAGGACCGTTCCTTGACCACGGTGTCCCAGAAAAACCGGGACGCCGTCCGGAGCGGCTCATCGCCCGTCAGTTCGTACTGGAGGGCGGCGCCGACGAACTTGGGGATTTGGGTGTTGGCGTGCAGGCCGGTGAGGTTGTCGAGCCGTTGCGAGGCGGGGCCGAGCACGGCCTTGTGGTTGAAGCGAAGCGAGGTCTTGAGATAAGGCTCCTCGCCGGTCAGGGCGTAAAGGGCGGCCAGGGCCTCGTTCATCCCGCCGTGTTCGTTGCCCAGCATGGCCTGCATCTGCTCGTCCGAGAGCCGGGCGTTGCGCGCAACGGCCCAGTCGCCGAATTTCCGGCACACCTCGAGGGCCTGGCGGCTATCGCAATAAACATACATGTCGAGCAGGCCCGCGTAGATCTTGTGCAGCGTGTAGTAAGGCGCCCAGACGTTTTTGAGGGCCTCGACGCGGTCGATGAAGGTCTCCGGGAAGGCGCTGAGGTAGCCGTTGGGGAATTTCGCCTGGCACTCGGCCAGGCCCGCCACGAGCGCCTCCCCTTTGAGCTTGAACCGCTCGTCACCCGTGCTGGCGTACATCATTGCGCAGGCGGTCAGGTAGTGCCCGGCGAAATGCCCGCGCACCTCGCTCTTGGGTTCTTCCCAACCCCCGAGCGGCTGGGCCGCGGACGGCAGGCCGGCGTTGAGCCGGAAAGTGTGCAGCAGCCGCTCCACGTCCAGCGAAAGGAGATACTGCCGGTCCAACTCCTGGGCATGGCGGAAGGGGCCCTCGAGCAGACGGACCTGGCGCAGATCGAAGGCCTGGGCGGCGGGCGGCGCCTTGTAGCGCACTTTGAGCTTCGGATCATCGAGCTGCAGCGAATCGGCCCGCGCGGCCGGAGCCAGAAACGTCAGGGACGCGCATACAATAAGCTGCAAGTTGGGAACCAGGCTTGTTGAGGTCATAGTTTTGCTTCGATTGGCCCGCAGAATAATCGAGGGAACCGGCCGGCGGCAAGCTTGGGACCGGGGTGGGTTGTTCGCAAGAACAGTGCTCCTGACTGGTTCGCAAACCTGGGGCATTCTCCAGGACTGTCCGAAAGGGCGCTCTACCGCTGCCCGGCGATAGCGACGACGCAATCCGGCGTAATGGCGAACGCAGCAGTCGTCTGGCAGTAGAACGCCCGGCACTTCTGCCAAACCTCATGGCTCAACGGCTTGACGAGCGTTCTCTCACCCGGTTCCCCCTCATCCAACCCGTTCTCGAAATGGATTCCCCCAAGCTCGGTGAGAAGAAAACGAGGATGCATTCGCAGACCACCGGGGCTCTGGCTCCAAAAATGCACCCGCGCAGTCAGCCCGGCAGGCACGAGCTTGGCCAGCCGCCAACTGTAGTTCCTTTCCTGCACGTCGGGTTTGAATGGGTCGGGCTTTTCCCGGTGGATTTCCAGTACCTTGATTGAAGTAGTGTTGCAGAGTTTCAGCATCGCGCCGAAGGTGTTGCTGAACCTCGGCTCGCATGGATCGAAGTGGGGGTCAACGAGTTGAATTTCCTCACAGTGTTCTAACAGCAGGCTCGCACAACCCGCAAGTTCCGCGGCCTTCCGCGGAATGAAGTCCTCGGTAACCACCTTGTAGGGCGGCTCGTCTTTCGCAAAATCCCCCGCCACCAGGACCCCTTGGCTCCCGGCAGGGTTTTCCAACGCTAGAATTGCCTCTGCCGAAGCGAGAATCGCGTGGAACGGTTGCGCCGCCATCTGTGACAGCGCGTTCTTCAGCCAGTCGTTCCCGCTGTACGTCCGCCCTGTGTCGAGAAACTTGTGCTCATCCCTCCGTATCTTCGCCGATATCGATAAAGCCCGCACCGGCTTGCTCAATGTCCTTGCCAGCTCGTCAACTTTGCTCTTCCACAGGACCGGATACTTCGATATCAGCCGCCCCTGTCCGGCCCCGAAATCTGCCCAGAGCGAGTTGAAATGCTCCCAGGTCGCCATCACTCGCGGCTCGATGGCAAACTCCTTTATGAGGCTCATGGCAGGTCCTGAAATCTTTCGGCAAAAAATCCACCCGGCCACGGCGCGCCAAAATCTCCGTCAGGGGTGACGGGCAGGTGTCTAACGACGCTCCCTTTGGCCGTGGGCTCCACGAATACCACGGAGACATCCTCCGGACGGACGGCAGCGGCACCCGGCGGCAGCTTCCCCTCCGTGGTTTCGCGAACGCGACGCAGGATGCGCAGGATCAAGTGCTCGCTGTGCGTTTCGAGCAGGAAGGTGTTTTTTCTCTCGCCGAGGGCTGACTCGATGAAGACATCGCCCAACTCGGCCTGCATGGCCGGGTGAAGATGCAGCTCAGGCTGCTCGACGGCGATCAGCCTTTGGCGGGAGGCCAGGGCTGTGACCAGGACGGGCAAAACCTGGCTGAGACCGAAGCCAATGTCCCTATGGCTGACAAGGGTCCGGGACTTCGTGTCCTGAAACAAGAGCTCTCTCAGCGTGGCTGCCTTCGGGAGGTTCCGCAGTGCCTCTTCGGCTGCCTGGTGCAGCGTACCGCCGTAAACGGCAGGCTTTTCTTTCAGGGCTCCGAGCCATTCCTCCGCCTCCACCAACTGCTTGGCGATGATTCGGTAATTCGTGCCCAACCGCGCCGGCCCCAGCCATTCATTGAGAACCTCGACGACCGTAGCGTCCTGCCGGGCCAGTTCCCACGCGGCGCCGCCGCCCGCCCGCCAGTTCGGATCCTGATCCCGAACCGAGGTGACATGGCGGGACGGAACGCAGCGCAAGGGACCGAGGTAGGAGAGCTGGCGCAGCGCACCCAGGATCTGATTGAACCGGCCCGACAGGAGCCGGTTCAGGTCGTAGCGCATGGCTTGCGCCTCATCCCACCAGTCAGTGTCCCCACAGTGCTCACGTAGGAATCCGACCGGGTCAGACCACATTCCGTCCTCCCATCCAGTCCACTCCGACCACGGACGCGGTGCGGTGTCCTCGAGCACAAGACCATTGAGGCGGTATGCCCCCTCCTTCAGGATCGTGGCAAACCGTTGCCTCAAAAGCGATAGCTCGCTTCTTGCCGCCTCCGGATCAGACTTCGCCAGCGCCACGCGGGATAAGAACGGATTGGCCTCGATCTTTTCTTGATGCCTTTTCTCCACCGAGTGCTTCTCTTCGGCCGAAAGCTCGTTCCCGTCGAAATCCCAATAAAACTTGGGTTGCAGCAGGTCCTCGATTGAGTGGGCCATGACGTCACGGGCAATGGCCTCGAGAAAAGGATGATCGAGATCGACGGTCCCCACTTGGAAGACGCCGGTCTCCTTGCGCTCCAACTCCAGAAGTCTGCGGCCGTTGATTAGTACTTCCAGGTGCAGGAGCGCTGGCCCTCCCGCGCCGACCGCCCCTCCCGGGCTGGCGGGCAGCCCGACTTGAAAGGTCACGCCAACGCGCTTGGCCGCTCGAAACGCCGCGCGCCAAGGGGCACTGTTGTTTGGTTCGTCCCATGAAGTTCGCGCCGGGGCAAGCTTCTCGATGTATAAAGACACTCTGCGGTTGACTTCATGCCGGTGGACGTACTGCCCGAACCCGCCGAGATCCACGCACTCGCCGCCAAGGGCGGTCTGGTGCGCATCCAGCCTGCCGCTCTCCAGGCCATGGTGGGCCAGGAGGAGGGCGTGAACAATGCTGGACTTCCCCGAGCTATTCGCGCCGAAGATCAGCGTAAGCGGCTTGATCGGCACCCGCTGCATTTCGCCGAATGCCTTGAAGTTGCCAATGCCCAATTCCGTAATCACGCTGCCAGTATTGCCCTACGCCATTTTTTCTTCTAGCCTAAACTTCATAAACCCCATAACTATTTAGTCATGTTTGTGGAACTGCTCAGCCAGGGCGGCCTTTCTTTCGACCGCCTGCAGAGCTTCTGCCTGGTCGCCCAGGCCGGTGGAGTGACCAAAGCCGCCAGGGGCGACCCCGCCCGGCAAAGCCTGTTCAGCCGGCAGATCAAAGAGCTGGAAGAATTCTTCGGGACCGAACTCATCCGGCGCAAGGGGCGCGGCATCGTCCTCACCGACGCCGGAGCGCGCCTGAACGTAATCACACGCGAGTGCTTTGCCTCTTTGCTTGATTTCAAAAGCCAGTGCAAAGACCAGCCCGTGGAAGTGGTCATTGGCGCCGGGGAAAGCGTGATTCAGTGGCTCCTGATGCCGCGTCTGGACCGAATCCGCGAACGCATCCCAAACGTCCGGCTCAAATTCCTGAATTTGCCCACCGGGGAAGCAGTGAAGCGCCTCGTCGATGGCCTGATCGATTTCGCCTTCGTCCGCAAAGACGCGGTCACCCGCCAACTTCGGGCGAAGGCCCTTGGCGTCATGGGCTATTCCCTATTCCTGCCGGCGAGTCTGCGCGCTGCGCACGGTCGGAAGGACGGACTCAAGATTCTCGACGGCCTGCCATTGGCTACGCTCGAAGGGGAGGGCAGTTTCCGCAGCGCACTCTCCGCCGTCGCCGGGAAGCAATGCGTGCAGGTCAACATCCAGGTTGAGTGCTCCTCCTTCCCGCTTGCAGCCCGCGCCGTGGCCGGAGGGAAGGTCGCAGCGATCCTGCCGAGCATCGCCGCCGCTGACCTGGAGGTTACAGGGGCCGAGGAAGTCGCCGTCCCGTTTTTGAAGGCCTTCGACCGCGAAATGTCCCTCGCAACCAGCCCCCGCCGAATGCGCATCCGCCCCGTCCTCGAGAAAGTCGGCGCCGTGCTTCATCAGGTGTGCAGCTTTTAGCTGCCGCCCGTACGCCCCTTGGGCCTTGCAAATGGCCGGGTGCTGCGGCAACATGCCGCCTGAATTCTATGCGAATGACAACTGATCGTTTTGGGGCTTGGGCGCTGGGCGCCACACTCCTTCTCTCACTGAACGCCCTGGCGCCGGCGGCGCCGGGTGATTGGCCGCAATTCCGCGGGCCCAACTACAATGACATCTCCCCTGAAACCGGCCTCCTCCAGGATTGGCCCGCAGAGGGACCGCCCCTGGCCTGGAAAGCCACCGGGCTGGGCGACGGTTTCTCGAGCGTCGCCGTGGTCGGAGGCCGCATTTATTGCGCCGGGGACAAAGGCGATTCCAGTTCCGTCGTGGCCCTCAATGCCGCCGACGGCCGACTGGTCTGGTCGGCCAGGATTGGCAAAGGCGGCCCCGTTGGCATGGGAGACAATAACTATAAGGGGCCGCGCGCCACGCCGACCCTGGATGGCGACCGCCTCTATGCGGTCAGCCAATACGGTGAGATGGTTTGCCTGGCCACCGCCGACGGCAAGGAACTGTGGCGGAAAGACTACCTGAAAGACTTCGGCGGCGCCTGCCCGACCTGGGGCTATGCCGAATCGGCCCTGGTGGACGGCGAGCGCGTGGTGGTCACCCCGGGCGGAGCGGACGGGGCCATGGTCGCCCTGAACAAGCAGACGGGCGCGCTGCTCTGGCGCAGCAAAGGGTTCACCGATGCGCCCCATTACTCGACCCCGGTCATCGCTGAGATCGGCGGAGTGCGCCAATACATCCAACTGAGCCCGCAACGCGTCGTCGGCATCGCCGCGGCCGATGGCAAGGTGCTGTGGCGCGCCCCCCGCCGGGGCAACGTGGCCGTCATTCCTTCGCCGATTTATCGCGACGGCCTGGTCTATGTCACCTCCGGCTATGGCGCCGGCTGCAACCTCTTCAAGGTTGCCGCCGCCGATGGCCAGTTCTCCGCCGAGCAGGTCTATGCCAACCACGTGATGGTCAACCATCACGGCGGCGTCATCCTCATCGGCAATGATCTCTATGGCTATTCCGACGGGAAAGGCTGGACCTGCCAGGATTTCGAAAAGGGCGATGCGAGGTGGCAGGAAAAGAAATTCGGAAAAGGCTCTCTGGTCTATGCCGACGGCCGCCTCTATCTGCGCCAGGAAGACAGTCAGGGCACTCTTGCTCTCATCGAAGCCTCTCCCGAAGGCTACCGCGAGCATGGCCGCTTCGACCAGCCCAGCCGCAGCTCCCAAAAGAGCTGGCCTCACCCGGTTATCGCGGGCGCAAAACTCTACGTCCGCGACCAGGACGTCTTGCTTTGCTACGATGTGAAGGCCAAGTGATGACGGCCGCGATGTCGTCCTGAGACAGGCGGCTTCCTTTGGCCTGTCGCTCCCGGCCCATAAACGAGCAGTGATCTGAGTTCCCATTTGACGTCGCGTAGAAGAAAGCGGTTGCCGCCCCAAGCCAAGGCCGTTAAGCTCCATCCCGACGCGCGAGCCGAGCTCCAGGAGTCGGTCGCCTTTTATCGTGAGCAGGGAGGAAAATGGTGGGCTGATCGCTTCAAGCGGCGAGTAGCCGAATCACTATGCGCCATCAATTCCAACCCGGAACGCTATCCGCTCGTGGCCCACATGCCAGGCGTGTAGAGAATCCGGTTGAGTTTGGAACACCTTGAAGCCGTTATTGCGCCGGGTCCTGGCTTGTGGCAGAGGTGGAGGGCTGGAGCGAGTCTTCGAAAGCGGATATCAGGTGAGACGGGATGGTTTTTTCGATGGAGCTCTGACTGCCAGGGCCAGAGTTGCTCGTGCTGTCATGAGCGAGATCACGCATGCCCTCGAAACCAGCTCCCTCGTGGAATTGGATCGATCCTCGGTGCGAATTGTGGTCTGACGCCGCAGGGTTGTCCGGAGAAGGGCGCCGGTTAGAGAATCAGAAGGTCGAGTGCCTTGAACCTCGAGAACCCGCGGTCAAAAGTGACCAACCGCAGTCCGGCGCACCTGGCAAACGCAGCCAGATACGCGTCCGTCCAGAGGTTAGCGTCCAAAAGATCGGTGGAGCTTGGCAAGGTCTTCCTCCTCTTCCAGCGGCGCCTGCAATTCCGGGGTCAGGTTGGGGATGACCCCTTTGCCGCGCCCCCGCACTACGGGCAAGGCGCTCCGCCTGGCAGGCCCTCCGGCGGGCGGGGTTGGCTGCCGCAAACCGCTCTCGATATACCGCCTCAGCACATCCTTGAGCGAGGCCCCTTCCAGGGCCGCCCTGGCCTTTGCCTGGTGGAACAAGTCATCTGGCAGATCCAATGTTGTTCTCACAAATG